>Ga0257120_1002320_pt1 | contig 11516 bp, 13 predicted proteins | sample SI106_10metaG_FD_190153 | JGI IMG/M metagenome (GOLD analysis project Ga0257120, IMG submission 190153) | Marine microbial communities from Saanich Inlet, British Columbia, Canada - SI106_10 | ecosystem: Environmental > Aquatic > Marine > Inlet | place: Canada: British Columbia | collected... | reverse complement strand
TCAAAATGATGAACGGCATCGTAATAATTATGTGAAGAATCTAACAGTGCTTTTGAAGGAATGCAACCAACGTTTAAACAGGTTCCACCCAAGGTTGCGTATTTTTCAATAAGTGCTACTTTTTTTCCTAATTGAGAGGCTCTAACTGCTGCAATATATCCACCAGGACCTGAACCGATAACGATTAAATCGTATTTCATGAGTTTATTTCTTTTAGAATTGAGAGGAAATACTTTGGATTCCCTTTTTTCTTAATAAATGCCGCACAAAAATACATATAATTTAGTAAAAATTAATAGAAATGCGTAGTTTTACTATCTTTATGATCTAAATTTGAATCCGATGAAAATTTTTAAAAAAACAGCGTATGCTTTACTCATTGTATTGATTGCTGCGCAATTTTTTCAGCCTGAAAAAAACGAAGGAAGCCTAGTTTCGGTTGTACCTTTTTTAAATGAGACCAATCCGCCAGAAAATGTAAAGGCCATTCTAGAAACTACTTGTTTTGATTGCCATTCAAACAAAACAACCTATCCGTGGTACAACAACATTACTCCAGTAAACTATTGGTTGGAGAGCCATATAAAAGATGGAAAAAAACATCTCAATTTTTCGGAATGGTCTAGTTATTCTTTGAAAAAGAAAGAGCATAAAATGGATGAACTATACGAAGAAGTTGAAGAGGGAGAAATGCCTTTAACATCTTATACTTGGACGCATTCGGACGCGAATTTAACCGCAGCCCAAATTGCAGAAGTAGTGGCTTGGGGAAAAACAACACGAGCTCAATACCAACAACAATTAAATTTAAGATAGTTGTCGCAAAATTCTGTATTGATTATTGGCGCTATCTGGGTTGAACCAAATTCTTCTGCCGCTGGTAAAAGAATGGTGCAATTGATTGAACAGTTTTTGAGCCAGAATTGGAAGGTCACTTTTGCCTCTTCAGCAATAAAAGGTGAAAAGGCCATCGATTTGCCTTCAATCGGGGTGGATGAAGTAGCCATTGTTTTAAATGATATTTCTTTTGATATCTTTGTCAAAGAACTAGCGCCTACAATTGTGCTATTTGATCGTTTTATGATTGAAGAACAATTTGGTTGGCGAGTTGCAGAAAATTGTCCAAAAGCACTCCGAATTTTGGATACAGAAGATCTTCACTGTTTGCGAAAAACAAGAGAGAAAGCAATAAAAAAAAACAAGATTTTTTCGAAAGAGGATTTACGAACAGAAGACATTTCTAAAAGAGAGATTGCTGCCATTTTGCGTTGTGATTTGTCGTTAATGATTTCCACTTTTGAAATGGATGTATTGATCAATTTTTTTAAGATTGCTCCAAATTTAGTCTATCATCTCCCTTTTTTACTGCCTAGAATTGACGAAGATCAATCTACTCGGTGGAATGATTTTGCGGCTAGAAAGCATTTTGCGATCATTGGAAATTTTTTACATGCGCCAAACGTAGATGCGGTTTTACTGCTGAAAAAATCGATTTGGAATCACATTCGAAAGCAACTTTCAGAGGCAGAGTTGCACATTTACGGTGCTTATCCTACCCAGCAAATTTTAGAGCTACACTCCAAGAAGGATGGTTTTTTAATCAAAGGATATACCACCGATCCAGAAGAAATTATTCGCAATATTAGAATTGTTTTGGCTCCCTTGCGATTTGGGGCTGGTATCAAAGGCAAGTTAACAGAAGCAATGCTCTTTGGTGCGCCTAGCGTTACCACTTCTATTGGGGCAGAGGGAATGCATGCCGATTTGCCTTGGAATGGAGTAATTACAGATGATTTTGAAGATTTTGCACACAAAGCAGTCGAGTTGTATTCTAACGAGACTCTTTGGAATGCAGCACAGCAAAATGGAGTTGCTATCATCAATTCTATTTACGATAAAGAAAAACAAGGACCTTTATTGATTCATAAAATTCTTGAAATCCAAAAGAACCTTGAAGCGCACAGGGCGGCTAATTTTTTTGGAAGCATGTTACAGCATCAAACCTTACAAAGTACAAAATACATGAGTAAATGGATTGAGGCTAAAAACAGGAACTAGTCTATAGTAGACAGTCACTGTGAGTAGCATAAAATTTCTTTGCTTTACAGTAATCCAGCTCTTTTCAACAAGGCATCCGGTTTTGGTTCTTTGCCTCTGAAACGTTTGTACAATACCATCGGTTTTTCGGTACCTCCCTTTGACAACACATGTTCTTTGAATTTTGAAGCTACTTCTTTGTTGAAAAGACCTTCTTCTAAAAAATATTCAAAAGCATCTGCGTCTAAGACTTCTGCCCATTTGTAGGAGTAATACCCTGCAGAATATCCTCCTTGAAAAATATGAGAAAATGCAGTACTCATACAATTTTCTGGAATATCTGGATACAGTTTGGTATCTGCGAATGCCTCGTTTTCAAATTCTCGAATCGACTGTATTGTTGAAGGATCTTGTGAATGCCAACGCATGTCCAACAGGCCAAAGCTCAATTGTCTTAGGGTTTGCATGCCTTCATGGAAACTTGCCGATTCCTTGATTTTTTCAACATATTTCATGGGAATTATTTCACCCGTTTCATAATGTTTGGCAAACAATTCTAAGGCTTCTTTTTCATAACACCAGTTTTCTAAAACCTGACTGGGCAATTCTACAAAATCCCAAGAAACAGAAGTTCCAGACAAGCTGTTGTAGGTTGTATTTGCCAACATTCCGTGCAGTGCATGCCCAAATTCATGGAACAAGGTGGTCACTTCATTAAAGGTTAAAAGAGAAGGTTTTGTGGGTGTGGGTTTGGTAAAGTTGCACACGATAGACACATGAGGTCTTTCATTAACTCCGTTTTTAATTTGCTGTGGTTTGTAACTGGTCATCCAGGCGCCATTTCTTTTCCCTTTTCGAGGATGAAAATCGGCATAAAAAACAGCAATAAAATTTGTATTGATATCTGTGACCCGATAGGTTTTTACTTCTTTATGGTAGGTGTCAATATCAAATACTTCTTCAAATTTGAGATCAAATAATTTGTGAGCAATGGTGAAAGCACCGTCGATGACATTTTCTAATTTAAAATAGGGCTTCAGAATTTCTTGGTCCAAATCAAAAATTTCTTTTTTTAGTTTTTCAGAATAGTAGGCAGCATCCCATTTTTGTAGTTGTTCAATTCCGTCTAAATTTTTAGCAAATTGAGCTAAGTCTTGAAACTCACGTTTCGCTGCGGGTTTCGCTTTTTGCAATAACTCGTTCGAGAAAGTAATCACTTTTTCGGGAGTTTCTGCCATTCTTTCTTCTAATACAAAATGTGCATGGGTTTTGTACCCTAAAAGATTTGCTCTTTGGTGTCGTAATTTTACGATGTCTAAAACAATTTGTTCGTTGTTGTATGCATTTTTTTGAAATGCTTTTTTACCCGCAGCAATTGCCATTTTTTTTCGTAGTTCTCTATTGTCTGCGTAGGTGAGAAAAGGAATATAACTGGGGTAATCTAAGGTGAATATCCAGCCTGTTTTACCTTTTTCAAGTGCTAGTTGTTGCGCCGCTTCTTTGGTAGACTCAGGCAATCCCGAAAGGTCTTTTTCATTTTCCAAATGCATTTCAAAAGCATTGGTTTCTGCTAACACGTTTTCACCAAATTGCAAAGATAATTTGGAGAGTGCTGCATCTATTTTTCGTAGTTCGGTTTTGTCTTCCTCTTTCAAATTTGCCCCATTTCTTGCAAAACCTTTGTATTGTTTTTCTAAGAGGGTTTGTTCTTCAGGACTTAGGTTTAAGTTTTCTCGATTATCAAAAACCGTTTTCACTTTATGGAATAAGGCCTCATTCAAAGTAATGTCATTGCGAAACTCACTTAGCCAAGGAGAAATTTCTTGTGCTATTTTCTGAATCTCATCATTGGTTTCTGCAGAATTTAAGTTGAAAAATATACTGGTAATTTGGTTTAGTTTTTCACCCGTAAAATCTAAAGCGACAGTTGTGTTTTGAAAGCTTGCTTTTTCAACATTTTCAACGATGGCTGAAATTTCTGTTTTTGCAAGCTCGATGGCTTTTTCTATGGCAGGTTTGTAATGCTCATTTTTAATTTTTGAAAAAGGAGCGGTATCGAAATGGTTTAAAAGAGGATTCATCAGTGGGGTTGTAGGAGGTTATTTATTTTTGCACTCGTTTAGAAGCTTCTTCAACTTTTAGTTTTAACCCCTCTTTGTATGCAATAATTTTATCTAAGACACATTTGTCGGAAGCACCAATAATTTGCGCTGCCAAAATTCCTGCATTTTTGGCACCGTCCAGAGCTACAGTGGCTACAGGAACCCCTCCTGGCATTTGTAAAATGGATAAAACGGAATCCCAACCATCAATAGAATTTCTGCTTTTTACTGGAACACCAATAATTGGCAACGGACTCATAGAAGCAACCATTCCTGGCAAATGGGCTGCGCCACCTGCACCTGCAATAATTACTTGGACACCCCGCTTGTGTGCGTTATTTGCATAATCAAATAATTTTTCGGGAGTTCTGTGAGCAGAAACAATATCTACCTCAATTTGAATGTCAAAACCCTCTAAAATGTCTATCGCTTCTTGCATGATTGGAAGATCTGAATCGCTTCCCATTATTATTCCTACCATAATTTATTTTGAAATTACTTTAATCGTTTCTTTTACTTTTTGAGCAATTGCTCTGGCTTTGTTAACGTCATTATTGACAATAGTAACATGTCCCATTTTACGAAATGGGCGGGTTTCTTTTTTGCCATAAATATGTGGGGTAACTCCATCAATTTTTAAAATTTCGTTGAAATTTTCATAAATCACATCTCCAGAAAAACCTTCTTCACCCACTAAGTTTACCATGATTCCGGCAACTTTACTAGCGGTATTACCGAGTGGAAGATTTAAGATACTCCTTAAATGTTGTTCAAATTGGTTGGTGTAACTTGCTTCAATTGAATAATGTCCAGAATTATGAGGCCTAGGAGCCACTTCATTCACAATAATCGTGTCTTCTTTGGTTTGAAACATTTCTACTGCCAACAGACCAACAAAGTCGAGATCTTGGACTACTTTTAGAGCCACTTCTTGTGCCTTTTTTGCAATAGAATCCTCAATTCTAGCAGGGCAAATCACATATTCTACTTGGTTTGCTTCTGGATGAAACTCCATTTCTACTACAGGATAGGTTTTTACCTCTCCATCTATATTTCTGGCCACGATGACTGCCAATTCGTTTTTAAAAGGAATCAGTTTTTCTGTAATGCATTCTACATTGGGTAAGTTTTCCAAATCGGCAATGGATCTTACGATTTTAACACCCATACCATCATAACCAAAACGTGCCGCTTTCCAAACAAATGGGAAATCGATAATTTGGTTTTCGTACGAATGTTTTAATTCTTCGAGATAGGCATAGTGAGAAAATGGGGCTGTAGGAATTTGATGATCTTTATAGAAATTTTTCTGCCTCGCTTTACTTTGGATAATTCGAAGTGTTTTGGGGGTTGGAAAAATGGTCAATCCTTCACTTTCTAGTTGGTCTAAAGCGTCTAGATTTACGTTTTCTATCTCTATGGTTAACAGATCTACCTGCTTCCCAAATTGATATACCGTATCAAAATCTAACAAGTCTCCTTGTACAAAATGATTGCAAATTTGAGCGCAGGGAGCATTTTTATCGGCGTCTAGAATACGGGTATAGATGTCAAACTTTTGAGTTTCAGTTAAGAGCATTCTGCCCAATTGTCCGCCACCTAGAACGCCCAATGTAAAATCTGAAGAGAAATAATTTTTCAAGATATTAATTTAGTTGTGTTCTACAAAAATAGGAATCTAATCGCATTTAAGCTACTAAAAATTAGTGATTCGTATGCTCGTGCCGTTTTTTAAAACCTGATATTCTCTGGCTGGGCAATTGGAACCATTGGTTTGAGGTGATCCTCCTAGGTGAACACTGTATTCACTATTGTCACAAAGACATTTTAAAGTTAATCCATTTTCGAAAACCATGGATGAACTACAATCCAAATTTGGGCAAATTAAATCATAGGCAACAAAGGTAGTACCATTAATATTGAATAGTAAAATCCCTTTAGCTCCCCCATTCAAAATTGTGAAACCTCCAGGAGTTTGCAGTCCAATATTGCTAGGGTTGTTTAAATCTGTTGTTGTACTGATCGAGATATTGTGCAAGCAATTCTCTACTTGAGTGTTGTCTGCACAACCGAGCATTAAAATCAATATCCATACAAAAAGGCTATTTTTCATGAAGTTAAAAAGTGTCTTTAGTGAAAACGTGTGCAATTTACAAATATTTTGTATCTTTGTAAGGCAATCTCATTTCTGTTTACAGATATGAGATTTTTAAATTTAAACCCAACAGGGGTTTGTACAAAAAAAAATAATTTCTTTTTCCTTTTTCATTGAACACATTGATACAGAATGGAAAAGAATTTCAAATAAAATTAAAATGAGCGATATATCTTATTATTCAGCAGACGGATTGAAAAAATTAAAGGATGAGTTACTTCACTTGGAACAAATTGAAAGACCTAGAGTAACTCAAGAAATTGCTGATGCCCGTGACAAAGGAGATTTAAGTGAGAATGCAGAGTATCATGCTGCAAAAGAAGAACAATCTCATTTAGAATTTAAGATTGCAAAACTAAAAAATGTCATCTCTAATGCACGTATTTTAGACGAAAGTCAGTTAGATACCTCCAAAGTGTTAATTCACTCCAATGTAGTTATTAAAAATACAACAAACGGAATGGAATTTTCTTACCGATTGGTTGCCGATTCTGAAACCGATGTTCGAAATGGAAAACTATCTGTCAATTCACCAATAGGAAAAGGGTTGTTAGGGAAAAAGGCAGGAGATGTTGCAGAAATTCAGGTTCCAAACGGTGTGATGAATTTCGAAATCATCTCTGTTTCAAGGTAGACTTGGGTTCAATAGGTTTGAAACTTACAATTTAAAAAAAGGCATGAGCATATTTACAAAGATAATTACAGGAGCTATTCCCAGTTACAAGGTTGCAGAAAACGATGATTTCATTGCTTTTTTAGATATCAACCCCAATGCGAAAGGACATACTTTGGTGGTGCCAAAAAAAGAAGAAAATAAGATTTTTGATTTGTCAAAAGAGGCTTATGCATCTTTAATGGATTTTACTTATGATGTAGCAAAGGCCATTGAAAAAGCAGTGCCTTGTAAACGAGTTGGAATGAGTGTGATCGGATTGGAAGTGCCTCATGTACATGTACATTTAATTCCGATCAATATCATGGCAGAGATGCAGTTTTCGGAAAAAGTTTCCTTAACCCATGAAGAATTTAGTCTCTTGGCAGCAAAAATTGCTAGTCATTTGGCATAGATTCTAGGCTTTTTTTAATAAAAAAACCAGCCTTAATTTATACCTTATTCAATACGATTTCAAAAGTAGTTCCTGTTCCAATTTCCGATTTCTGTACAAAGAGTTTTCCTTGGTGATAGTCTTCTATAATTCTTTTGGAGAGTGATAAACCCAATCCCCAGCCTCTTTTTTTAGTGGTAAATCCAGGTTTAAAAATTTGTTTAAATAGCGATTTGGACATTCCTTTTCCTGTGTCAGAAACGGTAATTCTCACCTTCTTTTGAAAGCTTTCAATTTGTACTTTTAAGGTTCCTTCTCTTTGCATCGCATCAATCGCATTCTTAATAAGGTTTTCAATGACCCACCCAAACAATTCTTTATTTGTATTGACTAGGACCTCTTTTTGTTCCTCCTGAAAAGAAAATGAAATTTGTTTTGAACTTCTTGCTTTCAAATAGTCGAAAGCTTGTTTTGTGATGGTATTGATATTTTCTGGATGAAGTTCGGGAACAGAACCAATTTTAGAAAACCGATTGGCAATAGTACTGAGTCGATATACATCTTTTTCAATTTCTGTAACATAGTTGTCTTCTACTTTTTCAATTTTCAAAATTGCAATCCAACCCAACAATGAAGATAGGGGTGTGCCAATTTGATGGGCAGTTTCTTTCGCCATTCCCGTCCATAGTTTATTGGTTTCGGCAGCTTTATTAGAGCTAAAAAAAAGATAAATAACACTCAAAAATAAGATCAAAATTAAGATCAAGGCAAGTGGGTAGTAGGTAAGTTTGTTCAATAAGTCGGAGTCCTTGTAATAGATGTATTTTTTATTTTTGCCTTGATAACTCACTTCAACGGGCTTGTTTTGCAACTTCATTTTTTTTAATTGCTTTTGAACATAAGCCTCATCTTGTCCTTTGATAGAGTCTAAATTGGTGTATTCAACTTCTCCAAATTCATTCACTAAAATCATGGGAATGTCTCCACTATTTTTGATGATTTGAAGCGGCAAGTCTACATTGGTGTCTAAATTGGGATTTGTAGACAATTCTTTTTGAGCCGTCGCAAAAAGTTCTATTTTAACGCGTTCTTCTTGTTTGAATTTTTGGAAAAAAGTATAGGTGTTCCATAAAATAAGTGAGACTATGCAAAACGATATCAAAACCGCAATTCGTTTCAGTAAAAGGGAGTGTGCGTAAAAATTCATTAAAACAAATATAAAGGTTTCCTATCAGATAACTCATTTATGATTTTGATAGTATCTTTACAAGATAAAATAATTTGATATGCTTTCTATAGATCCCAAAGAAATTTCAACAGGAAAACTACACAGTTATTTGTTAGGTGCTGTGGCACCAAGACCTATTGCATTTGCAAGTACGATGGATGCAGATGGGAATCCTAATCTATCGCCATTTAGTTTTTTCAATGTATTTGGTTCCAATCCACCAATTCTTATTTTTTCTCCATCGAGAAGGGTGCGGGACAATACATTAAAGCATACTTTAGAAAATGCACTGGCTACCAAAGAAGTGGTTGTTAATGTTGTGAATTATGAAATGGTTCAACAAATGTCTTTGAGCAGTACTGAATATCCAGCTGGTGTCAACGAGTTTGAAAAATCAGGGTTTACCATGTTGGCTTCCGAAACGATTGCTCCCTTCAGAGTGGCAGAATCTCCAGTCCAATTTGAATGTAAAGTGAAAGATGTTATTTTTACTGGTGATCAAGGAGGTGCAGGGAATTTGATTGTTTGTGAAATTCTGAAAATTCATATTTCTGACGAAGTTTTGAACGAGGAAGGAGACATCGATCAACATAAAATAGATTTAGTAGCACGTGCAGGAGGAAGTTATTATTCGAGAGCTAGAGATGGTTTTTTTGAAATTCCAAAACCAATGTCGACTCTAGGGATTGGAGTTGATGCGATTCCTACCGAAATAAGAAATAGCAAGGTTTTAACGGGAAATAATTTAGGACTTTTGGGAAATGTAACCCAATTACCAAGTAATGAAACTGTTGATAACTTTGCAAAAGAACATCCTGAATTTATTGGGTTAGAAACCGTAAAAAAACATACATTTGCGAAGGAGTTTTTAAGTCAAAATGATGTAGAAAGCGCTTGGAATGTGCTTTTAATTAAATAGTTAACAATATATTATGGAAGTTATAGGTAAAGTAAAATTAATTGGAGAGGTTCAAACTTTTGGATCAAACGGATTTAGAAAAAGAGAATTGGTAGTTACTACCGACGAACAATACCCACAAATGATTATGGTAGAGTTTGTGCAGGATAAATGTGACTTGTTAAACAATTATGCTGTTGGACAAGACGTAAAAGTTTCTATCAATTTAAGAGGAAGAGAGTGGATCAATCCACAAGGTGAAGCAAAATATTTTAATTCTATCCAAGGATGGAGAATTGAAGGAATTTCGCAATCACAAGCTGCAGCGAATAATTTACCTCCTGTAGATCAGTTTCAACCAGCCTCGAATGTTTCAACTGAAGAGCCAGACGATTTACCTTTTTAAGGAAATCTCTTCAGTACAAATTATAGATATCAAAAAGAGCGTTCATTTTAAAATGAACGCTCTTTTTGATTCTTTGAAGAAAAGGATGATTATTTTTTTTCACCTTTTTTAGGCATAGGGCCTCGAAGGTGAATGATGAGTCCGTTTAAGAAATTACGTAAAATTTGATCTCCACATTCTACATACTTGTCATGATCTTCATTTCTAAATAAAGCACCTAGTTCTCCTTTACTGACTTTAAAATCTACCAAAGCGCAAATTTCTACAATATCTGTATCACGCAATTTATGCGCCACACGTAGTTTTTTTAAGATGTCGTTGTTTGTTAATCCCATGCTACAAAGGTAATAGAAATTAATGAACTACTTTGAATATTGCCCAAGCATAAATAGCAAAACGTGCAAAACGAAAGATTCCAAAAATAACAACATTTATAAACGGATACTTGATCATTCCTGCTGCCATACATGCAATTGAGAAAGGCAGGGGCAATAAGGCACCAACAAGAATTAAAAAACCACCCCATTTTCGGGTGTTTTTTAGATTTTCGGCCATTTTAACTTCCAAATAATTTTTTACAGTCTTAATTTTTAAGGTCATTCTTCCCAAAAAGTAAGAAATCAATCCACCGCTATATGAAAGGCTAGCAAGTAAGCTCAAATTTAAAATAGGATTTGCAGTTTTTTTAGACCATGCAATAAAAATTTCTGGAGGAACCAATCCGAGGAAGGTTTCAGAGACAAAAAAAGTAGATAAAACACCAATTCTAGAAAAGGTTTCCGTTAAGTGTTCTAAGCCTTTATTGATGTCATACACATACTGATTGAAAAGAAAGACAGCAAGGAGGACTAAGAGGATTGGGAGGAAGGCTTTTTTTAAGCTTCCCCATACGAATAGATAGAAGCCAGTTCTGCCATAATAATTATGGAGTCTTTTTCCTATAAATGCAGTATTTTTTTTTCTTTTGAGCACTTTTTTTTCCAATTGGAAATTATTTGAATGAATTGACAAAAATAAGAACTAATTTTGTGTTAACGATCATAAATAAAAGGATTAACATCTTTTTTATGATTTATTTATGGGATATAAAAAACAGTAAAAATTTTGATTTGGCTTTCTGAAATTATCGATTTTCCTCCTCCAGAACTAGCAAACAAAGACGGTGTTTTGGCTTTGGGGGGCGATTTATCTGAAAAAAGACTAATTTGTGCTTATCAAAATGGTATTTTTCCGTGGTTTTCTCAAGGGGAGCCTATTATATGGTATTGCCCCGAGCAACGAATGGTCGTGTTTCCAAAAGAATTCACATTCTCTAAATCCATGCGACAACTTCTTCGGAAAAAACAGTTTAGCATTACAGAAAATACCGCTTTTGAAGAAGTGATCTATCATTGTAAAAACATTGGTCGAAAGGACGGTCTTGGAACCTGGATTACCAATGATATGGAGCAGGCATATATCAATCTTCATCGGAAAGGGATTGCAAAATCGATAGAAGTTTGGCAAGGCGATCAATTAGTAGGTGGATTGTATGGAGTTGAGGTTGGAGAGGTGTTTTGTGGAGAGAGTATGTTTTCGAAGATTTCAAATGCCTCCAAATTGGCCTTTTTACATCTTGTAAAAAATGGAAATTATCAATTGATC
>Ga0257120_1002319_pt1 | contig 11520 bp, 12 predicted proteins | sample SI106_10metaG_FD_190153 | JGI IMG/M metagenome (GOLD analysis project Ga0257120, IMG submission 190153) | Marine microbial communities from Saanich Inlet, British Columbia, Canada - SI106_10 | ecosystem: Environmental > Aquatic > Marine > Inlet | place: Canada: British Columbia | collected... | reverse complement strand
ACGCATCGGTTCCGTTACTAATTAAAAAGGCGTCATCACCCTCATAATCTGCCCTGTAATTAAATACAAAGTAGTATATCTTGCCGCTATTAAGATCTGCGAGTAAGGCTTCCTTATTCTCATCTATCTGTAATTGATACACAGATTTTACAGCCATAGCTAAATATTCATCTACAGAGGCTTCTCTTAGCATCACTTTTTGGTCATAAATAGAGGGTACTTTTTCTACCTTATTCCCGTCGCTATCTACACCCACCAATGTGCTTTTTGAAACTGCTTCCCCTTTTGCATTCAAGGAAACTAGTGCAGAAGAACCAGAAGGCATCACATACTGCCCTTCTGCCAAACCTGCTAGCTTACACTTACTGCCGTTTTGATCAAACACCTCTATGGTAGACCAGCCATAAATCTTTTTTCGGTCTACTTTTTTGAGCTCCGCTAGTACGCTTAGCCCGTTTATTGAAAATTCTGCTTTTCTTCCCATTTGTTTGGTTTATTGAAGTTAAATATAAGAAAATTTCCTTAATCTTTCGAGCGCCTGCGCTCCCCAAGAAATTCCCTACCAGTTTAAGATTTTGGATTTTTGTTTTTTCAATCAGAATGAATAAAATGAGGCTAAATACCTCTGCCCCAGGCTATCAACTATCGAATCATTTTCATCAAAACTTTTGTTTGCACAAACTCGTTATTTTGTAAAATATATTCATGTGCAATATTTAATCCACCTAGAGAAATGCCAGAGGATTCATAGATGTGCAATGTTTTTGAATCGACCTGGAAAAAATAAACCGAGTGTTTAAAACTTAAATCCTCTAATTCTAAACACTCGCCTATCTTTGGAATTCTTCTTGGTTTTTCGGGCATGCGCCTATTAGGTCTAAATTCCCAATGAAACAAACCAATGGTCGTAAGTGGATTTTTTGGGTTTGGCTTAAATTGTTTAAGCCAGGATTGCATTAGTGCTGTTATAAAATCTGAAGTTTTTTGAAAAAAGTCGATTAAATAATCGATTTTAAATGCTCATAGATCATGACCATGGCCAAGGTATCTAGCTCGCAATAGCGTTTTAATGCCTCTGATATGTCTTCTCTTTCCTCTTCAGTCATATCGGTATACTGTATTTTACCATAGGCTGTTAGTGCGGCACCTCCATCATCAATATTATCAATGTTAGACAATCTAGCTTCAATCTCTTCTTGACTTATATTTTTATGGACTGGAGGTAACGATTTGTAGGGGTCGATGATTTCATTGTCTAGCTTTTTTAACCAAATATGATTATCTGGAAGGTTTTTACTACTCACACCAATAGTTCCAATAGGTTTACTGTATTTTTCTTGAACAAACTGGCTAGACTTTAAAACGGCAGGCAGCACTTTTTTGATTGAATTTGAACCAAAAGTATGAGGGTTGTAATAATAGTTAACAACCACCTTACAAAGGTCTACCATATCTCGTGTACCCTGATTATATTTTCTTGTTGGAACTATCCATTTGTCTGGATTGTCTCCTGTATTATGACTAATAGATTCTATAAATGAAACAAGCGATTCTTTGTTAGGGGCACTGCTGGCTTTGAGTTGCGCTCTAATGGCATTAAGTATTGTGTTTTCATGGGTCGCAAATTTAAAAATAGTTCCTTCATCTTTTGATAAGGCTTTTTGCAAATGTTCAACAAATTCAAAATTTGGAAACTCACCGGCAGTTGAGTTAATATATTGGTTGGCATGTTCTATACGGCCATCTTCATGATAAATGTGATGTGAAAACTGAAAGGCTATTTGCTCATAAGGTTTACGACCCGTATGAAACGGTAGTGGCACTGTAGAGGTCTCAAAATCTATAAAATGAAGTGGATACACCCAACTATCCATTTCTTGTTGTAAACCCTCTATATCAACAAACTCAGTAAAATCATCATCGCGTTCTTTTTCAATTTGTAACCATTGACGCTCTGTACGGCTAAGTTTTCCGGCCGCTTCTTTGTATTTAATATCTTCTGGGGTTAGCTGTGATTTAAACAATAATTTTTGCTCCATTAACTTTGGGTCTTTTAAATCCCAAACATTAAAAATGTTGGATTTTTTAAAATCCTGGTCTGTCCATTGGTATTGTGTTTTAAAACAATGCTCAAAACCAGATTGTTTTAACTTACCTTTCTCACTATCGTCTTTTTTAAATTCACATTTTTTACAAGCCGAAAATTGAGCAGGCCAGTTTGGGTAATAATTTTTCATGCGAATCTCTGATAATAATTTAACCGCTTCATGAAAGTTTAAATTATCGTAATACATATAATCTCCGTTATGTATTTTTGAAACCACTTCAGATACGTTTTCTTGATGTAATATATTTTCACCCAGCTGGCTTATATCATCTACCTTAACCGTTACACCGGTTCGATTATTAGGGTCTTTTTTAACTCTAAAAAACTGATTTAAGCCATCTACAGTTGCAGATTTTGTTTTATCAACCAAGCATAAGTAAGGAGTAATTGTATAGGTAGGCAAACAACGTTGAGTGACATAGGTTTGAAAAGCCAAATCAAAAAGATAGGGCTTCCAGCTACTCACTATTTTTTTTGACTTTCCTACAAAATTGTAGTTTTCGCTTGGGTCAATAGATTTTGCTTTAACTTCTATGAGCTTAATATGAGTCCCTTTTTTGACAAGAACATCTGTTCTTATGAATAAATCATCTATATAAAAAGCGGCTTCATAGATTACTACATTTTCTTGCTTTAGAAGCTCAGATGTTTGGTCTGCCAAATCTTGATAATCGTAGTTTTTTCTATCCTCTGGATCTTCTATTAAGACACCACCAGGATATTGTAAACGCGCATATTCTTCTACTTGAAAACCACCACTTGCTAAGGCTTGTAAAAAAGGATCATTATTTTTAACATTATGATACACTTCTTTATTATTTGAAAAATAAAGTTTGTTAGGGCATTCTAGACCTTGTTTAAATCGTGATTTTGATAATGCTATCATAGTAACTGTTTTATAACCGAACTCCAATCTGGAAAATTTTCTGTGCCAAAATGAATCCACTCGCCTTCAAAATCTTTGGCTCCATTATTGGGTCTATCATCAATGAGTATATCTCCTTTTACTAAATCTTTACGGTGGGTTAAAATGAGCTTTCTGTTTATTGTATCTCCAAATTGCTCCTCCAACCAAATGCGCTTATCTGTCCAAGCAGATGTATTACCCCAAGGCGCAGTGCTTAGAAAATAGACTTCATATTTGTCTGAACTGAGTAACTTGTTCACGGATGCTACGGCGTCTTTTATAGGCTTTAAATTTCTGAACAGCCCTGGAATGGTGTCTGGGTCTTTATCGTATGGAGGTTGATAGCTTAGCGGATGGGCGTTCATCGCAGATACAAAATCTGCCACAACGCCATCTAAATCTATGTATAGAAGTTTTCTCAACAGATGGTTTTAAGAATTATATTTGGTGAATGTAGTATAGTTTTTTATAATTTTATTATCGATGTTTTCATAAAAGGTTACTAAAAATCTATAGATATCTTTTAGTGTGAAATCATCGTTTAGATTATCAGTTAATTTCGTTTCTAAGATGTAACATGAATTTTCCTTTCTTTTTGTTATTTTTTTAAATTTGATATTTTTGCACTGGATTTGGCTTTTCGAAAATTTAATTAATTTTTCTGCACTATTTTTGTTTGCATGGTGCAAATAAAACTTTAAGCTATTACCCTGAAATTGAATTAGAACCTCTTGACCTATTATTTCTTTCCATTTTTTTGGAATTATATTTAAAAGAGGTGTTGAAGTATTCCCTGGATTTATAACATATTTAAAATCGCCTTCAATATTGTTTTTAAACTCTAAGGCGATTTTTGAATTTAATAATCTTGACCAAAATTTATCTTCTTTTGTTAATCCTCTTTTAAATAGACGGCTACAGTTTTTTTCTAAGTTTTTGTACTCTTCAAGATACTCCTCTAAAAATAATATATAGTGTCTTATAAAAGTTTTCTCATCACTGGCATAATCAGTGTCAATATCTTTTTTCAAGAAATTTAATAAATCTGCATAATCAAAAACCTCCCAATGATTATCAAAACAAACTAATTTTTTATCAAAGCAGAATAAGAACTTTACAAGTTTAATATCTTCATTAAATTCCTGCTTAAATATTTCATCATATTTATTTAACTGTTCCTCCTCTGGAAATGATTTAAATTTATTTTCAATAAATAAGATTGTTTTTTCATCAGCACTTTTTAATTCTATATCAATTCTACACCTTTTTTTGTTATGAGAATAAGATTGTTCAAGTTTTGGAGATAGCCATTTGTTGTTTTCAACGAATACGTTTCTGAAATTTTGATTTCTCTTAAGAAGATATGAAATAAACGCTGAGTGGGTCAACTCTTTATTGTCCTTTTCAAGGATCTTAAAGTAGTTGAAATCCGTTGTTTGACCTGTCATTTTTTTTTATTAAGAGATGGATTGAAAGTATATTTTAATTTAGTACTAGTACAGGAATATATTAATAGTTTATTAAACACATTTAAATGTATACAAGTTTTTTGAATAAGTTCTCCATTATTAAAACTAAGCCCTTTATAATTTTGAGTTTGAATAGAGTATTGTTCACCCCACTCAGTAAGTGCAACTACTTCTAAAGTTATTTTTTAACCTTAAACTATATTTAGAATTTCTACTTATTTACTGGACTTGTTTTTTTGTATATGATCATAAATTTGAAAAATCTCCTCTGGCTTAGCAATTGCTTCGCCTAATACTTCTCCACTTATACCATTTGGCAACTCTCCATCATATAAGTCTTCAAATCCTGTGTGACAAGCAATTTGCCATCTAAAAGCGTCATCATCTAGCCAATTATCCTCATATTTATCGCCCGCAGAAATAGTAAATGCACCATCATAAGATTTATCATCTGAATAGAGTTCATAAATCATAACTTCCCATGAATTGAACCAACGACGACAGTCATCATCTTGCTCTTTTCTACCTAAAACTACTCTGTCTTGCATATCTAGAATAATTTCAAATTTCTCGTAATCCTCTAATTCTGGACTGTTTTCTAAGTAATAGACTAAATACCTTCCCCATTCAGCTTTATAATTTTGGAAAAGATTGTCAGGAAATTTCATTTTTGGAAATTTACTTGTATCCATTTTTTATAATTTTATATTTAACCTACTCCTTTTTAATGTTGTTTTTCGGCTTATTTCAACAATTATTTTTTGTAATAAATATTAGAAAGAGCAACTATTTATAGCTACTCTTCCCCTTATAATCTAATTTAGTAATTTATATTTCTTTCCATTCAACGTCATTCATATTCAATGAGAATGAAAATTTATGACCTATAAGCGCCTCAAAAGCTTTTTGAGTGTTTGGTCTCTCTGGTTTTCTTACCCCATTTTGCTCAACGATAACGTGCATGTGAGGTTCTAAATACTTACCCTTCCCTACTGCTTTCTTTTTTTTAATATTAGCTTGAAATTTGTAACCCATTTTATTTTATTTTAAGTTGATGCCTACTCCTTTTTAATGTTGTTTTTCGGCTTATTTCAACAATATTTACCTTGTATTTTATATAAACTTCAAAGTGCAATTATGTTGCTAGTTGATGCTTCCCTGTTGGTGAATTTTGACACGATGCACCTGTAACAAATTTATAAGTACAATAAACACAATTAGTACTATCTGGAACACCAATACATTTTCCGGAAGGACTATTACTACAAGCTTTACCCCCAGCCATTCGATAACCACAATATTTACAATCCATAATTTTAAATTTAAATTTAATACTATTTAACCTACTCCTTTTTAATGTTGTTTTTCAGCTTATTTCAACAATGATTTTATTTTAGTTATTGGTAATAACTAATTTGTAATCTCACAACTAGCTCCTTATATTCAATTATATCTCTTTCATTGTCTTATCTAGCCTTCTAACTTTATTTCTGTTCTACAAGTTTTTTGCATGTCTTTTTTATATTATTAATGTCTGTTTATAAATAATACAGCCAACCTTTTTTAAACTCTGTATCCATAACTCTGTCGCGTTTAATTTCTAGTTCTAATTCACCTTCTTCATAGTGAAATATTTTTGAGAAATTATATTCTATTGCACCGCTTATAAGAAATTCATATAGAAAAAGTAATTATGAAAAAAGTTGATGTTTTTTTGAGGGACTATTGAAGCAAAAACCGTTATTAACAAATTTTTGATTGCAATAAACACAGTTGGAATTATCGGGAACTCCAACGCATTTCTTTGACGGGCTGTTAAAACAGGATCGTCCCATTACCATTTCATTTTTACAATATTTACAATCCATAATTATAAATTTAACACTATTTAACCTACTCCTTTTTTATGTTGGTTTTCGGCTTATTCCAACAGTACATTTTATTGTAATTACTGGATAATCTAATCGACTAATTCAGCATATTGTTCTTTTAATTAGTTTTTAACCTAAATTCTTTCTTCAATTATTTTTTTTATTTTTTTCGCATCTCCAATTGAAAAATCTCCAGCAATTATAGTTTGATTACCAGTACTATATATTATGATATCAGAATCTATTAATTTTCGATCAATTTCTACCGAAGAAATTCTCGAAAAAGGAATTGAAGACTCATCAGTACCTATTAGATATTTATTTCTTTTTTTATAAATAACTTGAGAATCTGTAACTACTATTCTATCTGGTGATAAAATACTTCCACCTAACAATATATTAGATTTAAACTCATATGTTTTTAAATCATTTTGAGTTGTGGGCCGCCCTCGACCAGTATTTGGTTTTTGACCACATGAGGGGCAGAAATTTTCATTTCCAGTTAAGTTATGTCCACAAGAACTACAATACATATTTTTGTAATTTATCTAAAAAATTGATCTTTCATCTATACTATTTGTTTACCAATATTATACATTGAAGGAAAATTGTTATGGTAGTAAAAAAAGGTTAAAAAATTCTGCTAACTATATTTTGCCACCACTTCTTCTACATTTATTTTGTAACTTAATCTTTGTATTCATGAAACATCATCCCATCAGTTTCAACCAACCTTCTGCATTTATCTAATAATTCTTGTTGTTTGTCATAAACACTTTCTGAGAATTCCATCTGAACTTGATCGTAATCCTCATCATCCCAATCCTTATCAACAGTTGGATCTTCTAATGAGTTATCTTCTTCTACCCAAATATTACCCTGTTTTTCATCATAATCCTCAGGGTCATATTCAATCCCTTTAATTACAACTGCCCCAACTGGAGAGTATGTTTCATCCTCATAAGTAACTTCAATAACAACATCATTATCCAATGGAAAACATAGATTGTATAAATGCATGAAGAATTTTTTGGGTGGATACCACGCTGATTCAATCAAAAACTCTCCCTCACTTGTTGCATCATATAGCGTGGTCCATTTAGAACCTAAATTTTCATATGACCATGTGTTCATTACTCCACGATCTTCATCTAAATCGACCTCATCATAGAAAGCAGTTGCAAATGCAGTCACAGAACTGTCGCTTTCATTGTCTCTCACTTTATCAATCATTGAATCGATTAACTTTACCACTTCTTCGTTGCCTTTAACTAAAACACAACTTTTTAAATTATTTGCCATATTATTTTTATTAAATTTAATTGTTTAGGGGCTCAATTGTACTTAACTCGTTATTTGTTTTACTATATATTCCATCAATTCACTGTAGTTCTCTTTTAACTCTGAATACGCATTATATTCAATAATTAAATCTTTATCCTTTGATATATAGATGTTTTCACTTTCTTGTAAATTATATGTTGATTTTATATTTTCAAATAAAGATGAAACCTTTCCGGTGTTTTTCTTTACCCAAATTTTCATTCCAAGTGCTTTCTTTGAGGGATTTGAGCAATATATGAGTTGTTTTTTACCTCTACCTACACGGGTCTCATCATTGAAAGATGACCCAGTTTTCGCAAATGATATTCTGTATTTAGTATTGTTTTTTTCAGCCTCACTTAGCGGAGACCACAAGGCAGCATAATTTTTAACGGCTTGATCCGTAAATCCCTCTTCAGCAAGTTGTAAAAGCTTAGTCTGTACACCGTCAAAAATAGTTTTGTTTCCTACTTTTTGTACTGCTTGTTTTGTTTCAACATCATCGTCAACGCTTGTGATAGATGCAAATGTCATGGCTGTTTCTAATTCATCTTCTAGTGTGTCTTTATATTTGTCTCGTAACAAATTAAGTAATTCTAAAACTGAGAACGCACGTGCTCTTAGATAAGAATCACTTTGACAAGCGCCCCAGGTTACCTGTTCCCACTCCTCATCAATAAGATCTGACTCTCCAAACTTTTTAATTTTTTCTTGAATTGCGTCCCATTCAACACCAAATTTATTTCCAAACCCTTTGTTCCATTCTGGAAAATTAGGTTTCTGAGAAAGCAATCTAAAAATCTTAGGATATGAAATTTGAATTCCTAAAACAGCAAACAACATAAAGTCATCTCCTTTAGGTTGCTCATCATCTAATTCAATTTCTTTTAAGTGATTGATTAAACTAAAAGCATTTAAATACCGTTTTAAACTCCTAGGATTGTATCCAATACTATATTTAACAGCTTTTACATACAATTCTTTCTCTTGCTCTTGTATGTCTGTCCCAAGACTTTTAAGTTTCTCAACTAAAAAATTCTCAATATCATAAGTTCCAATTGGCATTGAAAATGGAACTTGAATAATCTTATCAAAAAACGAACGAAACTCTCGTTCATTTTCATCTGTTTTAGGACCAAATTTACTTTCCAATCCCTTCACTACAATGTCATAATCAATAGCTAGTATAAATACACAATTTGGAATATCAAAGATATTTTTAAGTGCTTCCAAAACCTCCACAGCATCTCCAGGTGGAATACGGTCTAAATCATCTACAAAAAAGACAACTTTTTCTATTGGATTTTTAGGGTCTTTTATTAGATCTGCAATTAAATCTGCAATTAAAGCTTTAATTTCTGCAACTTCTGCTGCAGATTTTTGATTTCCTCCGCCCTCTGCAGCGCCCTTAACATCTATACCTGTTTGATTTGCAACAATTTGATTTGCTAAACCTCCTAAAAAACGAGCTGCAGATTTAAATTTCTCTTCTGTATCATCTTTCAAGGTCCAAATACCTCTGCTTTTACAAGATTCTTTTAATTTTTCTAACATCCCTCTCAATACACCAGGGGTTGTTTCATTTGCATTACGAAATAAACTATACTCCCAAGTATTTACCCAAGAACAGGCAATATTTTTTTCGTTAAAATCTTCAAGAAGAAGTGACATTAGAGATGTTTTTCCTGTTCCCCACTCCCCTTGAAGTCCTACGGTTATTGGAGTATCACTTCTAATAATGAAATTTGAAAGTGCTAAACTATATTTTTCAACCTTTAAAAGATCTTGGTTTAGCGTAGTAATTGGTTTATCTGTAATAGAACTCATATATATTTTTTTGAAATAAATATAAAGATTAATAGTTAATAATAATTGTACATATACTGTACATTGCATAATTTGTTAATAACTAAAAAATTATCTCAAAAAAAATAATCTTTAAAATAAAAAATATTAAATTGTAGAAAAAGCATCATATGTTTAAAAATAGTCTTTTCAAAGAATTAGGTACAAATACAGGCAAATGGGCAAGCAACAAGCTCTTTGGAGATAATTGGTCTACGCCCTACAGATTTTCTAATTCAGGCACTAGTATGGCCAAAGAGGCATTAAAAATTGAAAAAGACATTGAAGAAAAAAAAGTAGATAATCAACTTGAAATTGAAAGGTTAAAACATGTATTTGCTCAAAATAGCAACTCTCAAGAAATGAAAAATGAAATTATAGCAATGTCTTTACCAGAAAATAAAGATGATTTATTCACGTTTGCTAATTTCATATTGTCTAATATTTACGGTTCTGGATGGGATCACGATGATGATAAAGAGTACTTAAATTTTTTTAGTGATGTGTGCTTAAGTAAATTAGAACAGTGCAAAATAAAATTCAAAGTCATAGGGGCTCTATTCGAAACCAAATATCTTGAAAAAGAAATACGAACATTAAAAAGAAAGCGTTTTTTTGAAAAATATGGAATTATTGTTTTTGCTATTATCTTTTTTGTGATTCTAATCTATATAAATTACTTACTTGGACATTTTAATGATATTTGAATTTATTTTACTCCATCAATAAACTATGATAGTAATTGAAAGTCAAAAAAATGAAATAACTTATTATTCTCGAACACCAATTTTTTTAATAACATCCAAATCTTCCCCAAAATAGTGTGACTTCACTCCTATGGGCTCCAAGTAAATTTCAAATTTATTTTTTTTTACTAATAAAATAATTAATTTAGTAAAACAACTAATTTAAATATACCAAAAATGAAAAAATTATTAAGTGTTTTTGTAGTAGCCCTATGTATCTCTTGCTCTCAAGGATTACCTCCTGAATTTGCTAAAAATACCGTTACTGCCAAAAAAATGTTAGAACTTCAAGCCTCTGAGGCAGATTTTCAAGCTCAGCTAGACTTATTGCATGAAGATGTTAAATGGCAACCTGTATTTTTCGGATCTACTGAAATAGGAAAAGAAGAATTCGGTCAATATTTAAAAGAATGGCAAGATCAAATGGAAGATGTGGTCTACACCGCTGACAACTGGTTACCAGGTGTTTTAGCTGAAACTGGCATAGCCGATGGAAGTGTAAGAACTTATGGAACTTGGTCTGGAATGCATACTGCAACTGGTAAAAAATGGGAAATGAAAGCCTACCACACCTGGGATTTTAAAGATGGACTTATTGTAAGCGGAGGAGATTACTTTGATGCAAGTGGCTTGGTAAATTATCTTCAAGAGGAGGAAGAAGTGCAAGAAGAAGTTACTGAATAATTTACACCTTGTTTTTACAACTTACAAGCCTTACCCTTCTGGGTAAGGCTTTTTTAGTTTTTAATAATTTTATCTCTTGAAATTACAACTCCCTTGTTTTTGATGTTGTAGTAATAAAAACCACTGGGTAGATGACTCAAATTAATTTCTAAATTACTTGAGTGTACTAGAAAATCACCTACAGATTGACCCATTGAATTATAAATTGAAAATTCTAAGACATCGGTGTTTGAAAAATCAAATTCAATAGTTACTATGCCCTTGGTAGGGTTTGGATACACTATTATTTGCCTTTGCGGTGTCGCGATATCTTCTATAGAAAGAGACTGACTGCTTGCTATCCAGTTACTAGCTAAGGAGTTGTCTGAGCTTACATCAACTAATTGTAAATACGGGCCTTCTCCATCGGCCTGTTCTGGCCAAGGATCGCTATCCATATAACTTACTTGGTCTATGGTGTTACCTAAAGCGTCAGACAGCATGATGGTGTAAGAACTGTTGCTTAAATCTCTAGTAAAGGCTCCAAAAGGGGCAAAACCATAATACGCTTCAAAAATAGTGGCATCAC
>Ga0257120_1002316_pt1 | contig 11538 bp, 31 predicted proteins | sample SI106_10metaG_FD_190153 | JGI IMG/M metagenome (GOLD analysis project Ga0257120, IMG submission 190153) | Marine microbial communities from Saanich Inlet, British Columbia, Canada - SI106_10 | ecosystem: Environmental > Aquatic > Marine > Inlet | place: Canada: British Columbia | collected... | reverse complement strand
GATATGATGGATGTAGAGCGTCATCCTGCTGTCGTAGAAGTTCTAAAAATTTACGGAGAAGATGATTAATAAAAAAGGGGAGCATTAAGCTCCCCTTATAATCATCAAATAATTTTATTCTATTAGGAGCTGTATTGTTCATCATCGCTTAAACCAACATTGGTTGAAGGAAATGATGCGTTTCCATTCCATAGAATACGAACTGCACCATGGCTACTCTCCCCTTTGTTGTTGAAAGCAGTTCCGCCGCCAGCGCCGCCGCCATATAAGCCACCATCTGCGCCAACTGCGTTGACACCGCCTGACCCGCCGTCACCCGACGATGTTGCAGTGTTACCTAGACCGTAAAGTCCGACACCACCACCGCCTTGATTTGCCGCTCCGCCTGCAGCTGCGCCTGAGTTAGCAGAAGGTAGTCTTGTTGTGATTGATGCTGGATTACCATCCCCACCGTCACCTGCGTAACCAGCCGCACCACCACCACCGCCGCCGGTGCCGCTAGTAGTACCGCTACCACCAGAATATGATACATCACCGATATTACTATCATTGTTGTAAGAATGCGAAACTGTTCCGCCGCCATTACCGCCTTTAGCACGTAATATTACAGTACCATCTGAACGTTCAATTCGACTACTTTCACCTGCCCATCCCTCTGTTGGTAAGTAATGCCTGAAGCCGGCATATAACCAACTACCAGCGCCCGGAGCTGTATTTCCTACATAAACTGTTAGTGTTTCGCCTGGTGTCACTGGAATATTATTTGCGTATGATAGGTCCCCGCCCCATCCACTAGTAGCCATATAAACAGTTGATGCACCTTGGAAGTAGTCGCCACCACCACCAGCGCCAATAGCAACTGCCGTTATTGATGTAACACCTGCAGGAACAGTAAACGTGTTGGTAGATGCTGGACTTGTGAATGTATGCGCTTGAAGTGTTGGTGGATTATCAAGTGTCGTTGGTGCAGAAGTTACAACATCTGTAATCGCACCCATTGAACTCCAAATCCTATGAGTTGAAGTAGTTTCTGAAATAAGACCCATATCTTGTGTATCAACTACATTACTATGTTGACCTGCGATACTACGAAAATCTGTGTGACCACGTGTTGCTGATGTTGAGCCACCGTGATCTGCTCTATGCGCCGCACCACTTGTTGGTAAATCAGAAGTATCTTGGGCAATTGAACCTAAGTCTCCTAATTCAGCTATATCAATAGAACGTCTGATTATGAGTTTAGCACCGAAGCTAGAATTATTCCAATTAATTCCTCTAAATTTACTCATTAAATTTCTCCCAAAGTATGATTAAATATTATAAATGTATTTATAAAAAAAGGGAGCATTAAGCTCCCCTATAAGTTTCACATAAACGAGAAATTGGGTGACTAGCCCAAGATAGTATCAGCGATTGCATTCCAATCTTGACACTTAATGATTTCTTTGTTATCACAATCATCGTTGTGCCCGTGTGAAATCAACACGCTTTTCAAACCAAACTCAAGACCACATTCAGCATTTTCAGTCTTGTCTTCTAACCAATACAAACCACTGTCTTTGTATTCTTCAAGTGCTTCATGTTTATCAGCACCAGTATCTAAGCAAACCAACTTCTTAACAACACCTTTACCAAACACGTTGTTCAAGTTATACATCCGAAGCCGCTTTGCTTTCTTATCAAGTGAGAGAGAAGTAATTACATGGAACCGATATCCTGCTTCATACAACCGACCAATGCCACTCCGAGCATCCCGAAATGCTTTTAGATATCCCATCCAAGCACTTTCATTAAACTCCCGAACAAGACGCTTACCGACAGACTTCTCAATGCCATATGCAGTAGAGATATCATAGATTGCTTCAACTTGCTTGACATAACCTTTAGAAGTCATCCACTCAGTGAAAGCTCCTTCCCAATCAAGCATAACGCCATCACAGTCTGTTAAGATAATTTTATAGTCACTCATATTATTTCTTCTTTCTTCTTATTACTCATTCTTTATATACTGATTCGTAAAGAATGTCAACCTTTTATTGAGGGTTTATATCACCGCCGTAAACAAATGACCACGAATTGCCCATCATACCTTCTTCACAACCGAAATCATCTTTACCATAATAACTATTTAAACGAGTTCCTTGTGGAATAAGTTTCTTAATCATCAATGAAACTTTTTGACAGTTTGCCTGGTCAGGCATATCATTACTGTAAAGAGTGAATTTACCTGTTGCCATAGTATTGCCATCTTCATTAAATCCGGCAACTTCAATCTTTATGTAATCTACACCACGATTTGGTTGAGCAATTTTTATACCGCCTGCTACCCAGGTAGTGTAAGGGTCACCAGCAAATTGTTTATTAATTGGTTGGTCAAAATCAATGCCAAGCATAGTTTCTGACATAGCAGTAGTTGATACTAAAGATAAAGCAATAGCAATTAGTACGTTTTTCATAATTATTACCTTTTTTATTATATTAAGTTTTATTACGCTGCCGTCAACATTTCTGCAGGAACTTTCCAATTCATATGTCCAACTTGGACGTGAATATAACGACGGTTCACTTTACTGATAACTCCAGTTTCAACCATCTTGTTACGACCAGTGAATTTAACATTATCACCAATAACGAATGAACGTACTTTTTGATTAGCCAAGAACGTGCGCTGTAGTTGAACACGATCAATTACTTCTTTACATTGGTCAAAGTCTGCTTTGCCCAAAAGTGCAAGAACTGTTTCCATTTCAGATGTTGATAGCTTCATAATAATTTCTCCTCAGATTAAACGTTAGCTACAGATTTGCCATTTACAAATGACTCTTGACAGAATACCCATACTGCTTCTCTCACAGCGGTATCAGTTGCTTCTTCGAATGCTTGACAATCTGACAAACTATCTAAGTCGCCCATTACACAGTTGAAAAGCTCTTCTACATCTGTAAAGCCTCTACCAATGAATTCATTAGCTACTGCTTCTACTGCTGCGTTTCCTGCGTCTGTAAACATTTCAAAACTTGTCATATGTGATTCTCTTTCTTTACTGTCTATACATACTTTATAGCATGTAGATTCGCATATGTCAACAAAAAAACGCAGGAAAGAATCCTGCGTTTTCAATGACTTATAAAATAGTTTGGCAGACAGGGTGGGATTCGAACCCACGGAACGCTATAAACGCTCAACGGATTAGTAATCCGCCGCTTTCGGCCACTCAGCCACCTGTCCTGATTCGTTTCAATTACTCATGTTCGCCGCCTGTTGAACCACCACTGTGATCCATTGCTGCTATAAATCTACTCATTTCATATCCTCTTCCATTGTGCTTTTTAATGTAGCCAATACGTTCTCAAGTTTGATCAACATATCACTATGGACACAAACTATTTGAACTGGACGGTGTACTCTATGTGTAAGTGCAAACGTATCGTCAAGCAGGCTGAACAACTCCTTGACTGCTACATTATATTGTTCAATGCGGTCGATGGCTTGCAAAATATCTGCGGCGTGTGGCGTCATATCAAGTTCACCGTTCACGGCGTCCTGCAGACGAGAGATCAGTTCTACATCACTCATCGTCTGTCTCCCAAAAATACCTACAATAGAAATGGTCACCGCAAGCATCAATCTCTGACTGTGGGTAACCTTCGGCTTTAAGCCAGGATATCACATCAAAATCACTGCCTAGTGTATGGTATTCTTCATGAACAGGTTTAGGAAACCCATACTTCCATCCACTAGGTGGATCACACATTAATACTTTAGTCATCAGAGTTCTCCTCTTGTACCTTCTTTAGTTCAGCTTCGTAAGCAGCAGAAGCAGCCGCAGCAGCAGCCCAAGCAGCCCAAGCATCAGCACGAGCAGCAGCCTGCGCAGCCTTCAGTTCTTCAAGTTTAGTGGCCATCAGAGTTCTCCTCTTGTGTTTTCTTCAGCTCGTCATAATAATCAACCCAAGCGTCATAATAAGCTTCAGCAGCAGCACGAACATCAGCATCACGAGCAGCATCACGAGCAGCATCCCAAGCAGCATCCCAAGCAGCCTCACAAGCAATGCCAGCAGCCTCAAGAGCAGCCTTCAGTTCTGCAAGTTTAGTCATTAGAGTTCTCCTCTTGTTTCTTATTTAGCTCGTCGTAGTAAGCATCACAAGCAGCAACATAAGCAGCCCAAGCAGCAGCAGAAGTATCATAAGCAGCAGCCTTAGCAGCAGCATAAGTATCATCAATAGCAGCCTTCAGTTCTTCCAGCTTAGTCATAGGGTTCTCCTCTTTAAGTTTTCGTAGAGCCACTCGGCATCGCATATATGTCTCGTGTTCAAGACCCCACGTAGGGTCTACCATAATGCCCTCCAAAGCCTGAATAGCCACTTCTATCTTAGTCTTCAGTTCTTCAAGTTTAGTGGCCATCAGAGTTCTCCTCTTGTACCTTCTTTAGTTCAGCTTCGTAAGCATCCAAAGCAGCATCCAAAGCATCATCCAAAGCATCCCAATAAGCAGCCCAAGCCTCATAAGCAGCATCAATAGCAGCCTCATCATCTACAGCAGCAGCACGAACATCAGCAGCTACAGCAGCAACACGAACATCAGCAGCTACAGCAGCATCATAAGCAGCATCAGCAGCAGCCTTTAGTTCATCAAGTTTAGTCATTGGGTTCTCCTCTTGTACCTTCTTTAGCTCGGCGTAGTAAGCAGCATAAGCAGCCAAAGTATCATCCTCAGCAGCATCAGCAGCTTCAGCATCATCAGCCGCAGCATCCCCATGAGCAGCCCAATAAGCAGCCCAAGTATCAGCCTCAGCAGCATCAGCAGCCTCAGCAGCCATCTTCAGCTCTTCAAGTTTAGTGGCCATCAGAGTTCTCCTCTTGTACCTTCTTTAGCTCATCTTGGTAAGCAGCCCAAGCAGCATCACGAGCAGCAGCACGAACATCATCATCAGCAGCAGACCAAATAGCTTCAACAGCAGCCTCAGCAGCATCATAATCAGCCTTCAGTTCTTCCAGCTTAGTCATTCTACCGTTCTCCTTATGTTTCTTCAGTTCTTCAAGTGCATACATGCAAGCAGTTTGATCTTTCACTCCAAGACAACGCCATATGCTCGACAAAGCACCAGTGGAGGCTTGTGCAGCCTCGCTGTCACTCGAATACCCCTTTGCCCAAAACGGTCTCATTTCTTCTAAGTGTGAAAGTTCATCTTCCAACTTTTTGATGCGTTCTTCGAGTTTGTTCCTTTTATTGCGCTGGCTTGCTTCAATGCGGCGTGTTTGCAGTGCTGCGCGGGCTTGCTTCAATGCGGCGAAGCGATTGCCTTTCAGAAAAATGTCGTCTGCTGAGAAAAGGTCCACCATGTCAAACAAAGCCTCTTCCATCTCATTGATGCGGGCTTCGTGTATGTCTACTCGGATGTATTCGACCTCATCGCCATCTACATCAGAGTTCTCTTCCATCTCATCAATACGGGCTTGGGCTAGGTCTCGCATCTTCTGCATACCCGCACGGTAGCCGTTGTCGTAGTCATGTTCAGTCATTAGAGTTCTCCTTTTGTGTCTTCTTTAGTTCAGCTTCGTAAGCATCACGAGCAGCAACATAAATACCATAAGTAACATCAGTAGCATCACGAGCAGCAACACAGGCAGCAGCATCAGTAGCGGCATCACAAGCACACTCAGTATATAAAGCAGCATCATAAACAGCTTCAGCAGCATCAACAGCAGCCTTCAGTTCTTCAAGTTTAGTGGCCATCTGTGTTCTCCTTTTGTATCTTCATTAGCTCGGCTTCGTAAGCAACCCAAGCAGCATTACGAGCAGCACGAGCAGCCTCATAATCACTCCAAGCATCATTACATTCAGCTTCAGCGGCATCACAAGCATCAATAGCATCTGAAGCAGCAGTATCAGCAGCCTCAGCCTCAGCCTTTAGTTTTTCAAGTCTGGTCATCAGAGTTCTCCTTGCTTTATCATCTTATCTAATACTACTATAGTATGAATACAATGTCAAGAACTATTTTCAAGTTCAAGAATACGATAGAACATAGCCAAAACATAGTTCTTTTCGTCGTGCATATTGACATTGGTGTCCACGTCGTAACGAAACAACTTTAAAGGTCTGTCGTTGTTATCTGGGTCATACGTTATAGACCACTTTTCGTCTACTTTTAGTACCCGTCCTTTTTCAAGTTTGTAAGTAGCTGGTATCTTAATCATCAGAGTTCTCCTCTTGTGTTTTCTTTAGTTCGGCGTAGTAAGCATCACAAGCAGCAGCATAATCAGCATCCAAAGCCTCACAAGCAGCATCAGCAGCATAAAAAGCAGCACGAGCAGCATAAAAAGCAGCACGAGCAGAATCTTTGGCAGCCTTCAGTTCTTCCAGCTTAGTCATTCTACCGTTCTCCTCTTGTATCTTCTCTAGTTCGGTCCAGTAAGCATCCCAAGCAGAAACACAAGCAGCATCCAAAGCATCACAAGCATCACAAGTATCACCCGCAGCATCACAAGCATCACAAGCAGCCTCAGCAGCATCACAAGCATCACCAGCCGCCCTAGCAGCAGCCTTGAGTTCTTCAAGTTTAGTCATTAGAGTTCTCCTTTTGTGTCTTCTCTAGTTCGGCGTAGTACGCACCCCAAGCAGCCCAAGCATCAGCAACACGATCAGCCCAATCAGCACCATTAGCAGCCAGAGCAGCAGCATCAGCAGCATCAGCAGCAGCCATTAATTCTTCAAGTTTAGTCATTCTGTTTCTCCTTATGTTTCTTCAGTCCGGCTTTGTAAGCATCCAAAGCGGCCCGAGCAGCCTCAGCAGCAGCATCACGAGCAACCCGAGCATCATAAGCAGCCCCACGAGCCACATAAGAAGCATCCAGCTTAGCCATAGCAGTCGCCTTCAGCATTTCGAGTTCAGTCATTCTGTTTCTCCTCTTTTATCTTATCTAGCTCGTCATAATAAACATCTTCTGCAGCCCAAGCAAACAGCTCAAGGTAAGCAACAGCCTTCCGAGCAGCAGCATCCCAAATATCATCAGCATCACGATTAGCATAAGCAGCATCAATAGCAGCCACAGCAACAGCCCGAACATCATAAGCAGCTTCCCGAGCAGCCTTTAGTTTTTCAAGTCTGGTCATTAGAGTTCTCCTCTTTTATCTTATCTAGCTCGGCTTGGTAAGCATTCCAAGCAGCACCATGAGCAGCCCAAGCATCAGCACGAGCAGCAACAGAAGTTGGAGTATCACGAGCAGCATCACAAGCAGCCTCAGCAGCCTCAACAGCATCACAAGCAGCACGAAGAGCATCCCTTAGTTCTTCTAGCTTAGTCATCAGAGTTCTCCTCTTCGTATTGTATCGCAGCTAGTGCTGCCTGGTTTAGCACAACTTGGCTACGCTCGCCCATTCCAAAGAATGGCTCAGATTTTATTACATCTAGGCCGACCGCTTCCAGAGCGCCTCTCACAGACGCCTCAATCGCGGCGTCAACTATCTGCTTGTGTGTGAGTGTAAGTAATTTTTCTGCTGACTCAGTCATTAGAGTTCTCCTTTTGTATCCTCTATATTTCAGCTTCGTAAGCATCAACAGCAGCCCAAGCATCAGCACGAGCATCGGCACGAGCAGCATCATAAACAGCATCAACAGCAGCACGAGCATCAGACCGCGCAGCCTTATGTTCTTCAAGTTCAGTCATCAGAGTTCTCCTCTTGTGTCTTCTCTAGTTCGGCTTTGTAAGCAAGCCAAGCAGCATCATAAGCAAGCCAAGCAGCACGAGTATCAACAGTATAGCCAGCATCAGCACGGGCACGAGCATCAAGATAATTATCACAAGCGTCCTTGAGCTTTTCTAGTTTAGTCATTTTTAGTCCTTCTCTCTAACTTATACATTCTTTATATACTGATTCGTTATGAATGTCAACCCCTAATTTAAGAAATCTGCTTTTAATCTGTCCAACATACGGACAGCTTCGGTGCGAGCCTCGTCTACTGCCTCTGCAATCAGCTCTTCAAGTTTAGTCATTTGTTTCTTCCTCTTGTAGCTTCATCAGCACCTCATAGAACTTATCAAGGGTTTGCTCGTGTACCTTGTGGTTGTTCTTTGAGCCTTGTTTCCTAGTATTCCAATGTCGATTGCCAGAGGCTCTGTTCGTCAGGGTAATGGTTGTGTTACTCGCCTTAGACTTTAGAACCATCCCCTTCTTGTACTTAGTCATCAGAGTTCTCCTGTTTCTTTAGTTCGGCTTCGTAAGCATCATAAGCAGCAGCCCAAACAGCCTCCAAAACATCACGAGTATCAATAGCAGCCTGAGCAGCCTTAGCAGCAGCCCGAGCAGCCTTAGCAGCATCAACACGAGTAGCCTTCAGTTCTTCGAGTTTAGTGGCCATCAGAGTTCTCCTCTTGTGTCTTCTCTAGTTCGGCTTTGTAAGCATAGTAAACCCCCAACACCCCCACCAACACCCGAAGGAGTCAGCAGAGATGTTGAGAGGGGGGTAGTTAGTTAACGGTTGTATGTCATATTGTAGTCATACCAACGGTGCATTTCGGCTACTTTATACATTGAACTCGTCCCACTTTAGGTCGGTGGAAGCCTCATACTCATCTACCTTTGCTTGGTGGTAAGGTACAGACTCTAGGTGACTTTTAGACATCCTGTAACCTTCAGCAGCCCTCTGCATTTTGTAAGGGTCGTAGCCCAAAGCCCTCAAGCGACTACGTTTCTTTGCCAGAGTTTCTTGTCTTTCTTCGTACTCTTCTCTTTGTTCATCGTAATGGCCCATTTAGTTATCTCCTTATCTGAGTTAGTTCCTTTAACGTTTCCAGTGTGATAGACACACCAGTTCTACTTCTTCTGGGTTAGGTTTCTTAGAGACTTCTTCCCAGTATTCTTCAGCACACTCATCGAAGTCTTCTTCGTCATCAGTCTCAGTTTGTATCTTCTTTATCTCGTCCTCGTAAACCCAAATAGCAGCATCAGCAGCCAGAGCAGCAGCCGCCTTTAGTTCTTCAAGTCTGGGCATAGTTCTTCTCCTGTGTGCCGCATATAGCGGGGTTTGATTTATTTACCTTTTGCCCGGCGAATTTTCTTTCGACGGATTTGTGGGCGTTCCATAAGCTCAACTTCAGTTCCATCACCGAGTTCAGACGATGGAGTGTATTCTGCGGGTGCGTTCCTTGCCCGAGCTTCCTTGGTGAGGGATGTGCCAAAAGTGATACGGCCAGCGCCCTTGCCCTCTTCGCCATCAGTCTCAGTTTGTATCTTCTTTAGTTCAGCTTTGTAAGCATCCCAAGCAGCTTCAAAAGCATCACAAGCAGCAACATAAGCATCGGAAGCAGCAGAAGCAGCCTCATAATCAGCATAGGCAGCCTTATAATCAGCATCAGAAGAATACCAATAAGCATCCCAAGCAGCAGCAGCATCATAAGCAGCATCAGCAGCAGCCTTCAGTTCTTCTAGTTTAGTCATTTCATATTCTCTTCCATTGTGCTTTTTAATGTAGCCAAGACGTTTTCAAGTTTGATCACTCATGTTCGCCGCCAGCGCCGCGACCATTATATGCGCCAAATACATTTGGCTTACGCTTTGCTGTTTCGAATGTTGCTACTGTTACTGCAATTGCGGCTAATACTAGAGCATGTAGCATCATGCTAATTACCCCTGCCCACATACTGCTTACAATAATAGCAAATACGATACACCACATCCATGCTAATACTTGCATAATCATATGTCGTGTGCTGAAGTCTGGAATAGTACTTAGTGGATTCTTTTCATGATCCATCACTACATTCCAACAATTATATACCCATTCTCTCATTGATATTACCTTTCTAAAAATTACCTTATTTGGATAGTGTGCATCAGCATCATCACGAAATTCGATTGCATCATTCACATCGTGAAACTCTTGTGATACTTTACTGTCTTTGAAATATGCTGTTACTTTATACATGTCACGCTCCTAAATTATATAGTTATCGTTTTCGTTTTCCCATGAACTAATTACATTTCTAAATCCCATTGCTAACCAATCGTATCCCATATCGGCGTCTAATAGTTTTTCCCATTCAGTAATAACTTCTTGAATTTGCTCTTCGGAAAGTTCTGTAGGGTCTTCTATCCCAAAATGTTCTTGTACTATGCCAAAAGCCCATTCGGTACATTCACCTTCCAGCCAATCTAGCATTTTATGTGGTTTATGAACCATTGTGAAATCTGTCATGTTTAATATCCTTTACGCTGTATGTTGAAGTAGGCACACATTATTACATGCGCCTACTCAATATTTTATTATTTTTGTGGTCTTAGTTTTGTTGCCGCAATCAGAATGATGCTTGATACAATCAATCCTGGGACAATCGGTTCAACAAAGTTATATACACCTAAGTCATATGTGATGCCAGTGAATAGCTTCGACTCTTTGAAGTGTACAAACAATACCCAGATGATACTTGTTGTTGCACCACCAATGAAACTAGCTAATGCATGTCGTCCATTTGTTAGACCTCTTGCAAAGCCAATAACGAGTGGGAGCATTGCCGCACCGATGATACCAAAGTATAGTGCTGTAGCACGTGCGATAATCGCCATCTGACCATTAAATTGTACTGTCATCCAGAGTGCTAGTAGAATTACTGCAATCATTGATGCATACGCAATCTTCAGCTTTGGACGTTCAGTACTAATGATATCATTTGAAATCGTAGTTGATAGCAAGTGCATCAAACTGTTTAGTGTTGTGAAAGCCGCCGCTAGAATTGTAACAAATAGCGCACTAGAAACCCATGCTGGGAAACCTGTTTTGATCCAATAAGGAACAATACCTGCTGTACCACCAGCCGCTTGTGCAACTGTTACACCTTCTGTAGAGAATGTATATGAGTTAGCTGAAATAGCCGCCAACATGAATGTTACGATTGCTAGACCTGGGATAATAATACCCCAACGTGCGATTGTTTTAAAACTGTCTTCGTCTTTTGCAAGCATCCAACGTGTTTGTAATTGCGGTAGTGTAATTAGACCTACAGGAATAGTAAACACTAGTAGCGTAATAATCATTAGCCAACCACGTGACCAGAACTCAGGCCATGTTGTGAAACTAGTAAATCCTAGTTTGTGTAATGCATCACCTTCTGGTACTGCTGTCCAAGCACTTGCTAGATGTTCCCAGAAACCAGGAGCTTGCATGTGACTGAATACAGTAATAGCAAGTACGATAAGAGATCCTACTATAACAATAATACCTTGTACCATGTCATTTTTCAGAACTGCATTCATACCACCATAAGCAATAGTAGCAAACACTACTACACTAAATCCTACTACAGCAAGAGTAAAATCAATACCCGTAAATGCCGTGATGAATTTACCTACACCGATCAATACTGCAACGCAATAAAATGGAATTAGTCCTACTGTAATAATAGCAAGTAGTTTTGAAATCATTGGTGAGTTATAATGTTTACCGATCATTTCAATATATGTTTTTGCTTTAATTTCTTTATTTGCTCTAAGCACTTTAGGACCGATATATACAGTCGCAAAATAAATTAAACCAACAAA
>Ga0257120_1002300_pt1 | contig 11601 bp, 8 predicted proteins | sample SI106_10metaG_FD_190153 | JGI IMG/M metagenome (GOLD analysis project Ga0257120, IMG submission 190153) | Marine microbial communities from Saanich Inlet, British Columbia, Canada - SI106_10 | ecosystem: Environmental > Aquatic > Marine > Inlet | place: Canada: British Columbia | collected... | reverse complement strand
GCTACACGCTCGAGCGTATAAACCTTGATGACCCTTGTTCAGACGCCCTCAACTGGTCTGCCTCTAACAGCAGCAACGGTGGTACCCCTGGCGAACAAAATTCGATCTTTGATGATACAGAAGATACAACACCGGCAAATATCACCAGTCTCCTTGCACTTTCACCAAATTATCTTCAAGTTACCTTCAATGAAGGTATCGACTCTAGCACTCTTGAGGATATTGCGTTCGTGGCGTCACCAAGCCTTACAATTTCAAATACATATACTGAAAGTACATATTCGAATGGCCTGATTTTCGCTTTTAATGAAGCCTTAAGCCCAAGTCAGATTTACACATTCGAACTCGAAAACATAAAAGACTGTTGGTCAAACTCAGCTTCTCTTCAAGGTTCATTTGCACTTCCAGAAAGTGCAAACCCAGGAGATCTTATCATTAATGAAATTTTATCAAACCCTTATTCCGGAGGAGAGGACTGGGTCGAACTATATAATAAATCCGATAAATTTATTGATCTGTTTCAATGGCAATTTGCGAACTATCAAGATGACACCTTAGCAAATTTTAAAAGCATAGATTATCATTCAACCCTTGCACCAGGTGCTTATGTTGTTGTAGGTGAAGATGCCTTATTTGTGATAGAAAATTATCCAAATCACAATGCCGCTGCTTTCTTGAATAATGAACTACCCTCCTATTCAAATGATTCGGGGACAGTTGTTCTTTTGCAAGGTAACGATGTAATGGATAAAGTCTCCTTCGAAAAGGATTGGCACCTAAGTGTAATTGACAATCTAGACGGCGTTTCCTTAGAGCGTATTGACCCTCAAGGAGAATCAGGAAATTCTTTTAACTGGCACTCAGCGGCTCAAGATATTGGCTTTGCTACACCTGGATTAAAAAATTCACAATTTATCCCTGCTGTTTATTCAGGTGAATTCTCATTTACAAATCCCATTTTTTCTCCTGATAATGATGGATTTCAAGATATTCTTCAAGTAAACTACAAACTAAACGCTGAAGGACTTTTGGGGAAAGTGAGTATCTACGATGATAAAGGGCGAGTGATTAAAAACCTATTCCAAAACCTGCTCTTAGGCGCTTCAGGTACATTTAGCTGGGATGGTATGGCAGACGACAATCAAAAAAGTGCAATTGGAACCTACGTGATGGTTTTTGAAGCTTTTTCAACAGATGGAAGTGTATTCTTTACTCAAATAAAAGCCTTCACTTTGGCTGGTAAAATCTAAATTTAACTTATGAAATATTATTGCTCGCTGTTATTTATTGTTTTTGGACTTTTGTCATATGGTCAAGAATACAAAACGGCTTTTGGAATAAAAGGAGGTTATCCAGGTTTCGGCAGCCTCAATGCGAAGTGTTTCTTGACAGAAAACACAGCAATAGAGGCCTCATTTGGACCATTATCAAGACAAAATTACGGGAATGGGGCTTTTCTAATCGCCGATTATGAAATTCAAAATAATTTAGAGGCGCAATTCTCTTGGTATTATGGCGGTGGCGGATTAATAGGATTTACTACAAATGAATACGGGACATCAAATATTCATATTGGTATAAATAGTACAATCGGTCTTGAATACACTTTTGAAGACGTACCAATCAATTGCGCAATCAATACAGGCCCAATTATTTTCATAACCCCTGAGGTTCGTTTCAATTGGGGAGGAGGTCTAGCCATACGCTATGCAATTAAATAAAAACAGAATTTCAACTGGTTCGAAAAATTGGATTCGATACTTTTTTCATTTACATGAAGAGGGGTTGCTATCTATTGGCTTTAAATTCAAATCCAACTCATTTGAAGACGCATTGCATTACATCTTTAACAAAACAGGGATTCTTTATGGCACTGCGCTTTCGAACTTGTATACGAGTCAAAAATTTGTAGCGCACCTAACCAAGGAAGAAAAGCTAAAACTTCTACTATTTGAAAATCTATTCTTTGTTTACCAAAATCATTCGAAAGAACAAATCGAAAATTATGATGCTTTTCTTGAATCCCTCAACAAGTTCTATGACAAATTCGAAACCAAAATAGCACCATGGGAATTTGACTTTGATAAAAAAGTAGCGCTCAAACTAGAAAAAACATTATCAGAACGGGTAAAGATCAGATCGAATATTACCAAGGGAAATTATTGGTTAAATCAAAGCGCAAATGGTCTCGTTTTCATTGACGTATTGCTTTATTCCGCATTTTTAAAGGACAATAAGCTTGATCTCGTAAATCGCTATGATGACTTCGTGTTGAAACTGTTACTGTATCTTACAAAAGCTGCCTTCGGTGATGGGAAAATAGAAGATAAGGAAAAAAGACTTCTCTACTATTTACTGTCCTCAAGTCATTTGAATGAGAAGCAAAAAAATATGGTTAGGTCATGGATTAATAAAGAGGCGGAACTCAATTTAAAGCATGTTCTTAAAGAAAATGATCTTGATAATAAATTCATCTTTGAATTATGCATATTTGTCACATGTGGTACCCATACTGTTCACCCCAACGAAGAACGAAACCTTAAAAAAATTGGCAAGGACCTTCTCTTAACGTCAGTTGAAATCGATGAAGCATTTCTGGTTGGCCGAACATTCGTATTTAAAAACAAAGCTTCACTTACCATTTTAAATGAAGAAAAATCATCGGGTATATTACTCACAGCGATACAAAAGAAATGGTCTCTGATTTTAGGTAGAAATAAAGAAAAATTATTCAGCGAGATTAAGGAAAGTAAGGAACTCATGGACCTACTTGCTAAATCTGCGATACGCGAACTTCGCCCTGAGGAAAAAGATCAATTCAAATCTCAATTTTATGATATTTTAAAATCTGTGCCCTCTCTTGCAATCTTCCTTTTGCCAGGAGGTGCTATACTATTACCGTTGGTTATCAAGATATTTCCGGATTTATTACCTACTTCTTTTAAAGAAAATATAATCAGTAAAAAAGAGCCTCCAATTGACTAATTATGCTTGAAATTAAAAATATATCTGTTGAATTTGACCGCCCTATTCTGAACGACATCAGCTTTGCCGCAAAAAGAGGAGAAATCATCGGTTTAGTTGGAAGATCTGGTGCAGGGAAATCAACATTATTAAATGTAATATCTGGACAACTTGGACCCCAGCACGGAATCGTTTTACTTGACAATGACATACTACCCAATCCTGAACAATTGTTGGTTCCAGGTTACGATGAAATCAAACTTGTGTCACAGGATTACAATTTAGACCCTTACCACACAGTAGAAGAAAACATAAGAGAGGCTGCTATGTCGTTACCTGAAAAAAGCAAAATCAGACGTGTTGAAGCACTACTAAAGCTCTTAAAACTCAATGATATTAGAGATGTAAAGGCTAACGAAACGTCAGGAGGAGAACAGCAGAGACTTTCGATTGCAAGAGCAATTGCTTTAAAGCCTAAAGTCTTATTACTCGATGAACCATTTTCGAATCTTGATTCGCAGCTTCGCGCACTACTTTTTAGATACATTTTAAGACTAAGAGAAGAAGAAGATCTGACTATTATTCTTGTTTCCCACGAAGGTCAAGATGTCCTAGGTCTTTCAGATGCTATTTATTTTTTAAATAATGGGAAGTTAAGTGCGCGAAAAACACCTTTTAACGCATATTACCAATTGAACCACCTTGGAAATGCCCAGCTTCTTGGTATAGTGAATCAGACCAATCACAATGGAGAAAAAATTCGTTTTCGACCAGACGAATACGAAGTGAAAGAAAATGGAATACTTTCATTAGACTTCGATTACTATGTTTTTCTCGGAACACAATACCTTAATTATTTCTTTGGAACAAAGAATGAAATCATAATCCTGTCAAGCACTGCACCCTTTAAAACGGATATTCAAATCGATATTAACCGAAAACGGCAGAACAGAAAACAAACAAGTACGACACCTAAAAAGGCTAACAAAAGATAATTTCAAATGATTGAATTTCATTTCAAATTGGTACATTTAGTAAAATGTTACCTATGACTTTCAGAAACAAATTCCTTTATTTTCTTGCGCTTGCCTTTATTGTTTCAAGTTGCGCAACAAACAACAGCCTTCGAAAACCAATCTTTAACACAACCACATATAACGGGAAAACTGGCGAAAAGGAAGTTACAAAAATCAACAAAAACAGAGCAGCGAGAGAAAAAGATCTTTATTTAGCGATGGAAAAAGCAGATGCGGCAAAAAGAATTGTTGAGCAACAACAAGTTGAGATGAATACCATTGATTCTACAGAACGTGTCGACGAAATTGAAATGGCACTCATCAAAATTTATGAACGAACAGAGGTAATTATTGAAGAACTGAATGCGACTTCTCCTTACTCAATAAATGGTCATAAAAGAACACTAGAACTTGCAAAGGAGCTCAATGACCTTCTTCAAAATTACATTGAACCCCTGAAAAAAATGATTGCTTCAAATAAAGAGGTGCGAAAAATCGGAGGGGATATAAGCTTTGATGCTGGAAGCGCAGACCTTAGCAAATCAGGTAAAAAAGAAATCTCAAAACTCGTCTCTTCACTTCAAAAAGACAGAACCATGTGGGACGATTATCTTGAAGACCACAATTCAAATATATTTAATGATTCAATCTACCGGCTGATGATTATTGTAAATGGATATGCCGATGAACAAGGACAGGGATTAGAAGATGAACGAAAAAACAAAAATACAGCCCTTTCAGAAAAGCGAGCCCAGGCAGTTGCAGATGAAATAATGAAACAACTTAACGTGCAAAAAGCCGAAGGTGATTTAATTATTGACATTGAAATCAATGGAAGAGGTGAAACACTCCCTCCAAACATCGAAAAAAGTCAAACCAAGAAAAACAGTCCAGAAAGAAGAATTAGCCGTGTAAGTATGGTTCTAGGTCCAAAAATACTGCTCTACAACTAATCGGACATCGAATAATGACACCTAGGATTGTTACCTCAACTGAAAAAAAACTTATCGGTCATAACCTTCAAATGAGTCTATCTGATAACAAAACAGCTCAACTTTGGGGGAAATTTGGACCAAGAATAAAAGAAATTCAAAATAAAGTATCGGACGCTAAAATATCGCTTCAAATTTACCCGCATCTATACCACCAAAACTTCAACCCCAATAATTTATTTGAAAAGTGGGCTGCCGTCGAAGTTGATAGTTTGGAAAGTATCCCAAATGGTCTTGACTCTCTTTTGCTTGAATCTGGAACTTATGCTGTCTTTAATTACAAAGGACCCAGTGCAGACCCAGCTATTTTTCAATACATTTATTCGGAATGGCTACCGAATTCCAATTACGTAATCGAATCGCGTCCTCACTTCGAGGTTTTGGGATTACATTACAGTAAAACTGATTTTAATTCAGAATAAGAAATCTGGATTCCAATAAGAAATAAATAAAACACTAAAAGCCTACTACAAGAAGGCAGGCGGTTTACGGAACTCAATTTTAGCATCCTGAAAAATAGACGATGTATTTCTTATACTGACTAAAAAACTCTTATTCCCGCCAACAGGTGTCCAATATATAGACAAGGCCCAACAATGCATGTTCCTATTTAAGGAAAAGTTTGCATTTGAAAGCTTCCGATCTACAACATTAAAATTCAAATTACCTGATAAATTCCAGCGCTTGGTAAAACTCAAATCACCGCGAACACTTAGAGATTGCACAAATGTATATGGATCCGGGTTACTTTCTGTGACATTTTGATTTGCGCGAATACTGTAGATGTGTGAGACATTCATTTTCCATGGAATATCAAAGAATACCATATGCTCAGGATGCAACGCGAAATAATTATAGTCCGCGTTCCATTCATCATTCAATTTCGCGGTTTCATCTTTAATTTTTTCTCTATCTTTTTTAGGAGCGAAAACCATTGTTGTTGAAAAATTAACAGTTAAAAACCGCCCTAAACCTTGCTTACTTTGAAAGGCATAATCAGAGGTTACTCGACCATTAAGACTATCCCATGAATAGGGACTGAAAGTAGCATTCGTAACTACATTTAGCCAAGTTCTAGGACTGACGCGCATATTCATGCTAATATTTGATAGGTTCATTGAGTCCTTCAGAAAATCATAGTTCCCAGAGAATGACAACTGGTCAATAATCCTTATTTTTTTAAAACCAGTTACTGTATCCTTATCAGACTTTAATTTTAACTCAAAAGTATTGTTTAATGCGAAAGTTAAAAAAGATGACTCTACAGAATTTCCGACAGAGTACAGACTCCTTTCATACTCTGAATAACTCAATGCTGCCTGATCTACTCCAAAGCCACCTGTAATAAGTGGATTAATTAGAGGGACGTAACGGTAACTTAATTTCGGTGTCATAATATGACGCATTTTGGCTTGTTTTTTACCAACGAAATTATAGTACGAATAAAGCATTGTCGTCGCACTGACATTTAAATTAAACTCATGTGCAAAATCCGCAGCCTCGATTGTATCAACTGCGGTGGTGTTGTTAATCAAATCATAGGACTTCTCTATTCTCTGAAAATTAAGCTTTGTCGCATAATTTGCGCTAGGGGTTAATTTCAAAATGTTTTTAAACAACCCACCCGTAGTCTGAATGCTCATAGATTGCTTTGCTCCGTAAAGAAATTGCTGCCCAATACGATTGAAATCTCCTTGTGTAAGCAAAGAATCGGAAAAATTAGACCTGTTTTGTCCATCAAAATTATACGAGAAACCTACACGTTCTATGATTTTTTTCCAATCCTTATTTGAACGTTTGATAAATCTTTTAAAGGGGAATATCCGCGTCATATTTGCAGTAAAAACTGGACTTACAAGTGAAATTGATTCTGCTAAAGAGTTTTGTCTTAAGGAAATCTTCAACCCCATATTTAAGGGCTTACCTGGAAAGCTTCGGTTTAGATTGATATCCGAATTAAATGAATTGTTAAAATAAGTAGGATTGATAGGGTCTAAATTGTTTTTGGTTTCATTGTCAGATATAAAATTAACATTCGAAGAAAAAGACCAATTGGGGTTAGACTTTCGAGCCTTTCTATGCGACCAAAAAACAGTTGCTTTGTTACTCGTCTCATCTGTAGGAAAACCAGTCTTATATTGCTGAAACCCTAAGGATAATTTCCCCGAATATGCATATCGTTTTGCGTAATCAAGATCATTTCGTAAGCCCCAGCTTCCTCGGCTATAGAGGTTGGCATAAACAGAAGTTTGAAAACGTTCATTTATTGGTATGTAATACCCTAGATTTTGAAAACCAAAGCCAAATGCCGAGCCAGGGACCAACTCAGGGAATAAAATACCGTGGGTGCGTTCTTTTTGATTCGGAATTAAAGCAAATGGAAGACCAAAGGGTGTAGGAATTCCATTAATCCAAAGATTCATTGGTCCTGTTGCAATTCTTTTTTCAGGAACAATAACGCCCTTTGAAAGCTGAAAATGATAGTGGGGGTTTTTTTGATCACAAGTCGTTAGACGTCCTTTTAGAAGGTGAATTTCATCTGATGGGTGCCTCTTGGCTGTTCCCATTTTAAAATAAAATTCATCTTGTTTAAGAGCGAGTTCTTTTATGAAACCTTTTTTTGTTTCAATGTTATAGCGCATCTCCTCACATTGCATTTTTTCTTGACCATCCTGGAATTCAGGATATTCAGTTGGTTGCCCCACAGAGTCCAAAATATACTTTGCTGTAACTTCATTTTGATCCAAATCCACCTCTATATATCCTGCAGTTAAGGATATAGTACCCATATCCACTTGAGCACCGCCGTATAAAAAAACAAGCTTGTTTTTTAAATCACTGTAAATTGAATCTCTTGCACTATAAGTGATTACCTCATCTAAATCCGACTCATTCACATACAAAGTATCTCGAGTTGCAACCTGTGCAGTAACAGTATTACCTAAATGCATTATTAACAAAGCAAGGGGTATAAAATATAGTATGGAATGAAGTTTGCTCAATAGGAGTGCACTAAATTTGTTTATATGCAAGTCGATAGGACAAAATTACCAATTTTACGATTGTATACGGTTAACGTATTACGAACCTTTTTATTGGTTCAGATTATTTTTTTTGGTATCCAAAGATTTTCAAGCCAAAAACTAATTGAAACTGTTGTGATTGATGCAGGTCACGGTGGTCATGATCCCGGCTGTCATGGTAAATTCTCTCAAGAAAAACATGTCTGCTTATCGATGGCTCTTAAGCTCGGAAAACTCATTAAAGATAAATATCCAAGTCTAAAAATAGTTTACACGAGAGATAAGGATGTCTTCGTTGAACTTGGTGAAAGGGCAAACATTGCGAATAAAGTCAAAGCAGATTTATTTATTTGTATACATGCTAATGCTGCATCACCCGCGGCATATGGAACTGAAACCTATGTGCTTGGCCTTCACCGCTCAGAGGCACAGCAAAAAGTAGCTTCGCGCGAAAATTCAATCATTGCACTGGAGGAAGATGGTGGTGCTCAATATCAAAACTTCGACCTATCCCCAGATGCCATTATTGCAAAGAGACTTCAGTTGTCTGTTTTCTTAGATCATGCAATAACATTTGCTCAATTTCTTCAAGCAGAATTTAAAAAATTAGGCCGTAGAGATCGCGGTGTAAAACAAGCAGGGTTCATGGTACTTTACAGGACCACAATGCCAAGTGTTCTGATTGAAACAGGTTTTCTAACCAATCCGAATGAAGAAGGTTTTATAGGGAAAGATGCAGGGCAGAATAAAATGGCAAAAGCGATGCTTACAGCATTTGACAACTATAAAGCCGCAATAGAAGGAACAGATATTCCTCAAGTAAGTGAGGAAAAGCCTACTCCTAAAGAAAATTCAGAAACAGTAATAGAAACAATAAACACGACTGAAGAACCGGAGCCAAGCTTTCTAGATAAAGTGAATGAGGATGAAAAAAATAAGGGTCTTATTTTTCGGGTTCAAATCCTTAGCCTCAACACAAAAATAGGCACCGATTCATACCGCTTAAAAGGAGAACCTAATACCTTTGAATACCAACAAGGAGGTTTATATAAGTATTGCTCAAAAGGCTTTAAAGACAACATTCAAGATGCTATTAGTTACAAAGTAGAGATGAGAGAAAAAGGCTTTAAAGGGGCATTTGTGGTTGCTTTCTTGCACGGAGAACGTATAAGTATCGAAAAAGCACGTAAATTAGTAAAAAATTAAATTTTGAAATTTCAAAAGGAAATAAAAGCCGGTCTAGTCGCTATTATTGCGATTACCATTCTAATCTTTGGTATCAATTTCTTGAAAGGCTACAGCTTTTTTGGTGGTGATGACATTTATCACTCCTACTTTGAAAACTCAAACCAATTAATGGTTTCAAGTGATGTAATTCTCAATGGTGTTGTTATTGGGAAAGTTGTGAATGTTGAGATTCTTCCTGAAAACAAACCGAATAGAAGAGTTAAAATAACATTTAATGTTCAAAACGGAAATGTAAAAATCACGAAAGGAAGTACGGTCGAAATCGGATCACCTGATTTCTTTTCAAAAGGCTTAATTTTAAAAACAAATCCATCCAATAAAGAGGAATATAAAAAAGGCGCTGAAATCCCAGGTATAAAATCAAGCTTAGACCTTGCTTATCAGGTTAAAGAATACGCTGACCCAATTACACAAAAACTTCAGACCATGATGATCTCTGTGGATAATATGGTCAATTCACTATCGGCATTTTGGGATTCAACTGCAACCTCGGAAATTGAAGGAAGTTTCAATCGTGTTAAAACAACCATAGATAAGTTAGGGAATGCTGCAGAAGAAATTGAACTTTTTGTAGCACAGGAACGTCTTCAATTTTCAAGAATAATGTCAAATGTGGAAAGCATTACAGTCAATCTTAAAAAGAGTAATACCGAAGTCTCCCAGATCATTGGGAATACTAAAAAGATTTCTGATGATCTTGTTTCTGCAGATTTTAAAGGAATCATACTTGACGCAAATACATCTATTCAAAAGATAAATGCATTACTTAGTGAGGTAGAAAATGGTACGGGCACTATGAGTAAGTTGTTACATGATGAAGAACTATATGTAGAACTTGTTGAATCCAATAAAAAACTTCAAGATCTCGTAGAGGACCTTACGCTTCATCCTGAACGGTACATTCACTTTTCACTACTTGGCTCTAAGACAAAAGGCACAACCCTCAGCCCAAAAGAGGAAAGAAAGCTTAGAAAAGTTTTAGATACGATTCAAGACTAAGCTTAATTCAAGACCTACATCAAAGTTTTATTACAAGTTCCTTGTTGAAGTTGCAAAATGTAAGCAACTATAATTACCTTTATTATAGTTATTAAATTGTATTATTTAAGCCGCTTTATCTTGTTATGCGTGCATAGTAAAATAAGTTTAACTATATTTGAATAGACAACAAAAATTGTATGAATATTAGTGTGATTCTTTTCGCCATAATTGCAATTATCGGCACATCTTTTTTCTCCTACAATATCTGGAAAATCAAATACAACATAAATTTGGGCCTCCCGACTGAGCGATCTGGACAAAGAGGCAAAAGATTAAAAACGATGTTGCTTGTTGCTTTTGGACAAAAGAAAATGTTTTCAAGACCGATACCAGCATTACTTCATCTTTGTCTATACGTTGCTTTTGTCATCACACAAATAGAGCTTTTTGAAATAATTACAGATGGACTATTACACGAGCATAGATTCTTCCGTAATGGACTAGGCGGATTTTATACCTTCACAATTAGTTTCATTGAAATCCTTTCTGTTCTTGCCTTCTTCGCTACAATCATTTTTCTAGCAAGGAGGAATCTATTAAAACTTCCACGTCTAAATATGAAAGAGATGATTGGCTGGCCAACTAAAGATGCCAACCTGATATTGATTTTCGAACTGGTTTTACTCATCTGTATTTTTACGATGAACGGAACGGATGAAGTCCTTTTTCAACGCGGCGCATCGCACGCTGATATGGGGACAAATGGTAGCTTCGGATTTAGTGTTTCATCCTTCTTGGGGCCTTTACTTTTTGATGGTTTATCAACAGAGTCACTGCATTTTGCGGAAAGAATGGGTTGGTGGGGACATCTACTCATGGTTCTCGGATTCCTAAATTACTTGCCTTATTCAAAACACTTCCATATCCTTTTGGCTTTCCCAAACACCTACTACTCCAATCTTGAAGCTAAGGGTAAATTCACAAATATGGAAAGTGTAACCAAAGAAGTGAAACTCATGATGGATCCAACAGCCGATCCTTATGCTGCACCAGACCCTGATGCACCTCCCCCATCACGGTTTGGAGCAAAAGACGTTAGTGATTTAAGTTGGAAAAACCTTATGGACGCATACACTTGTACCGAATGCGGCCGTTGCACTTCCTCTTGTCCGGCAAACATTACTGGAAAGTTATTGTCCCCAAGAAAAATAATGATGGATACAAGAGATCGATTGGTCGAAGTAGGAGAATCCAAAAGAAAAAACGGAAAAGACTTTGAGGATGGAAAAGCACTTCTCGGTGATTATATTTCAGAGGAGGAACTCTGGGCTTGTACATCTTGCAATGCTTGCGTAGATGAATGCCCTGTAAACATTG
>Ga0257120_1002294_pt1 | contig 11626 bp, 15 predicted proteins | sample SI106_10metaG_FD_190153 | JGI IMG/M metagenome (GOLD analysis project Ga0257120, IMG submission 190153) | Marine microbial communities from Saanich Inlet, British Columbia, Canada - SI106_10 | ecosystem: Environmental > Aquatic > Marine > Inlet | place: Canada: British Columbia | collected... | reverse complement strand
ACTAAGGAGGTATATAGTAGTAGAGTGCTTACTTGTTTAGCCTGCCCTTTTTATAATGTAGATAATGATGAATGTAATAAATGTGGATGCCCGATTGAAGTTAAGGCTAAGTGGAGTACTGAAAACTGCCCAGAAAATAAATGGAGTAAATAATGGATTTAAGTAAAGAAGATATAAAGCAAGTAGATACTATCTGGAATAATATTAAGACTGGTAGAGCAGCTAGTAAGCAGCAAAAAGAGGAGGCAGTAGCGTTCTGGAATAAAGTATCTGGGAAAAAGTATAAGCTAAGTACTAGCTGTGGAGCTTGTTTATCTGATGTGTTTAATGGAATAGCTAAACTATATATAAAATATTATGAGCCTAATAAATGAAATTAAAAAAACTGAGGGAGCAGTAGATAGCTCTGGAATACCTAGAGGATGGGTACTATACTTTAATTCTAAAGATGATATAGTAGAGGTAAAGAGCTTGTATAATCCAGAAACCTATAAAGGTGCTAGGAAAGTATATACTGATACTGAGATAATAGATAAACTAACTAAATATAAAAACAGATGATATTAGAATTAATAGTAATTTTTGCAGCCTTAGTACTTCTAGCAATTATAATGCTCCTTAAATTAGAGAGAGGTATAGAGAGAGGTATTAGAAAACAAAATAAGAAATTATTAAATAATTTAGATAGTGATTTAATTAAAGATATAACAGATGAGTAAAATACCTAATTATTATATAGGCTCAGTCTATGGATATGAGGCTAGGAAAGTAGTAGAGGATTATAACCTATCGTATAATAGTGGAGTAGCAGTAAGCTACCTATTAAGAGCTGGAGTTAAAAGTAGCAATAGCCTAAGCCAAATAGATAAGGAAATAGATGATATTAAAAAGGCTATAAACCATCTTAATTTTGAGATAGATAAATTAAATAATATTAAAGAAAATGAGTAGAAGATTAAATGGAGGATATGAGCTAAGATATACTGGCAAACCTAAAGAGAAGTTAGTAAGGAAGTCAATTAAATTACCTAAGATAATATCTGAGGATTTAACTTACTATATGCAATTTGGATTTAAGCAGATACCTATTACTGAGGATATTAAGTACCAGGAGAATAAGCATAGTAGATTATCTTATACTGGAGGAGCTGATTATTATAATTAACACTTTTTTGGAGATAAATAAATATAATATGTACACTTTTTTGGAGATAAAAAAATAAGCGTGAAAATGTTTAATATAATGAATAAATTAACTCTTATTGTGGTTATACTACTATTTATGATTGTCAACCTTTAAATGCTATTGAAAAGGCTTAGATAAATAAGTAGTTATTAATTATATTTATTATTAGATAAAGATTAAACAAAATCAACACTATAAAAAAGGATATTATGTACTCAGATAAAAATAAGGAGAAATTTCTAGTATTACTAGCTAAAAATGCTGGTAATGTTTCTAGCACTTGTAAGGCTTTTAATATTAATAGAGGTACTTATTATAACTGGCTAGAGGATGATGGATTTAAGGCTATAGTAGATGATATACAAGAGAGCCTAATAGATAATGCTGAGAGTAAGCTCCAGAAGTTAATTAATGAGGATAGCCCAGTAGCTATACTATTCTACTTAAAGACTAGAGCTAAGAGCAGGGGTTATATTGAGAGGCAGGAAACTGATATAACTAGTAAAGGAGAGAAGATTAGTATCAATATAAACCTAGATGACTAGTATATTATACTTCTTATTCTGCCTATTTATTCGTAAAAGGAGATGATAAATATAAGCCCAGATTTAACGGCTAAACAAAAGGAGGCTCTAAGGTATATGCTAGATAATACTACTACAGAGCTACTATATGGAGGTGCTGCTGGAGGAGGTAAGAGTTATTTACTATGCTGCTATGCTATTATAACTTGTTTAAAATATCCAGGAGTAAGAGGTTTAATAGGGAGGAGTAAATTAGATGCTCTCAAAAAGACTACTTTTTTAACATTCCTAGATTTGTGCAGCCAGTGGAATATAAAGTCTGGAGAGCACTATACTTATAATGCTCAGAGTAATATAATAACCTTTTACAATGGTAGTAGTTTAATCCTAAAAGATTTATTTTTATATCCTAGTGATGCTAACTTTGATAGCTTAGGAAGTTTAGAGCTAACCTTTGCCTGCATAGATGAGGCTAATCAGATAACTGAAAAGGCTAAGAATGTATTAAGCAGTAGACTGAGGTATAAGCTAGATGAGTATGGATTAATACCTAAGTTATATATGAGCTGCAATCCTGCTAAAGGCTGGGTATATGGAATGTATAAAGAGAGTAGAGATAATACACTACCTCAGCATAAGAAATTTATCCAGGCTCTAGTTACAGATAACAAGCATATTAGTAAGCACTATACTGCTCAGTTAAATAAACTAGATGAGATAAGTAAAGCCAGATTACTAAGAGGAGATTGGGAATATGATGATAGTAAGGATGCCTTAATAGAGTATGATGCTATTATTAATATGTTTAGTAATGTAGTACCTACTGGAGAAAAGTATATTACTGCCGATATAGCTAGATTTGGTAAGGATAAGACTGCTATATATTTATGGAATGGGCTACAAGTAGCAGAGATAGTAGTATTAGATATGAGTAGTATGGTAGATGTAGCTAATAAGATTAAGGAGATACAGCAGAGAGAGGGAGTTAAGCTAAGTAATATTATAGTAGATGAGGATGGAGTAGGTGGAGGTGCTAAAGATATACTTAGGTGTAAAGGATTTGTAAATAATAGTAAAGCTATTAGAGGAGAGAATTACCAGAATTTAAAAACGCAATGCTATTATAAGCTGGCTGATTTAATTAATAAAGGGCAGATAGGATTTAGCACTAATGATATTAAGCTAAAAGAGTTATTAATACAAGAGCTAGAACAAGTAAGGAGAGTTAATATGGATAAAGATACTAAGCTATCTATATTGAGTAAAGATAAGATTAAGGATTTAATAGGGCGCTCTCCAGATTACTCTGATGCTTTAATGATGAGGTGCTATTATGAGTTAGGAATGAGTAGAGGTAAATATTCTGTAAGATAAAAAAAGAGGATAGCAACTAATACTATCCCCTCTTAATAACACAAAAAACATATACTAAACTATGAAAATTGATTTAAAACATTGCAAAGATAACAATAAATTTGTATTAAAATAATTATATTTATATAAAATGAGAGTATTAGAGTTAGATAATAATGGAGTAGCTACTAAGTATGAGCTACCTACTTCCTGGAGTGAGGTTAGCTTAGGGAAATATAGTAAGCTAATGACTGCTTTACATAATGATGAGAGTAGTGAGATAGAGCTTATTATAAAGACTTTAGAGAGCCTAGTAGGTATTAGTACTACTCAACTAACTAAAGTGCCTTTAAAGTACCTTAAAATGGCTTATGCAGAGCTATCTACTTTAACTTCTACTATGCCTAGTAATGAATTAAAAAGGATTATAGATGTAGATGGTACTGCTTATGGGTTTATACCAGATTTTGATGAGCTTACTTTTGGAGAGTTTTGTGATTTAGATAATTATTTACAAGATAGCTGGAATAACTTAGATAAGATAATGGCTGTACTATTTAGGAAAGTAGTAGCTAGAGATAAGGATAAATATAGTATAGAGGAGTATACTATGAAAGGAATAAAAGAGAGGAGAGAGCTATTTAATAGCAGCCTTAGTATAGATGTAGTTTATGGTGCATTGGTTTTTTTTTATCATATAGGCAGCAAACATATGACAACTATGCTATCATCTTTGGAGGAGGAGAGCAAGCTAGTGAGGAGCAGACTACTGAGGGAGCAACTATAGGAAGTAAGTACGGTTGGTATATTTTAATCCATAAGATAGCTGGAGGAGATATACTTAAGATGAATAAAATAACTAAAGAGGGAGTTAATACCTGCCTTAATTGGCTAGCATATACTAAGGAAGTAGAGCTAGAGGAGGAGAGAAATAAAAAGAGTAATTAAATGAATACAACTTATAATAATGTAATTGATAGCTTATCATGTGTAAGTATATCTCATCAGAAAGTAAACTCAGTAAGTACTGGAGATATAGAGAATATAGATACCTCTGGAGTTACTAAGTATCCTTTAGTACATATAGTACCTACTTCTGTAGATGCTGGAGTTAATCAGCTTACTTATAATTTTAATGTACTAGCTATGGATTTAGTGCAGACTGATGAGAGTAATGAGCAGGATGTATTAAGTGATACTCTAGGTATATTAACTGATATAGTAGCTCAATATAAGCAGGGTGCTAACTTAGGAATATATCCAGATAATAAAGGGGTATATGCTCAGATAGATGATGTAGATTTTAGCTTAGAGCCTTTTACAGAGAGATTTGATAATGTAGTATCTGGCTGGAATTTATCTTTTAGTATTACTCTACCGCATAATTACTTTACTTGTAATAATTTTAACTGGAGCTATGATGATGAGGGAGGTGCTGGTTTTGTTAATGGTGCAGCTATTGATTGTACTAAGTTTAGTAATGCTCCTAATCAGTAAAAAAAGAGCATAGTGTTTGAGCATAGCTGAGAAGTCTATAAGCTATTAGTAATGAGTAAGATATAGAGGTAAGTAAAATAAAAAGAGCATAGCAAAACGCACATAACAAGAATGATATATATAAATACAGATTTTTTTAATTAATTATGGCTAAATTTACTACTAAAAATACTGAGCTAGAATTTAAGAAGTTTGCTGATAAGGTAATACATAGAGCTAAGTTTTATTTAAAGAGGCGTAAGAAAAATACTAAGGAGGCTAATTTAAGTAAGAGCCTAGACTATGATTTAAAAGTATATCCATCTGGAGGTTTAGAATTAGGGTTTAAAGCAGCTGACTATTTCCCTTATGTAGAGGAGGGTAGGAAACCTGGTAAGATGCCTCCAGTAAGCGCTATAGCTAAATGGATAAGAATTAAACCTATTAAGCTAAGAGATTTAAACACTGGTAAGTTTATAAAAAAGGATAATAGTAATGTAAACTCTGTAGCATATTTAATAGCTAGGAAGATAGGTGCTTATGGAGTTAAGCCTACTTGGTTTTTTAGAGATGCTTTTAAGATGCATTATAAGAGAATTAATAAAGATATATTAGCAGCTTATGCTAAGGATGTAGAGAAATTTATGAGAATAACTTTAAAAGATAATATAAAATAAGATGGCAATAACACTAACACAAGATGTAGCACATAAAGAAATGCCAGTAGGTACAGACTGGATATTTACAATTAATAGTACTAATGTAACTGGTAATTATAAATTCAAATATATAGCAGAATTATGTATAGATAATTTAGGAGTTACTAGCCAGATTAAATTAAAATTCTCTCCTAATAAGACTAACTCTGGTATTATTAATATATCTGATATACTAGAGCAGTATGTAAGCTCTGATAATTTAGGTAGTACTAGGACTAATATAGAGGCTCAATTTAAAGGAGTAGATGCAGTAGCAGGCTCTGAGATGCCTATACATTTAATAGATAAGATATCTTTAAATACTAAAAATGTACAGAGGCTAACTATTAAATGGGGAGAGGAGTATAGTGTTAATGCTACTGATGCTCCTACTGAATACTTAGCAGAGCTAACTAGCTCTAACTATCTTTTTTGGAATGGAGTAACTTATAATAATGAGCAGGAGTTAGTATCTGGAGAGTATGGTATTAATCTTACTAACTGGAATGGTAATAAATATATTATGAATTCTACTACCTCTAAAATGCTTACAGATGCTCCTACTAATAAGCAATTTATAGGAGATAATGACTATGCTACTTTATCTATTTTAACTGGTAAATTATCAGCAGGGCTAAGTGGCCCAGATAAATACCTAGTAGATTTTTATGATAATGATGGAGTATTATTATCTACTAATACTATTGCTTTTACTTCTGCTAATGGAGGTAATGATACTGGCTTAGATTTAGCATTAAAAGATAGTAATTTTCATAATCAATATATAGGAGTAGGTACTGCTAATATGCTAGGTGCTGGTATTACTATACCTAGTACTTGGGATACATATAATGTATACTTAAAAAAAGGCTCTGTAGTAGTTTCTGATGTTTATGAGTATAAGAAAAAAGGAGCAGATTGTAAAGGATTTGAAACTATTAGACTTACCTGGCTTAATAAATTTGGAGTATGGGATTATTATAATTTTACTAAAAAGAATACTAGAGCTACAGATATTAAGCGTACAGAATTTAATAGAGTAAAGGGAGATTGGAATAATAGTACTTTTACTAAGTACGGATATGAGAGAGGTAGAGGAGTGCTAAGTACTTTGGCTACTGAAACTATGAGCCTTAATTCTGACTGGTTTACTAATGATGAGGAGGCAGCCTGGATTGAGCAGTTATTTATATCTCCAGAAGTTTATATTCTAGGAGGTTATGATGCTACTGATACTGCTCCTGCTAACTATGGAGAGTATTTAACTCCAGTACTAATAACTAATAATAGCTATGAGAGATATACTAGGGCTAATGATAAGGTAGCTCAGTATGAGATAGATATAGAGTACTCACATAATAAAAGAATACAGAGAGCATAATGAATAAGCAACAATTAATAGCATATCCTCAAGATACTACAGAGCCTATTACTTATCCTACTGGAGAGTTAGTACTAGATTTATTTAAAGATGAGCCTATACCCTTAGTATTAAATATAGATGATTTTACTAATGTAGCTGAGGCTGATGCTAGTTATAGTAAATCTTTTGAGATACCAGGTACTAAAAATAATAATTTATTTTTTAATAATATTTACAATATTACTTCTGATAGTAATTTTAATCCTCATAAAAAGACTAAGATAATAGTTAAGGAGGGTACTATTAATACTTTTGAGGGCTATATGCAGCTTAATGATATACTGCATAAGGATGGAGCTATTACTTATGATATTACTCTATACTCTGAGGCTGTAAATTTAAAGGATATATTAAGTGATAGAGTGTTTAGAGATTTAGATTTTACTGAGTTATCTCATGATTACAATGAAACTAATATAAAAAATACCTGGTCAGGTAATTTACCATATATTAACTATAATGCCTCTGGATTTAGGCAGGGAAGTACTGTAAAGTATCCTTTAGTAAGATGGAATAATATTAGCCATTATAGCTCACAATTCAACTCAGTTCGCATAACTAATACTTCTGATTTTTTTCGCCCTTTTGTTAAAGCTAAATACTTAGTACAGAGAATAATAAAAGAGGCTGGATATACTTTTACTTCTAATTTTTTAAGCAGTACTAAATTTAGTAAATTATTTGTAGATTTTAATAATGCTACAGATATTAATACTTTAACTGATGGTTTTCAGTGTGTACCAGTTAATACTAGTACTATTTATGGAGCTACTTCTACTAATCTAGATTTTACTGCTACTTATGTAAATCCTATAAGTACTAGTACAGCATCAAATTATTATGATACTTCTACTGATGTATTTACTTCTCCTCAAAATAGTTTAAAAGTAAATGTAAATGGTAATTTATATTTTAATAATCCATCTGGCTCTACTTCTACAGCTAAATTAGTTTTAAGAAAAGTTACAGCAGGAGGTAATGTGCAAATATATACTTTATTTAGTGGTGTGGCTATAGCTGATAATAGTACTACTTATGCTCCTACTTGGAAAAGTTTTAACTCTAGTGGTTTAAATATAGTATTAGATACTAATGATACTTTGCAATTAAGAATGCAGATTACTGGAGGAGATTGTTTATTGTATGATAATGTAGCTTTAGGTACAACTTCTCCTCAGTCTGGTAGTAGGGTAGGCTTTGCTATAGAGAGTGATTTAATGAATGTAAATAATATAGTAGCTAATTATAGAGGTGATGTAAATCAATGGGATTTTATAAAGGGATTTATAGATATGTTTAAGCTAGTAATAACTACAGATGAAAATAATACTAATAATTTAATAATAGAGCCTTATAAAGACTGGGTAGATAGTGGTAATTTGATTAACTTAACTAATAAGGTAGATGATAATGAGATTAAATATAGCCCTATAGATGGCTTAGCTAAAAAGTTAATATTTAAGCTAAAAGAAGATGATAAGGATTATATAACTATTAATCATAATAAACCTAATGAATGGAAATATTCCCATAATGAGATTAATGATATAGAGATATTTGATGAGGTAGAGAATGAGGTAGAGGTAAAAGAGCTATCTGCTACTTATGTTACTAGTATATTAGGTAGTGAGATATTCGCTCCTCAGATATTAGATGAGGATATTAATGATAACTGGGAAAATAAAATGCGTATTATGTACGATAATGGAGTGCAAACTTTAATAACAGATAGCTATGATAATGGAGCAGATTTTGATGATGAAACTGAATATCTATTATTTACTATGGTAGATAGTTATCCAGTTAATGCCTCTACTTCTAACTCATATAATTTTGGAGTAGTTAATTATCAAGGTGCTGGAGGTGCTGTATTAAATAGCTTGTATAATGTTTACTGGCTAAAGTATATAGATGAGCTTTACCATAAAGATACTAGGATAGTTAAGATAGAGGCTTACCTTACTACTGATGATATTAGTAAAATAAAGTTTAATGATATTATACTTATTAAAAATAAGAGGTTTAGAATACATAAAATAGAGTACAGAGCTGGAGCTATGAGTAAGCTAGAATTAATAACTATAAAAGACTTATAATGGATTTTAAGATAGGATATAGTGTAAAGCCTAAAGAAATTACTACTCTAAATGAGGTTATTTTTGAGGAGTTTGCAATAGGAGGAGAGATAGGAGAGCTAGTAGATGTACAGCCTACTGCTGATGAGTGTAAGGCTTATGGATTTAATTATGTAAATAGTAGATGCTATGTAATAGCTAACTCTACTGATTTTATTGATGAGCTGATATTTTTAGAGGCTGGAAGTAATAATAGTAAAGGAGCTAAGAGTAATTATACTGCTACTATAGGGCTTAATAATGATATAAATTATGCTTGTAATAATGATTTAGTAGTAGGTAGTAGTAATAGTATTATAGATAATGTAAGTAATACTATAGTATCTGGTACTAAAGGAGAGGCTACTGCTAGTAACTCTATAGTGCTAGGAGGTAATGCTCCAGATGATAATTTAGCTGAGAGGCAGACTACTACTTTAATGTATGGAGTACAGACTACAAATGGTAATACTAAGGCTAGCTATCTTAATAATATAACTGCAAATTTTTTTACTATTCCTGACAATACGGCTATGTATTTTCATGCTGATGTATTAGCAGTAAGAGTAGGAGGTACTAGTACTGGTAATCCAGGAGATTTTTTAAGCTGGGTAGAAAGAGGAGTAGTTATTAATAAATCTGGAGTACTAAGTATACAGAGAGAGAGAGATACTATACAAGGCTCTGGTAATCATACAACTTGGAGGCCTACTGGTGCAGTATCTGGGACTAATTTTGTTATGAATGTAAGAGGAGCTGCTAATACTATTATAGAGTGGGCTAGTACTATTAAATTTACAGAAATTAGAACGGGAGTAGCCTTATGATAGATAGATTTAAGAGGGTAAAAAATGAGATGATTATTAATTTAGAATATACTAAATTAGTGATTAATAATTTAGATAATATTAAGATTAAGAGTAATAAATTAAAGAATAAAAGACAATGGCTGAAAATGTAGTACTAAAGCTCTTATTAAAAGGAGCAGAAAAAGCAGAGGCAGATGTTAAAGAATTAAATAAAAATTTATCTGATACTACAAAGGAGTTAGATGATGCTAAAAATAACTTTAGTTTATTTGGTGTATCTCTAGGAGATGTTAAAGGTAAATTTAAGGAGTTAAAAGGTATAGCAGCTGGTGTACTTAAGAAAATAGCTATCCAGGCTAAATTAGCTGGAGGAGGTATGAGAATGATGTTTGGAGGTAAGATGGCTGGAGGTGCTAAAGTGCTTTTTAATGTTATAAAAACTGGAGTAGCAGCTACTGGTATAGGTGCGTTAGTTATTGCTTTTGCCTCTTTAGCTACATATTTTACACAAACTAAAAAAGGAGCAGAATTATTAGAGCAGGCTTTTGCTGGAGTAGGTGCTGCTATCTCAGTTATTACTGATAGGATTAGCCAGATAGGAGGAGCTATTGCTAAGGTATTCTCTGGAGATTTTAAAGGAGCAGCAGAGGATGTAAAAGGAGCTTTATCTGGTATAACTGATGAGATTAAAGAGGAGGCTACTGCTGCCGTAACTCTTAAAAAGGCTTTTAATGGTTTAGCTGATGCTCAGAGAGATTTAAGAGTAAAAACTGCTGAGAGTAAAGCTGAGATAGAGGCACTTAAGATAATAGCTGAGGATGTAACTAAATCAGATAAGGAGAGAACAGAGGCAGCACAGAAGGCTTTTGATACTGAGCAGGCTTTAATGGCAGAGAGAATAGCTATAGCTGAGGAGGCATTAAGGATTAAGCAGGAGGAGAATGCTTTAGGTGAGAGTATGGCTGAGGATTTAGATGCTGAGGCTGATTTACAGATAGAGCTAGCAGCTATTAAGGAGGAGAGTACTGCTAAGCAGATAGGTTTACAGAATTTTTTAAATGGATTAAAGCAAGCTACCAGAGATAAAGAAAAAGCAGCAGCAGCAGAGAGGCAGGCTGAGATAGATGCAGATGTAAAGGCTGAGGAGGAGGCATCAGCTAAAAAAGAGGCTTTAGCACTAAGTGAGGGAGAGAAATTACTAGCTATCCAGCAAGAAAATGCTCTACTAATGATAGAGGATGTTAATGAGAGGGCTTTAGCTCAGATAGAGATAGATAGGCAAAATGCTTTAAATAGTGTAGCTGATACTGAACATAGTGAGGCTATGAAGGCAGCAATTAATGAGAAGTATAATAAGAAAAAGCAGGACCAGAATAAGGCTACCTCTGATGCAGAAAGAAAATTAGGGCTAGGAGATTTAGGAGCAGTAGCTAGTGTATTAGGCTCAATGGCTAGTTTGCAGCAGGAGGGTACTGATGGCTGGAAAACTACAAAGATAGCAGAGGCTAGAATTAATAGCTTTATGAGTGCTAGCTCTGCATACTCTGCTATGGCTGGAATACCAGTAATAGGGCCTGCACTTGGTATAATTGCTGCTGGAGCAGCTCTAGTATCTGGGCAGAAACAAGTAGAGCAGATTAAGGCTACAGAGATACCTAAAATGGCTAGAGGAGGTGTAGTAGGAGGCTATGGTAATGGTACTAGTGATAGTGTAAATGCTAAATTATCCAGAGGAGAGGTAGTTATTAATGCTAAATCTGCTAAGATGTTTAGAGGTGCTTTGAGTAATATGAATGTAGCAGGAGGAGGTGTAGGCTTTGCTAGAGGAGGAGCTACTACTCCTAGTACTGGAGCAGGTATATCTGGATTATCTACAGAGCCTTTAAAGGCTTTTGTAATTACTGATGAGCTTAGTGATAGCCAGGCTAAATTAGCTAAAATTAGGAGGAGAAGTAAACTATAATAAATAATAATATATTTAATAAAAAGAGAAATTATGGATTTAGTAGAATTATTGATAGATGAGAATAACTTAGAGCTTAC
>Ga0257120_1002287_pt1 | contig 11635 bp, 9 predicted proteins | sample SI106_10metaG_FD_190153 | JGI IMG/M metagenome (GOLD analysis project Ga0257120, IMG submission 190153) | Marine microbial communities from Saanich Inlet, British Columbia, Canada - SI106_10 | ecosystem: Environmental > Aquatic > Marine > Inlet | place: Canada: British Columbia | collected... | reverse complement strand
TACATTTTCAAACTTAATAGTACAATCTTTGAAATGATTTTCATATCTTTCAGATTATATAATAAATTCCGATGTGTCTGGTGCTCTTGGTATTCGGTTGTGTACCAATGTGCATCTTGTGATAATCTCAAATCATTATTATCATATTCTCTATTATCGACACGTTGGTCGTTGATAATTTGCACTAAATTATCCACATCAATCGGTTGTAGCGGTAATTGTTGACCGTCTACAATCACTGCACCGTCCGTATTATTGATTGCAGCAAAAAATTTAGCGGGACTTTCAACTTCTATTTTACTTGTTTTTTTATGGTTCGGATCACTAATTGCCAGATTATTTGCTACAGTTTTTAATTTGATTTCACCATTTAGGGGTGGTTTACCCATAAAATCACACAACAATTTAAGAACCGCCTGTATTTTAATATTACGAAATTTCACAAAAGACTCCATTCGAGCTTTATTATCGTTGACACCACCAATCTTTAAATCTTGCTCCTCCATTTCGCATAGATCACTGGCAAGCATATTTGCCAGTGCTACTTTCATTTCTTCAGAGTGCACTGTGGACATGGACTCTGGATACATTGGCTTTGGCACTACACCGTATTTCTTCACAAGTCTGTAAAAGTTAATCCAGTTAGCACCGTCATGCAATGGTTCTTGCAAGATATCGGCTCTTTCAATGTTCCATTGGTCTTGCAACTCCGGTTTTAAAAAAAATAAGTTTAAAATGTCATTGTATTGCTCATAATAATGCCAAAAAAATAAATAAGACTGACTAAGCTCAAAGGTTGGTTCTAATTTATAAACATTAATCAATTGTCGAACCAAAATATTTAAACCTGCAAACATCCAGCAGCGACCGCTATACATTTGATTGCTTGGTGCCTTGACACCGCATGTTACGTCCCAATGTCGCTGCATTAATTTATTTGCCTTCTCCGTATCTTCGTCCACTTCGCGTAACAGCATATTATGCAAAACATAAGATAAACCATCAGGGTCTGGAAATTCTTTGGTGGTTTTCATCAAATTGTCGTAAGATAGATTGTACCCCTTTTCTTCGATCTCTTTTTGTTTATTAGCGTCTTTTTCTATTTGTTCTAACTGCTTATTATAATATTTAGCTGTTTCGATAGCTATTTGTACTTCCGTTTGTATTTTTTGAATTGTTATCTCTTCCGCAGTTGGGGTCTTAAGTGGTATTACGATGGGATCGACGGGATTTTCTTCCGTACCTTCTTCCACCGTACCTTGTTCATTTAGATTTTTTCTAACCTGGTGAACTCTAAACATTTTGTCTTAAAAACGGTTTTATTTATAGCATCATTTCGTTCTTTTTTTTTCAAGGTATTTAAAGCGTGTTTGATCATGTACAATCACTATGTTTCCCGGAATTTGTTTAGATCTGGAAACGACGATCGCAGGTAAATGTGGTCACAGGGCTCCTGGCACAAAGCGATACGAGACTCGAATCACAGAGATTGGCTGCGTAAATTGGGAAGATTCGGAAGAAACATTTGGATGCCTTGTTAACCCCGTTCCTGCTAATGTGAAGCTTGAAAATGGCAAGTCATTAATGAATTGGTTAAAAGATAATTACCAAAAACCAGCGCCGACTGTCAATTTCTGGGCTAAAGTGTTAACAAACAGAGGTTCATTGACGAGCAAAATGTTTATAAATCAAGAACCGCCCGAAATTTGGAACAGAACGACAACTCTAAACAAAGCCAATGACTTCGCAAGATGGCATAATAACCCTGGAATCGGCCCTCATATGCTAACAGAAAAGGAAGCCCTGCAGAAATTGATCGCATTCACCGGTGAACGGCGGGCATGGATCGCCCACAATGGCAACAGCTTTGACTACAAAGTACTGCAAGGTGCATCCCTAAGAACGGGTGTCGCTATTCCCAATACTATTGTCAAGCACGATTCTCTTAGAATCTTTAGGAAAATGATACCAGGGTATAAAAGTTATTCCCAGCCCAAGTTATACTCCGCAATTTTCAAGCGAGATTATAACGCCCATGTCGCAATTGCAGACGCAAAAGCGCTTACTGAACTTTGTCGATACGTTGCAAATAAACAATCGACAAACAAAGTACCACAAACCATTGGAACGCCAATGACAACACTGCAGGGCACGCCAATGACGCCGAAAAAAGCTCCTAAAAAGAAACCAATGGATTTGCAATTTGGAACACAAAAGACATTACAAAAAACGTATGCGAAAAAAAATTACAACAAAATAACAAAACTAATACAAATCAGAGGAATCGGTCCCAAGTCTGTCGCAATGCTTTCCACTGTCGGTGTATTTACGATTTTACAACTAAAAGAAAAGGTAAAAGCGGATAGAAGTTGGTTAAAAAATACGCTACCATTTGGTGTCAGTCATAATAAAGTTTATAAAGAATTAGAAAAATTATAAGTAAAAAGAGTATAAACTTATATATTCAAAGGTTAGATGTCCGTTTATTCGGGAAGAAAAACACGCCACTTATACGATCCAGAATCTGCTATGTATCATTTTCAAAAAACAGAAGGCAAAGCGCTACCACCAAAACAACCAAATATTTTATCAACGATATTAACTTTGTTTTTAATTATGATTGCCACTTCTTCCACAACCATCGCGATTTACAATAGAGAAGAAATGTTTATGTATATTGGATTTACTAGTATTTTGATTATAGGAATAATTTACTTTTGTAGAATTTGTACATAAGAAAATAGAAAAATGATTGTATTATTTATTGTATTATTGTGAACTATTCATATTTAAAAAGACCGTGTTCACCGCAGTAATTTGCCATGGCAAACGTTAGATTGTGTGTATTTGCCTTGCCCATAATAGGCGATGCCCAATCATAGAACCCGTTGCAGACGTCGATAGCCTTAGCGTTTGGCGAATCGACGTAGCTTAAAAATTTTGCCAAGATTTGAGCAGGTGTATAAATTCCGTGTTCTTTAAATTTATCGATCGAAGCAGGCCCCATCCCTGGGATCTCTTTCATTTTAAATTCGAGCAAACTTTTGTTGACAAATTCTACGACAGTGTCGGCGCGAAGGCTACTTTTACTTGGTTGATAATGTTGAGACATTTTTGTTTTTGTTAACTATGTACATTATCATTATATACTTAAAAATGTGTTACGGATATTGGATTTTTTGTTGGAAGAAAACACCAATTGCTTGGTATATTCTTTCTGTGTTGTGTTATGTGGATGCGAATGTTTTCTCAATATCAATCTTGACCGTTTCGGCATCCAAGTACCATAAAACCCAGAGATCAATGGAAACATAAATGGTATATTGAAGAACCAAGATAATTTGACTCTGTTTCGCAAACATGGCAATTGTATTACATTGTATAGGTTGGTTTCACCGTTGACAAAAACTGAGAGCACAGGGACTTTGAATTTCTTTGCTAATTTCAAGAAACCAAAACGTGGATAAAATTCAGTATCGTCATTTGTTTCGGATAACACAAGTTCAGGCACACCACCAGAAACAACGATTAAAGAATATCCATCCGAAAGCACTCCTTCCATCGATTTCCGCGTTGCAGGAATACATCCAAGTAGATTCAAGCTATGACCTAACAGTGGTACGAAGTATAAGATAGGAGCTACACAGAAAATGGTCTCCGATCCTTCGACAAAATGAACCCCGGCTAACGCACCACAGCTTAATAACCCGTGCGGATGTACTGAGATGACTCTTTGTTTCTTTATCACAATAATATTGCAGGGAAACCAATTATGAAGCTGAAAACTCACGAGGAAATTGCGTAGAAACGAATGTGTACAAGGTTTAAGATTGATGGTGTAAACAGAGAATATAAAAGATACAATTGCACATGGCAATAGAATTGGGGCAAATAAGAAAGTCATGACCGCCAAGAGTGGTAGAGAAAAGATCCAAACGAAAATAGTGATGAAAACTATTATTAGATGATGTGTTTTCATCGTATTAACATCAACATCTGTTTATATAGAAGATTGGAAACGACGGTATAAATACAAAATCAATAATCATTAATGTCATTTCTGGAAGAACCTCATGGCCTATGGATGATAGTGCATATAATGACACCGTTTTTTATAGTTTTTCTAATTCCAACTGTAGAAATATGTTACTTTCAATTTATTTCGCCTTTGACAGCACTTACTGTCATTTTTTTATGGGAATCGTTTGAATGGATTCTTCTTCTCATGTATGATGGCACATATGGACCATTTTTTAGCGACTCCGTTGCTGAAAGTTCTTTGAATGTGTGGTTACTCGATATCGGTGGAGGAATTATGGGTGTTCTATTAGCTATGTCTTTTCAATATTTTCAAAACTGGTCGGTGTTAAACGGTACAGAAGGCGGTTTTCTGAAACCTTTCCTACCAGATGCGAAAAAAAATGTTTTCTGGAATATTTTCTTATTTCTACTTTTTATAGCTCCTGGAGCTGCTGCTACCGCCGCAAACGCGGGGTGGGAATGTAATACTTGGACGCCCTGGTTGTCATGTGTGGATGGATACAATACATTCCCAGTTGGGTTGCCTGTCATGTTGGCTATCTATATGGTATATACTTGGTATATGGAGATACCTGTATACACGTATCTTCTGCTTATTATACTTTTCACTCCGAGCTGCTTTCCAGCTGACGCAGCGTCAGTAAGGGGATCTTTTATACAATTAATAATTGTGTCGACATTTGGGATTGTACTATTCACCTATTGTGTTGTTGATCGCTGTCGAGCCAAGCGGACTTCCCAAACAAAATATATTAATGTACCGACAATTAACGAAATCGATTTTTAACTATTAATATTCATTAAAATTTTATTTGGCGGAGCCGAGCCTGCGAGCCTGCGTGATGACATCTACATTGTTTATATAGAAGAATGTAAACGATTTCTACATTTTTGTTTAAAAAATTAACAGTGTTTTTACTTCTTTTGCTTCTATTGCCCTCTTTTCTGTCTTTTGGAACACCATCGTAAACCCGCTAACAAGAAAGACAACACCAATAGAGACGAGGACGTTGTAGCCCACAATCGTTGAAATACCACTGATAATACCAATACAGATAAAGGAAAAAATCGCCCACTCTTTAAAACCGAACAAGAGCGCAACAAGGACATAGATAGCACCAAATCCATAATACTGATAAACTAACGGTATATCAATATTATCGAGCGCTCCGGCCGCAATAACAATCGTCGATGCACAGGACAACAGCACATGAAACGGACCGGCTATCTTTTTATAACAGGTGTTTTTTTTGGGTTTTAAACAGGCATACCATGGCCTCTCGTCTGTTTGTGTAACCTTCAACATGGTAACTGCTGTAAATCCGAGCAGTCCCATCAAAATATCAGACACAAGTGTATCGACATTTGTCTGCTCCTTCCAGTAGTGGAAGCCTGGAATTTCTGAGACTAAAAATTCTACTGATTCAAAAATATAAATGACGGATAAAAGGACCCAAATGTCTCTTACGTAGATGGAGATTATTGCTGGAAGGAAAACGTGGACCATTGGCCATGGAAGATTGTCGGAAATAACAAATGCCCAACCTTGTGACATTCATTAATAATTATTATTTATTATATAGTGTGAATCTTATCGACTGAAGAGTACAAAATCGATTTTTGAAAAGATACCTCATAACATCAAAATTTTATTTTATTTTCCGTTTTCAGATCAAAGTATATTGCACCTATTTTAAAATCGTGTTAATAATACTATAAATACTGAGAGACTATAAAAAATTGATTTCATTATGTTTACTACATTCGTTGTTTCTGAAGCCAAAAAGACTATGATCACATTGACCCTTAAAAGTCTGAAACCAAATGTCAAAATTCAAATGGAAAGACGTGCAGCTGAGATGAGTGATTTGATAGAAACAATGCTTAGTGATAGTGATAGTGATGAGGATGAAGATAGTGATGAGGATGAAAAAAGGGAAATCGATCTTTACGGTGACATCGACAGTGTTACATTTACTAAAGTTGTTGAGTTCTGTAACTACTATGTAGATGTAGATCATCCGCAAATGATAAAAGACGAATCTCAAATAAAAATCAAAAAACCACTCCGTTCGAATGGCATGTCTGAAGTTGTCAATGAATGGTACGCTGATTTTGTTAACAATTTATACGAAGAAGACCAAGACCAAGACATGTTTATAAAACTGATTAAAGCTGCACATTACTTGAGGATCCACCCTCTATTAGATTTGTTATCAGCCAAAGTCGCTTCAATAATTATGGTTGAACAGGTCTTTGATATTGAAGACAGATTGAACTACTTGCTACGGGATATTATATGTGATTATCTTACTTTTGACAAACTACTATTAATTCAAAATCAATCAAACAACATTGTCAAGACCATCAATAGAAGAGTTGAAAGGATGGAAAACAGAGGGGTTTGCGTGCCAGAAGATTGTGAAACGTTAAGGGATGCAGTGGCGTTGGTCGAATGGAACACGGGCAGAGGGAAATATGCCAAGTACACAAACGACGAAACACTTGCCAAGTTCGTCAAATTTTTCAGGATTCCATTGGTTGGTTCCACCCTATACCACCCAGCACGCTTTTCCACCATTGTGTTGGGCAAAGGGGAACACCCAATAATGACTCCCGAAGAATTCAACGATGTTTGGGATGGTGAGGATTTATTGAAGATTGCTTCCGCCATGAACATTGTGGGTGATCCGGAGGTGCCAAAAGAGGAGATTGTGGTCGTGGGTGGTATTGCATTCATGGAAGGGATTCAAGGAAATTGCCATCTGCAACACCTGACAGTGTATAGTGAGTACTCATCAGGAGTCGTAGGCCGCTCACCATTTACGATGGACGATGTCTTAGTAGAAAAGTGTTATTTTGGAGTGACTGTACAGAGCATGGATTTTGATGATTCAGCGGGTGTGGGCATATTGACCGACGTGGAAATTCGTGATTCGAAAAGGAGTGGAATTATGGTAGAGGGTGATGCATCCGTCACATTGAAAGGTAAAAAGACGAAGGTACATAACAATTGTATAGGAACAGAATGGAGTGGTAATGGAGACCCTGATGATTACGGATTGGAAGTTGATCGTCGAGAAGGTTACGCAGCCACCATTCAACTTGTCTTCCCGTTAACGAAAGACATAGCCTCCTTCAACAATAAAGGTGGCGGTAATGCGGGACCCGATTCTGTCAGAGATAACATCAAAAACATCTCACAAGCAGAAGCAGCGTCGAAAGAACGTGTGCGGGACCAAGCCCGAGAACGATGGGCTTTGTGGGAACGCCGCCACTTAGAACGCGGGCGTGCTGCGGAATTGGGGGGCGTATAATGGTGCTGACATCAATCAAAACGATAAACGAGTAGAGTTATTTCACCAAATTAAAAATGTATCAATGTCTTAGTAATTTGTAGAATAAATCTACATCTTGTAGAGTTGGCGTGGATAATAATTAAAATTTTATTTTTTCCAGTTCTAAATTGAAATATATTACACCTATTTTGACAATTTGCATTGTTGTTTTAATGTTTTTCGGTATGAATTTGCCAGGATGCAATGCCAATCGCTTTACACCGAAATTCTCTTGCAAAATGTTGAAAGGTTTTCCAAAATTTTTCGTGAGCGACAGATCCCAAAAGACTACGCCCGTCCCATATCTTATCTCTGTTCGTCCTCCTATATCTTTATGCATCTCTCGTAGTAATTGTACCATTTTATCTAATACGACACCATTCATCTCTACACGGAAAACCAATTCAAAATTTGTTATGCCACCAATGACCGCAATGAATGTTTCAAGCGGAATTACTGACGGCGCCCATATATTTGCATTATACAACGTTGTCAAGCCATTCCAATGCGTATAGTTTTCCCGACACCCACAAATAGACGAACATACGTCCGCTTGTATGAAGGTGGAGCATTTCGAACAGCAATGTGGATCTATGTGTTCTGTTTTTTCGTAAGGTTTCTCCCATCTGATGCCAATTCCGTCACGTGCAGCTCCCACGAACAAAACTCTTAAAATGGCTCCCGACGATAACCATTTGTTGGCCGATTGAACAGAATCCACAACAAATGCTCTCTTTTGGAGCATCCTATTTTCTTCCAAGTTGTGAAATTTTGCGTAAGTGATTACATGATTAACATTTGGACTGTCGAAAATAGCACGGATGTCTTTATAATTGCTATAGATCCGAATACTGGGAGGGTCAAAACAAACAATTTCTACCGCTTCTAATACACTTGAAGATGGCTTGCCTGCATTTCCACCATTTCCGTGGCTCCCGGTTGCGAACCACGCGCCAATCGTTATCTCAGCAATGGAAGGATGTGATGCAAAAGCTTTCCCTTGTGATGCATAGTAATCAACGACTTTACGTATAGTTGTACCAGATTTCCACCAACCTTTTTTGTCCCCTTTGCCTTGACCTGTAAAATTCCGCATTGATAATACAGGTGTTTCTGCAGTTCGTTTTTGAAGGAAAAAACCCCACGCTGAGCCCACGATGGTCGGTCGCTGTCCTACAAACAATCTTAAAATATCAGCGCTTGAGCCTTCCGTTGGGGCCACACCTGCTGCACCTGCTCGAATGATGGTTCTTACAGAGTTATTTCGACAAAAAACAGCTAATAGGAACACTACTAACGCTAACCACCATAATTCAAACACAGCCAGAATAATTGCAACTGGTACAATCAAAATAGCGAACGTCCAAAACAAAATAAAATATTTCATATATATTTAGCGAATATGTAAAGGGGCTTTATATATTTATTTATATAATTTCCTATATGCGTAACGAAAATTCTGATTTTTTTTACAATACTTGAAACTATATCGCTTGCAGAAAAATGGAGGCTGTGTTTTCACCGACTATTACTGTGATTTCTTGTGTTTGTGAATATTTGAAACCAAAAGAGGTTTGTAAAACTCGACAGGTTTCCAAGTTTTGTACTGAACACTTATATAATTTTCAAGAATTTGCCGAATCAAACGGTGCAATCAAGTGCGGTGGATGTGTCGCAATGCGGATGCCTCGTTTCCTGGAACACTGCCCAGTTTGCGAGAAAGATGTGTGCGTTGATCACTTGGAGCGCTGCTGGAATTGTAATGAAACCATATGCTGTGATTGCCGTGGGTTTTGTTGTAGTTAAAACGCAAGGAAAGAGATTTTCATATATTTCTATAATATAAATTGTCTAAAAAATGAGTCGGTCAATCTCTCTTCTTGTTTCCTCTTCCGTGTTATCTTCCCTGGGTTTCCCTTTTCCGTGTTATCTTCCATGGCATCATCCATGTCCATGTCATCATCCATGTCATCATCCATGGACATGGATCCCATGGAGCTTACCGTGTCCTCTTCACCACAATACAAGCGGTTTATGCCTTTAGGCCTGGACTGCACATCATGGTCGACATGTCCTTTGCCCCAGGAAGCGTGTGTCTTCACTCTAAATCGTTCCAATACCACAATTGGATCATTGTAGAAAGTTGCGGCCAACGTTGATCCGAAGCTCCCTGTTTGCAATTCAAGGTGTGCCTGTCCAGCTGTGTATGTGGTTGCTCCACCCATCCCAGAGTCGCCAGCAATCAGCTTGCCACCACCTTGCGCATTGCGTTTATGCATGTGAGCCGCAGCACCGTCATTGACTTTTTTTTCAATAAACTCTGTTACGTCTTGAAGTTTCCAACCAACACACATGGCGGGGTCGGTCGGGCCTCCCTTAACTTTCTTTGGCCCTTGCGGCCCCATATTTTCTCTCCAATACATAAAATAATTGTCATTGAAAATCTGTGCAGATGCTTGTCCAGCTGGGACGCCCTTCTTTTTTCCAGATACAACGGAAGGATCGTGTCCCCCAAACATTCCATACCAACATAGTTTCTGCTTCTTCCAAGTGAGTGAATCACTACGGGCGCTAATATCAAGCAAACACGCTTTTGTACTTAGTCTTTTCCAAGAATTGAACTGGAATTGCACGAGTTCTTCTTCGGACATGTTGATAAGAGTTTGCTCTTCTCTTGATAGTTTAACACCCTTCTCTTTTTTAATTGTTGTATTATACTTTTTCCGAATAGCTATTTCTTGACTTAAATTTTCCTCATTCGTCTTTTTGGAATCGCCAGGTTTTGAACCACCAGCTGCAATGTAAAACTGTCTCGCAGCTTTTTTTAAATCCTTCTTAAATTTCCGCGTAGTACTGTCAAAAAGGTCTATTTCCACTTTCATTAGGTCCCAGAGTTTCTGTAAGAGTTTTTGCTCCTTATCCCCGTATTTACCATAAGTTAAAAGCCAAAATGTTAGAAAACGTATCTCACGCTCAAAAACATAATACGACAAAAACCTTTCATATTCTTGTTTACATTCTTGTTGCAGTCTTTCAATATTTTTCAAGTTGTCCGTCGTCATAAACCAAGGGAAACGTCCGTCGTTATCGTTTTTATTATATTCTTCGAAATCAGCGTCATAATCGCCGCTGGTGATGGTGGGCTCAATTACACCATATCCTTGGCGTAGAATAGTGTTACGATTAACATATATTTTACCAATTTTAGTGGACTCAACATTTCCCCCAGTAATTTTGGTGTTTGGCAATACCACAGACTGTGGTATTTCTTTGGCTGCGTTGAATTCAATTGTGGGTCTGCAACTGCGAGCGTTAAGAGTCCCAGACCCTGGGTCGAACGGTTGTGAGCGAATGATATCCTTGTAATGTACCATCTCGGCAGGATTCAACACCTCTTTCTCTGCGTAATCCAAGAACATAGTGGCTTTTGGAGTGATAGAACCTACGTCTCCTTTTGTGGTGTGAAATCCATGCCAAATGACAATACTACCCGCTGGCACTTCTGGACAAACCCATTGGATTTCGGTAAAACCTTCGACTTTTTTTAGATTTGATTCAGAGATATAATGTTTACCTTTCTTGCTTACTCGAAAAGAATCAATTAATTGATTCAAACCAATGATTTTTTTTTTTTTATTGCATATGTCACAATTTTGAATGCCGTTGATAATGCGAAGGCAACAATTGGTAGGTGTCTCTGACCTACCGAGCTTTCCTGTGTAATTCAAGATATCTGGCAATGTGACAAGACCATCTGTAAATATACCCTTTAATTTTTTTACGCGTGGGTAAAATATCGATTCGTACGATGTCGTGTCGTCCCGAGCCATTAACAAATCGTGATTGACCAGTTCTATCAAACAATTTGTCCAAAACGACGAATCATCACGCACGTTAGAGGCGAGAAAAATGATTGACGATTCATTGAATGGCATTTGCATTTGAAATCTGTTAAATGAACGTCCAGCAAATTTCTCTATGATATTCTTTTCAATTGGTAATAATTCGGCGTGAAGTTCTGTTTCCCCTTTTGTTTCCCCTTGTACTTCGCTCATATTTGTTCCCACTTCACCGATGTTTATAGGTCTGTTTTGATATATTTTTTTTCATCACCCCCGCGGGCCCGCGGGCCCGCGAAAATAAATAAGGAAATTACTATATAACTTCGCTTTGCGAAGAATAATATGGGTATAATTTTCGATAAGTTGGACCAATTATGGAGTTCATTTCAAAGAGAATCGTCAATATTGGTTTTA
>Ga0257120_1002283_pt1 | contig 11653 bp, 8 predicted proteins | sample SI106_10metaG_FD_190153 | JGI IMG/M metagenome (GOLD analysis project Ga0257120, IMG submission 190153) | Marine microbial communities from Saanich Inlet, British Columbia, Canada - SI106_10 | ecosystem: Environmental > Aquatic > Marine > Inlet | place: Canada: British Columbia | collected... | reverse complement strand
TTAATTCAAATTTTCCAAAAGTGATAGTACTAATAAAAAATCCAAAAGCAAGTATAAATATTCCTAAACCAATTTTTTTCATGTGGAGCTATTTGTAGATGAATTTAACTATAATCATTTAATTAACTCTATTTGAATCGAACCAAAAACAAATTCCATACATAACTAAGCCATTTTTTTTACCTTTAATCAATATATAATTCAATTCTATGAAAGTTTTATTATCAATACTCTTTTCTACAATTCTTACTGTTGGGATTTCTCAAACTAATTGCGACTCTTTAACCTATAAAATTTTGATGGTTGGTGACAGTTGGTCAAATTTCCCTGTTGGTTTTGGATCTTTCGAAAACAATCTTGACAGACATGGATTTACTAATATTGGAATGTTTAGTAACACTTCCGATTTATCGATTAATGGAGCTGAAACTCACGACTTTTTAACTACAACTGGAATTACAGCCATACAAAATGCATTAAATGCAAATCCAAACATTGAAATAGTAAATTTAAGTATTGGTGGAAACGATATACTTAACACTTGGAACAACTCAATGGATTCTATAGCTACAGATTCTCTTTTGGATGCTACAATGCTTCGTATAGATTCCATAATTACGAATATTCAAGCATTAAAACCTGGGATAGTAATTTACATGACTGGATACGACTTTGCCAATTTTGGAGAAGTCATTCAAACGTATGCAGCTCCTACTTTTCATCCTTTTTATGCCAGATGGAATGGAATGGGACAACCAGACTTTTTGGAAATGAATAAACTGTTGACAAGAGCTTCGGATAAATTTAGTGTTTTAGCTAATACTGATTCAAAAGTACAGTACAGTAATGGCCTTGGATTAATGCAGTTTTTATATGGACAATCTACTGCACTAGGAGTTGCTCCAAGTGGAACTTATGCTGCTGGAACTGTAACTTTTCCTGGCGGAAGATTGGATTACCCTACTCCAAAAAGCAGAATGAATAATTATGGTTTTTTTAGAGACTGTTTCCATTTAGATACAGAAGGATTTGATATGTTTTATAAATATCATTTTGAAGAATATTATTTAGATTACCTAAGAGGAAATATTGATTTAAGCTTAACCTCCGAAGGAATGAATAATGATGGTGGTGTAACTTCTACCTCAACAATAAGTGCTAGCAATGTTACAATAGGAAACTCAACAGCTAGCGGAATTAGCAAAGGAATAGTTAGTTTTAATACTAGCTCAATTCCTGCAGGAACTGCAATACACGAAGCAAGTATATTTCTGTATCGTGATAACCAAACTGGAACTTTACCAGTTTTCAACAAAGTAATTTTAGAATCTAAACAAGGAAATTTTGGAACTTCAACTACTCTTGATTTTGGAGATTACAATAGTTCATCTGATGCACTTGATACTGCTTGCACCTATGGAACTGTTAACGAAAATGGATTTTGGCTAAGAATTAGTATTCCTGCTAGTATATTATCTCAAATAAGTACTTCTGGAGTTACTCAATTTAGAATTTCTATGATAGACTCTACTGACGGAAACACTCTATTTTTCTCAACTGGAGATTCTACTAACAAGCCATTTATGGATATTGAATATCTTAATCCTACTTCAATTAATTCTGTGGTAAAAGAGAATGACATTTCTATTTACCCTAACCCTACTGCTTCTAATTTTATAACTATTACAAATTTCAACTCAACTAATTCAGCAATAAAAGTAGTTGATGTAACTGGAAGAGTGTTCCATGTCACACTTGAAGGAAATCAATTAGATATCTCTACTTTATCTCAGGGAACTTATTTTATATTGATAAATTCCAATGAAAATTTAGTCACAAAAAGATTCGTAAAACTATAAAATGAGATTGAAGAAATGGCTTAAACGTTTATTAATTCTTTTCATTTTAGGAGGAATTGCTGGATATGTAATTACTTATCATGTTGCTCCTTATGCTATTATTGCAAAGCACACACTTACAGGAGAGATTCCTAATAATGATGAATTAGTTTCTTTCGAAAAAATGAATGTACTTGGAATAGATTCTGTTCAATTAGACTCTTATCTGGTTAGTCCAAAAAATGATTCTATTAAAGGAATAGTTATTTTAATTCATGGAATAGGAAGTTGCAAAGAGCAATTTATTGATTTAGCCAGAAAATTTGCAGACGAACAAATCGGCAGCTTTATTTTTGACCTAAGAGCTCATGGAAAAAGCGAAGGAGAATATTGTACGTATGGATTTCAAGAAAAATATGATGTTCAAAACATTGTATCAAAATTAAAATCACACTACCCAAACCTGCCAATTGGCATTATGGGAAGTTCGCTTGGAGGTGCTGTGGCTATTCAAGCATTGGAATTGGATGAAAGAATACAATTTGGTGTTATAGAATGTACATTTGGACAATTAGACCAGATCGTATTCGACTATCAAAAGAGATTTACTTTTGGGGTAGGGTTTAAATTTATTACAGATATTGCTCTTGAACGAGCAGGAGAAATTGCCGATTTTGACCCAGAAAAAATTCGCCCAATAAACTCAGTTAAGCAAATAGAACAGCCTATGTTTATTGCTCATGGTGATAAGGATATTCATATATCTCCAGAATACGGTAAAGCTCTTTATGATAATTTAGCTTCTATTGACAAACACTTTGAATTAGTAAAGGGAGCCGATCACAATTACATTCACCAAATTGGCGGGGCAGAATATTCAAGAAAGGTATTGAATTTCATTAATAGACAATTGGAATCTAAATAATCCTTAATTATCTCATAGGATTATTCAATGCCTCAATTGCCATAGAATAGTTTTCTTCTATAGTCAATATTCGCTTATACTCACGAGTAGCAAGAGTTCTTTGTCCTTGTGCCTCATAACAAAGTGCTCTGTTATAAATTGCATCTATATAATTAGAATTCAATTCCAATGCTTTATTAAATTGCACCAAAGCTTCAACAATTAATGAATCGTTTTTTGGTTTTGGATTATCGTTATAACAAAGTTTAAGTAAGCTACTTCCAATATCATAATGAGCAACTTCAAAAGTAGAATCAATGCTTAATATATTATCAAAGCAAACAATTGCATCTTCGTATTGATCGTGCTCATAAAAACTCATCCCTTTTAATCTCCAAACTTCAATACTTCTAGGAAACACAGCCAAAGCTGAGTTAAAGTATTGTATTGCTAGTGGGTTATTCATTTTATCATGAATTGAACCTAATGCTAAATAAGATTCGTAATAATTAGGATTTCTTTCTACAGCCGTTTGAAAAGAAGAAATTGCTAAAGCATTCATCCCTTGTTTCTCATACCACATTCCTTTTAAATAGTATGGACGAGCTAAAAACTTATCTTTTTTAATAACCCTATTGATTAAGTCTAAAGCTGGTTCAAAGTTTTTACCTGCGATAAAATAATAAGCTAACTCTAAATTCCCATTAGTATGCATGCTATCAATCTCTAGAGTTCTTTCCAAAAATGGAAAAGCCTTATCCAATTGATTCATGTCTATTTTACTCAACTTCAAATAAGTATACCCTTTAAGAAAGTTAACATCCGCATCATTTGGCTTTACTTTTAATGCTTTGTTTGCATCCTTCAATGCTAACTCATAGTCACCAGTGCCTAAATAATAATTTGCTCGATCTACATATCCTTTTTCTGAATTAGGGTTTGCGATTATAAATTCTTCCAGTTTAATCAGCTCCTCACTTTTACTTAAAGTAAGCTCTTTAATATCAACAGTATCTGTATCGGGAACCGGTAGAGTATCGTTACAGTTTAGCAACAGCAAACCTGAAAACAGTATAAATAAATTTTTCATAATTAAATATATAGATTACAAACTTGATAGAAAATAAAATGCCCCAAAATTTGGAGCATTTTTATACCTATTTAGTTTTAAAAAATTAAGCAGATTCAGCTGCCAACATTTCATAAATTTTAGTTTCTAACTCATCCATTAGTTCTGGATTATCTCCAATCAATTCTTTCACTGCATCTCTCCCCTGTCCTAATTTAGTTTCTCCGTAGCTAAACCAAGATCCACTTTTCTTTACAATGTTTTTGTCCACTGCAATATCCAAAATTTCTCCAGTTTTAGATATTCCTAATCCGTACATAATATCAAATTCTGCTTTACGGAATGGCGGAGCTACTTTATTTTTTACAACTTTTACTCTCGTTCTATTTCCAAGTACATCTTCTCCTCCTTTAATCTGAGTAGATCTTCTGATATCTAATCTAATTGAAGAATAAAATTTAAGTGCATTTCCACCCGAAGTAGTTTCTGGGTTTCCAAACATTACACCAATCTTCTCTCTTAATTGGTTAATAAAAATACAACACGTATTTGCCTTACTAATAGATGCTGTAAGCTTTCTTAATGCCTTAGACATTAATCTTGCTTGTAATCCCATCTGAGAATCTCCCATTTCACCTTCAATCTCTGCTTTTGGCGTAAGTGCTGAAACAGAATCAATAATAATTAAGTCAATAGCACCCGAACGAATTAAGTTATCTGCAATTTCTAAGGCTTGCTCTCCATTATCTGGCTGAGAAATAATTAAGTTGTCTACATCTACACCTAAGTTCTTAGCGTAAATAGCATCAAAAGCATGCTCTGCATCTATAAATGCGCAAATACCTCCTTGTTTCTGGCATTCTGCAATAGCGTGAATAGTTAAAGTTGTTTTTCCAGATGATTCAGGTCCATAAATTTCTACAACTCTTCCTTTTGGATATCCTTTTACACCTAAGGCTAAATCTAAAGTCAAAGAACCAGAAGGAATTACGTCTATATCTGCAATTGCTTTATCTCCTAGTTTCATTACAGCACCTTTACCGTATTGCTTATCCATACGTTCCATGGTAGCTTGTAATGCTTTTAACTTATCACTATTTACTTCTTTTGCTTTTGCCATTGTGTGTGTGTGTGTGTGTGTGTTTCTTTAAAATTATATTATCCTATTATTTGAGCCGTGTGGTCTTTTGTCTTTACTTTTTCTATAATATCTGCTATCACTCCTTTTTCGTCAATTACAAATGTTGTTCTGTGGATTCCATCATAAATTTTACCCATGAATTTCTTTTCTCCCCAAACTCCGTAATCTTGAATGATTTTTTTCTCCTCATCCATCAACAATGGAAAAGGTAAACTGTATTTATCAATAAATTTTTTGTGCGACTTTGCAGAATCTGCACTAACACCTAATACCTTGTATCTATTTTTCAATAACATATCATAGTTATCAGTTAAGTTACAAGCTTGTGTTGTACAACCAGGCGTATTATCTTTTGGGTAAAAATAAAGTATCACTTTACTTCCTTCAAAATCAGCAAGTTTAATTTCATTTCCGTCTTGGTCTTCTGTGTTAAAATCAGGAGCGTTATCTCCTACTTTCAAATGTTTCATAAAGTCTGTTGCTTTTCCCAAAGTTAAGAATTTATTTCTTTGAAATAATAAAACTAACCCTTCTTTTTTGATAGATTTTTTGGTACTTTGGTATTTCAAAATTTAAACCTATGAAGCACCTATTTTCAATACTATTTTTAGCAATTTCCTCTACCCTATTTTCACAATCCTATTGGCAACAAAAAGTTGATTACAAGATGGATATTGATTTTGATGAAACGACTCATCAATTTAAAGGAAAACAAAAATTAGTATACACTAATAATTCTCCTGATGAATTAAACAAAGTATTTTATCACTTGTACTTTAATGCATTTCAGCCAGGAAGTATGATGGATATTCGTTCATTAACTATCATTGATCCAGATAGAAGAGTTGGTGACAGAATATCTAAATTAAAATCAGAAGAGGAAGGTTATCAGAAGATAAACTCCTTAACAATGAATGGGAAAGCAGTTGACTTTAATGTTGTAGGAACAATTTTAGAAGTAAAACTTCCAGCTTCAATTAAGCCAGGAGAGTCGGCAACATTCGATATGGATTTTGAAGCTCAAGTTCCTATTCAAATAAGAAGAAGCGGAAGAAATAGTTCCGAAGGAATTGATTACTCAATGACACAATGGTACCCAAAAATGAGTGAATATGACTACGAAGGTTGGCATGCAAATCCATACGTAGGAAGAGAATTTCATGGAGTTTGGGGAGATTTTGATGTTACCATTAAAATGAATAAAAAGTATACAATTGCTGGAACAGGAATATTGCAAAATGCTACTGAAATTGGAAAAGGATACACAGATAAAGTTGTAACAGACCCTAGCCCTAGTTCTACAAAATACAATTGGCATTTCAAAGCAGAAAACGTTCATGATTTTGCTTGGGCAGCCGATCCAGATTACAAGCACGATATTAAAACTTTAGATAACGGTACTAGACTACATTTTTTTTACCAGACAGATACTTTAGTTGAAAACTGGGAAAAGTGCCAAGACTATGCTGTAAGAGCTTTTGAATATGTAAATAAAAAATATGGAAAATATCCTTATTCTGACTACTCAATCATACAAGGTGGAGATGGAGGAATGGAATATCCAATGGCTACATTAATTACTGCTCACGGTTCTTTTGGAGGATTAGTTAGTGTAATAATTCACGAAAGTTTACACAGTTGGTACCAAGGAATGATGGCAACTAACGAATCTAAATATCCTTGGATGGACGAAGGTTTTACTTCTTACGCACAACATGATGCAATGGACCATGTTTATGGAAAAAACGCTTTGAACTCACACTTAGGAGCTCACAGAAATTATCAGTTCTTAGTTAAAAGTAAAGAACAAGAGCCACTTACAACACATGCCGATCACTACAAGAAAAACAGAACTTATGGGATTTCAGTTTACTCTAAAGGAGAAGTTTTCTTAGATCAATTGGATTACATAATTGGAGAGAAAGCTTTTGAGGAAACAATGATGGAATATTACAATCAATGGAAGTTTAAGCACCCAAATGCTAACGATTTCAAGAGAGTTGCTGAGCAAGTATCTGGATTAGAATTAGATTGGTATTTGGAACAATTTATTGGAACTACAAATTTCATTGATTATAGTGTTGAAAGTATCGAAAAATGCGAAAAGACTTCAACTGCTATTAAACTGAAAAGAATTGGAGACATGCCAATGCCATTAGATGTTGCTGTAACATTAAAAGATGGTACAGTAAAGGTTTACAACATTCCTTTAGCAATAATGAGAGGAGCAAAAACCGAATCTAAATATGCTGATTACACAGTTGTTTCTGAAGATTGGCCTTGGACAAATCCAGAATTTACTTTGTGTATTGAGGTGAAAGAAAAAGACATTGAAAAGATTGAAATTGATCCTAGTTTAAGACTTTCGGATATTGATAGAAATAACAATACTTATCCTAGAGTTGAAAAGAAAGTGAAAAAATAAAAACTAATTTTCAGATTATTAAAGAGGCTCAAATGGGCCTCTTTTTTTATATAAAATTTTAAATACAAAACGACTAATTCTTGACACATTTCATAACGATTAGAAATAACTCATTCCTTTATTAACAATCACTCGAAAATAGTTAAAAACATAGCTTCGCATAATTATAGCACAGCAGGATTAATTTGTACTTTTAAATCTTGCAATAAACTGAAAAATAATGGCTGCCAAAGCGAAAGAAAAGGAAAGAGAAACCCCGTTAATGAAGCAATACAATGCTATTAAAGCAAAGCACCCTGATGCTGTGTTGTTGTTTCGCGTAGGTGATTTTTACGAAACTTTTAAATCTGATGCAATCATTGCTTCTCAGGTTTTAGGAATTGTGTTAACCAAAAGAAAAAATGGAAAAGCTTCTCACATTGAGTTAGCAGGATTTCCGCATCATTCGCTTAACACCTATTTACCAAAATTAGTAAGAGCTGGATACCGTGTTGCTATTTGTGACCAATTGGAAGATCCAAAAATGACCAAAACAATCGTAAAACGTGGAGTTACCGAATTGGTTACACCAGGTGTTACTTTCAATGATAACGTATTGGAGCAAAAGAAAAATAACTTTTTAGCTGCAGTTCACTTTACCAAATACGTTATTGGAGTTTCTTTTTTAGATATTTCTACTGGAGAGTTTCTGGTAGCCGAAGGTTCCGCAGAATACATTGATAAACTGATTCAAAGTTTAAAACCTACTGAAGTACTTTTTCAGAAAGGACAACAGAAGAAATTTAATGAGTTATTTGGAAATAAATTCTACTTTTTTCAACTAGATGATTGGGTATTTACTCCCGATTTTTCGAAGGATTTATTAACCAAACAATTCAATACCAAAACCCTAAAAGGATTTGGTGTAGAAGATTTAAAAGTAGCAACTATTGCAGCTGGTGCAGCTTTGCATTATTTATCCGAAACGCATCACAAAGAGTCTAAGCACATCTCTACCCTATCGCGAATTGAGGAAGATCATTATGTATGGCTAGATAGATTTACGATTCGTAACCTGGAATTAATTTCCTCTAACAATCAAGATGCAACTACTTTGATAGATGTGTTGGACAAAACTGTTTCGCCAATGGGTGGAAGGTTATTAAAAAGATGGATGTTGCTTCCGCTTAAAAACATAACTACCATTGCCAAAAGGCATGAAGTAGTTGAAGGATTGGTAAACAACAAAGAGCTATTAGAAGAAATGACAACTAATTTGAGTCAAATTAGTGATTTGGAACGTTTGGTTTCTAAAGTTTCTATTGGTAAAATTTCGCCAAGAGAAGTGAACCAACTTAAGAATTCACTAGATGCTTTAGTTCCAGTAAAATCCTTTTCGGAGAAATCGAAAATTAAAGCTCTTAAAGTAATTGGAGAACAAATTAACACCTGTGATTCTTTAAGAAAAAAGATTAGCAAAGAGCTTTTTGAAGATGCTCCTGTGCTAATAAATAAAGGAAATGTAATTAATGAAGGTGTAAATCAAGAATTGGATGATTTGAGAAAAATCGCCTTTTCGGGAAAAGATTATCTACTTCAAATGCAACAAAGAGAAAGCGAAAGAACGGGAATTACTTCTCTTAAAATTGCTTTTAATAATGTATTTGGGTATTACATTGAAGTACGAAACACGCACAAAGACAAAGTCCCTGAAGAGTGGATTCGTAAACAAACTTTGGTAAATGCCGAGCGTTATATTACCGAAGAACTAAAAGAATACGAAACAAAAATATTGGGAGCTGAAGAGAAAATTCTAGCTCTAGAATCTTCTATTTTTGAAAACTTGGTTTTAGAACTTTCAGATTTTACTGTTCCTATTCAGCATAATGCTAATCTTGTTGCTCAAATAGATTGCTTGAGTTCGTTTGCTATGCAAGCCGTTCACCATAATTATTGTAAACCAATTGTGGATGATTCCACCAAACTGACTATAAAAAATGGCCGTCACCCAGTGATAGAAATGTGCCTTGAAGTTGGTGACGAATACATACCAAATGATGTGTATTTGGATGATATGGATCAGCAAATAATTATGATTACTGGACCAAATATGTCGGGTAAATCGGCTATTTTGAGACAAACTGCTCTGATAGTACTTATGGCACAAATGGGAAGTTTTGTTCCTGCCGAATCCGTTACAATGGGTTATGTAGACAAGATTTTTACTCGTGTAGGAGCTTCTGATAATATCTCTTCTGGGGAATCAACATTTATGGTGGAGATGAATGAAACAGCTAGCATTTTGAATAATATCTCGGAACGTAGTTTAATTTTATTGGATGAAATTGGAAGAGGAACAAGTACGTATGATGGGATTTCTATTGCTTGGAGTATTACGGAATACATTCACGAATACCCACAGAAAAAAGCTAAGACACTTTTCGCTACTCACTACCATGAGTTGAACGAAATGCACAAGCAGTTTCCTAGAATAAAAAACTACAATGTTTCGGTAAAAGAGATTGACAAAAAAATCATTTTTATGCGTAAACTGGTTGCTGGAGGAAGTAACCACAGTTTTGGAATTCATGTGGCAAAAATGGCAGGAATGCCAGGTTTTGTAATTCGTAAAGCTGAAGAAATCCTTACTAAACTAGAAGCACGAAGTGGCGATAGCAATCAAGAAATAAAGAAAACCCTGAACGAAAAATCAGACGAAATGCAACTCAGTTTTTTCAATTTAGATGATCCAATTTTGGAAGATATTCGTGATGATATTGCCAATGTAGATATTAATACGCTAACACCTGTGGAAGCTTTGATGAAGTTGAGTGAGATTAAGAAGAAACTAGGTTAATTTGATATTATGGTAAAACTTTGGCAATCTCCAGCTTATCTAACTTACGTTCAACCTGAATTAACGGATGAACTAGTTTCAAAGTTTGAGAAAGAAACAAATTATAAACTACCCCTTGAATTTATCAATCTTTTAAAGATTCAAAATGGTGGATATATTAGATATTCACTTGAAGATATTCCTCATGAAGTAATTTATGGGATAGGGCCAAACTTGCCTAAAATTGAAAAACCTGATTGGTCTCTAGAAAAAGAACATGTTAGTTTTAAACTGGAAGGCTTAATTCCATTTGATGGAGATGGACATTGGAACCTATGTCTAGATTATAGAGAAAGTTATTCTATTCGAGTTGCCATTATTATCACACTTTTAACAATAAATCTCCTTCTCTTTATTAGAAAAGAATCAAAAATACATCCTGATAAATCTGAAATCGACTCGGACTTAATTGAGTAACATTAAATTATTTTCACTAATTTAGTTTCTGTAAATCAAACAATAAGCCAGAATAATCTATGAAACACTTCTCTTCTCTTCTAACAATCATTTTTACAACACTAATTTGTTCTTCAAATTTTGCTCAAACAATTTTGGATGATTTTGAACCTGGAAGCGGAATAACTACTTGGTGGGGAGATGCTTGTCAATTAGACTCAAACTTCTCTAACCCAGTAGCTAACGGAATCAATACTTCAAGTAAAGTATTGAGATATGGAGACGTGGGAGGACAATATGCAAACGTAAGGTTTGATGCTGGAAGAAATTTTAGTCTTGCCTTTAACAATGTTTTTACCATAAAAGTGTACGTTCCTTCTTCAGGACTAACAGGAACACAAAACAATCAGATAACACTCAAACTCCAAGACGGAACTGTTGCCTCACCCTGGGTTACTCAGACTCAAATTGTAAAAAACATTGTTCTTGACCAGTGGCAAACTATTACTTTTGATTTTGCTAATGATGTATACATCAATGCTAATGGAGGTTCGCCTGCTCCTATTCTAAGAACCGATTTGAATAGAGTTCTTTTTCAGATAAACGGAGAGAATAATTTCGACAATGTTTTGGCTTACTTAGATGACTTTACTTATTACGACACTATTACTTCACCAAATAATTTCAATTACCTTGTCTGGTCAGATGAGTTTAAAGGGACTGGAGCAATAAGCAATGTAAACTGGTTTCACCAAACTCAATTGCCTTCTGGAGGAAGTTGGTTCAATGGAGAAGTTCAACACTACACAAACCGTGCTGTTAACTCTTCTCAAAACGGAGGAAGCTTAAACCTGATTGCTAAAAAAGAAGTTTTTACTGATCAAGGAAGAACAAAACAATATACTTCGGCTAGGCTTAACTCAAAATTTGCTTTTAAATATGGGAAGGTAGAAATAAGAGCAAAATTACCAACAGGATCTGGAACTTGGCCTGCAATTTGGATGC
>Ga0257120_1002279_pt1 | contig 11658 bp, 9 predicted proteins | sample SI106_10metaG_FD_190153 | JGI IMG/M metagenome (GOLD analysis project Ga0257120, IMG submission 190153) | Marine microbial communities from Saanich Inlet, British Columbia, Canada - SI106_10 | ecosystem: Environmental > Aquatic > Marine > Inlet | place: Canada: British Columbia | collected... | reverse complement strand
AGGTAGGCAAATGGTTGAAGTTATGAATGCGATGCATTTTGATTTGGTCGCCTTTGGAAATCATGAATTCGATGTTTCTGAAAACGATTTACAGAACCGATTAAATCAAAGTACATTTCCTTGGATTACTGCCAATGTAAAGCAAAAAAGACCCGATGGGATTTTCCCTTTTTACAAAGAGATTGATGGAGTAAAGCACCCAGTTGGTGAAACGTTTATAAAAGAGTTGACCGATGCAGATGGTACCCAAATTAAAATAGGGTTTATCAGTGTGTGTATTCCTTCAAATGTAAAAGATTATGTAAGCTATGAAAATATGTTTGTCAAAGCCAGAGCCTCTTATGAAGCTTTAAAAGATGAAGTAGATCTTGTTTTTGGACTGACCCATGTGAAAATTGCAAATGATGAACGGATTGCAAAGTTAATTCCTGAAATTCCTTTGATCATGGGAGGGCACGAACATACACATCGATCTGTAGCTGTAGCCAATTCGGTAATAACCAAGGCAGATGCCAATGCAAAAACCGTCTATATTCATAAAATTTCATACGATAAGAGCACAAAAAAAGTTCGGTTGACTTCGACCTTGAAAGAAATCAACAGAAGCATTCCTTCTGATAAAACAGTAGCAGGTATTGTGGCTAAATGGCAAGCAGTATTGGAAGCAAAAATTAAAGAAATTATTTCCAATCCAGAAGAAATTATTTATAATGCAAATATCCCGTTGGATGGAAGAGATACTCCCATTCGAAGTGTTCAAACCAATCTGGGGAAGCTGATTACTCAATCGATGTCTTTTGCCTTTGATGATAGGGTAGATTGTGCACTTGTAAACGGAGGTTCTATTCGGATTGATGATACATTAGAAGGAGCTATTACTGCGGTAGATATCTTTAGAGTTCTTCCGTATGGAGGGAAGATATTAAAAATAGAAATCAACGGTCGTTTGTTAGAGCGAGTATTGAATTACGGTTTATTGGCTGCTGGAACTGGGGCGTATTTACAACGATTCAACGCAGAAAAAGTAGGCGAGAAGTGGTACATTCAACAGAAAGAAATCAACCATAATACCCACTACAAGGTAGCTTTTTCAGACTATTTATTAAAGGGTTTAGACATTCCTTTTTTGACTGCTGATCGAGAGGGAGTTATTGCCATTCATCAACCCTTAGAGACCGAATTGGCATCTGATATTCGAAAAGCAGTGATTCAATATTTAGTATTGGAAACCAAAAAAAGTGCTAAGCAATAGCACTTTTTTTTGGAGGTTTATTTTGAAAGGATTCTGTTAAAAACGAAATTCAAATCCAGCATACACTCCTAAAGGATGCCCAGGTCTTAAACCTGCTGGAACTCTAGAAACGGCATAGCTGTTGTTTAATAAATTGATCACATTTGCAGTCAATTTTAACTGTTGGGTCAATGAATAACTTCCTGAGAAATCGATGATAAAATTTGCGGCTACTTTTTCATTTTCAGGAATGGAACCAGTTCCTGCAACGGTTCTAAATTCGCCATTATATCTTGCATTGAAGTTTAGTTCATAGTTTGGATGCTCTAAAGAAATGGCCATATTCAATTGCTGTCTTGGAATATATGGCAATTGATCTCCAACACGAACAACTCCCCACAAACTATCTGAACTTCCGAAACTACTTAAAAACTCTGTATTGGTCAAGGTATACCCAACACTTATAGGAATTGAAATTTTAGAATTGTATGTTGTGAGCGTATGATTGAGCAAAAATTCAATTCCATGAACGCGAACCTCTCCAGCATTGAATTGGTTTAACGAGCCAGTTCCTCCAGTAGCAGCTAAGTCGCTTCCCAATAGGTTAGAATAATCATTATAGAAGCCCACGAATTCCCCTTTAAATTTCCAAAGCTGAAATCTTGTTCCTAGTTCGTAGTTGATGCTTTCTTCTGCTTTTTCATCTTCTTGATTTCCAGGAGGAGAAAAGCCTTTATGCACACCACCAAACAAAGAGAGGTTGTTGTTGAATTTATAATTGGTTCCGATTCCAGGAATCCAAACTCCCACCGAATTTTCTCTGCGATTGAGAGCAGTTCCTAATCTTGTCACATCCGATTTTCCAAAATCTTTTCGTGCTAAAGTGATCTTCTCATAGCGAACTCCAGGAGTAAAGGTCCACTGATTGTATTTTAATTTGTATGAAATGTACGAAGCAAAAGCAGTAGCATTACTAATTCTGTTGGCATCTGTACCCGGAACTCCCTGAGTGGTTAAGTTTAAAACTCCAGCTTCAGAAATTCCAAAGCGGTCTACCCATTGAAAGCGATCTTCTTCATCATAATGATAACGCATTCCTACTTCCAAATCGTGAAATGCATCTCCAGCATACCAATGGTAATCTAGTTTTGTTTGTATTCCTGTTGCATAATAGCTTCGATTATTTGCTTTGACTGCTATGGCATCTGCCGCAGAATTGACGCTTCCTTTTACAATCTGAAAATGATTGTTATATGTAGATGGATTTTCTAAAATAGTGGCAATAGATTGTTTATTTCCTTCAAAGGTGATATCATTCAACTTGTACCAATTTCTAGAAAAATTATTTCGATAGCCAGTGGTAGTAATTCTAAAGTTTTTTGAAAATTCAGCTTTGTATGTAATCACATATTGAGAATGATCTGTAGTCATTTGATCCCTGTCGGAGGCAGCATATCTTTGAAAAGGATCTGCATTGAAATCGTCTTCTGTCAATCCTAAATAGGTTTCATTTCCAACTTCATCCGAATATTGAAATTTGAAATTTAAAGCTTGCTTTACCTTCGCATTGGGAAAAAGGTTTAGATTGAATTTTGCCACAAGATCGTTTTTGTTAAAACCAGTGTGTTTCCCACTTTGAAGGGTTTTAAACCCATCTGAACCATAGTTTAAATATTCGATCAAATAGCCAAACCGTTGATTGGAATCTCCAATATTTGCGTGAATTTGATTGGATTGAAAACTCCCATAACTTGCTCTTATTTTTCCATTTAATCGATTAGGGATCTGAGTAGAAATCATATTGATTGCACCCCCAGTTGTAAAAGGACCATATTGTACTTGACTACTTCCTTTTAAAACTTCTACCGCTTCCATACGGGCGATTGTTGGAAAATAATATGCTGAAGAAGCACTATAAGGAGCAGGAGAAATTAAAACTCCGTCTTCCATTAAGGTAATTTTTGAGCTTCTTTCTGGAGAGGTACCTCTCAAACTGATGTTGGGACGTAAACCAAATCCATCTTCTTCATAAATGGATACTCCAGGAACGGTTCTTAAAGCTTTGTTGATGTCGGTAAAACTAAATTTCTGTAATTCTTTGGGAGACAAGTAGTATGCAGAACCCGTTCTGTGTTTTGCAACGTATTTATTTCCGAAAATTTGACTGGTAGAAATAATAACTTCATCTAATTTTTGAATGGAGTCTAGCAACCCCTTTTCAATGTTTTCTTCTTTTTGTGCATGCAATGTGATGGTAAACAAAAGGGCTAATCCTAATTTTTTCATCTTTTTTTATTTAGATTTAATATAAATAGCTTTTTATTCGAGTGCAAATATACAACCCAATGATATATTTGCAAACTTTATTTAGAATAAATAAAAATAATGTATTTAGAATATTGATTATCAGTTATTTATTTTATAAATTTAATTCTTAGAATATAAAAGATTCAGATATAAGAAATTAATAAAAACAAAGCTTCCGTTAAATACTAGTGATAATCAATAAATAATTGTAAATTTGCATGCAATTATACTTTAATTGCAACATGATAGCACACGACAATAAAATTTTAGGAGAAGGTCTAACGTATGATGACGTTTTATTAGTTCCTGCTTTTTCCGAAGTACTTCCAAGAGAAGTTAGCATTCAAACAAAATTTACGAGAAACATAACCATTAATGTTCCCATTATTTCTGCAGCAATGGATACTGTTACAGAGTCTGCTTTGGCAATTGCCATGGCCAGAGAAGGTGGAATTGGTGTTTTGCACAAAAACATGACCATAGAGCAGCAAGCGCAAGAGGTCAGAAAAGTAAAACGTGCAGAATCTGGGATGATTATAGATCCAGTTACATTGCCTTTAACAGCTGTTGTATTGGATGCTAAATCCAATATGAAAGAGCACGGTATTGGAGGAATACCTATTGTAGATGAACATGGAATCTTAAAAGGAATTGTTACCAATAGAGATTTGCGTTTTGAGCACGACAATCAACGTCCTATTGTTGAGGTGATGACTTCAGAAAATTTAGTGACTGCTTCGGTGGGAACTTCTTTAAAAGATGCCGAAAAAATTCTTCAAAAAAACAAGATTGAAAAACTTTTAATTGTTGATGATCAGTATACCTTAAAAGGATTAATAACATTTAGAGATATTACAAAAGTGACTCAAAAGCCTATTGCAAATAAAGATTCTTTTGGGCGATTGCGAGTTGCTGCTGCTTTAGGAGTTACTTCTGATGCAGTAATTAGAGCAGAAGCGCTAGTAAATGCTGGTGTAGATGCAGTAATTATTGATACGGCCCATGGTCATACCAAGGGGGTGGTGATGATTTTGAAAGAAGTAAAAGCGAAGTTTCCAACTTTGGATGTTGTTGTTGGAAATATTGCCACAGCAGAAGCTGCTAAGTATTTGGTAGCAGCAGGAGCCGACGCCGTAAAAGTAGGTATTGGTCCAGGATCTATTTGTACCACTAGAGTAGTAGCAGGAGTGGGGTATCCTCAATTTTCAGCAGTATTAGAAGTAGCTGCTGCCATTAAAGGCACTGGAGTTCCAGTCATCGCAGATGGTGGTATTCGCTATACAGGAGATATTCCGAAAGCAATTGCTGCAGGAGCCGATTCAGTAATGTTAGGATCTCTTTTGGCAGGAACCAAAGAATCTCCAGGAGAAACCATTATTTACGAAGGAAGAAAGTTCAAATCATACCGAGGAATGGGATCTGTAGAAGCAATGAAACAAGGCTCTAAAGATCGTTATTTTCAAGATGTAGAAGCAGATATCAAAAAGTTAGTACCTGAAGGGATAGTAGGAAGGGTTCCTTATAAAGGAGATTTAGATGAAAGCATTCATCAATTTATTGGAGGACTCCGCGCTGGAATGGGCTACTGTGGAGCTAAAGACATCGCTACTTTAAAAGAAACAGGTAAATTTATCCGAATTACCGCTAGTGGAATTAATGAAAGTCACCCACATGACGTTGCTATTACCAAAGAAGCACCAAATTACAGTAGGAGATAAAAAAATATATTCAAAAGCACGATAAAAGAAGAGCAATCTTTATCGTGTAATTCATTTAATACATTACAATATCGCTAGTATATGGAGGTAGATCAACAAATAGAATTTAGACAAGAAAGAGATTTAGGAGCAATAATTTCTGATACTTTTAGATTTTTTCGTTTGGAATGGAAACCTTTTTTCAATTTTATTTTCAAAATTGCAATCGTCCCAATTTTAGTAGCAGTATCTGCAATGCTTTATTTTACTTTTACAAGCTCAAAATTGTTTGCAAATTCTGATTTTGAAAATCTAGAAGCATTTGAACCTACAGGTTTTCTTGGAAATTCAACGGATATACTGTCTGCAACTTTGGTTATGAGTATTTGTTACTTGATTGCTTACGTATTTATTAATATTGGTTCTTTGTATTATATCAAATCTTATATAGAGAATGAGGGTGTGGTAAACTTTGAGGAGATAAAAGAGAAAGTTCAAACTCAGTTTTGGTCCTTTGTAGGTCTAGGGATTTTGATATGTATTCTCGTATTTGTAAGTGCTTTTTTGTGTTTTTTTCCAGTGATTTATACCTCTGTAGTATTGACCTTTGCCTCTTGTCTTTTTGTATTTGAGCAAAAAACAGTTATGGATGCGATTGGAGACAGTTTTATGTTTATCAAAGGACACTGGTGGACCTCTTTTGGTTGTATCTTGGTAGTTAGTATTTTGGTTGCCATTTTAGGAGCTGTTTTTTCGGCACCTGCTTTGATTTATGAATTAACTCTAGGTATGTCTTCTCTTTTTGAAGCAGATTTACCATCTGATAGGGTAGGTCTTCTTACAGATCCTATTCACATGTTCTTGAGTGCAATATCTACAATAGGACAGTTCTTATTGTCATCAATCACACTTGTAGCAACTGTTTTCCTTTATTTTGATATCAGACAACAAAAAACTTCATCTATTTCTGGGGAATAATTTTTTGTTTTTTGAAGTGAACAATTGCTTAAAAACTGAATAATCTTCCATTTCAAAAGACTAAATCTTCAACAAAAAAAGAGCTGCGATACAGCAGCTCTTTTAGATTGTGAATTGGTTTTTGAATTATTTTTTTGAAGCAGGTTCTGGCTCTTGAAGGTTCATTTTTACCATGACCAATCTAGTGATGTCATAATTTGGATCGATATAAGCAAATTCATTTCCTTGAACAGTTAATATCTGAGTATAATTATACTCTTTCGCGATCTCAGCAATTGCTTCGCCCAACTTCTTGTACAATGGTCTCATCAATTCATTTTCTTTCAAACGGATTAATTGATTCCCATTTTGTTTTGATTGGTTGACATCATTTTCTAATTTTTGAAGTTCCGAGAATTTTAGGTTTTTTAATTCTTGGCTTAGGGTGTCATCAATGTTTTTAAATTCTTCTAAGCTTTTTTGGTATTCAACCACTTTAATAGAAAAAAGTGAATCCAATTCTTTTGCATAGGCTTTGGATTTTTCCACTACAATTTTTCCTTCAGGCATTAAGCCCATTAAATAATCACTATTTATAGTTCCAACTTTGGATTGTGCAGCTGCAATATTGCTAAGAAATAAGGCAATTAAGATAATAATTTTTGATTTCATATTTTTATAATTTTGAATTGTAAAGATAAAAAAGCAAAAGACTTCTCGAAAATGGTTGGTCTTAAAAAGTGTTAATTTTTTCAGAAATTTTAATTAAAATTTCTTCAATTGGTGTTTGAGCGTCAAACCACACTATATCTGGATCTTTTTTGAACCAAGTCAACTGTCTTTTGGCAAAACGTCGAGTATTTTTTTTAATTTCTGAAATGGCAAATTCTTTTGTAAAATCTCCATCAAAATAAGAGAATAATTCTCTGTAGCCTACTGTTTGAAGTGCGTTTAAATGTTTGTGTTCATAGATTGCTTGTGCTTCTTCTAACAAACCGTTTTCCATCATTCGATCTACTCGTTTGTTGATACGATCATAAATCAATGAACGTTCTGCATTGATGCCTATTTTGATTGGAATAAAATTTCTTGGGGTTTTGGGTTTGTTTTTAAAAGTAGAGTAAGGAGTTCCGCTACCTATACAAACTTCCAATGCTCTCATTACCCGTTGCGGGTTGTCTATGGCAATGTCGTTATAGGTTGCTAGATCCAATTCTTTGAGTTGGTTTTGTAACTGCTCCAATCCTTTTTCGTTAAATAAACGATTTAATTGTTCTCTGACCGTTGCATCTACTTTTGGAAATTCGTTCAAACCTTTTAAAACAGCATCTACATACAAGCCACTTCCTCCAACGAGTACTTGAATCGGGTTCTCTTTAAAAATTTTATTCAGTTTTTTCAAAGCGTCTCTTTCGTATTGTCCTACATTGTAGGCTTCAAAAATACTTTTGTTTTGAATAAAATGATGCGGTGCAGCGGCCAATTCAAAATCTTCCGGAACTGCGGTGCCAATTTTCATTTCTTTAAAAAACTGACGCGAATCACAGGAAAGAATGTCACTTTTAAAATGTTTAGCAAGTACAATACTGAGTGCTGTTTTTCCAATTGCAGTAGGACCTACAATGGTAATTAGAAAATTTTTGGCAGTATTCATTTGTTCAAATTACTTCCACAATGATAACAGAATTCAGCAGCGTCTTTATGCCCCTCTTTTAAACAATTGTCACAAGATTGTGTGTTGTTATCTATTACTGTTGTTTTTTTAGCCATTTCAGAACTTACAATCCCTGTTGGAATGGCAATAATTCCATATCCCAAAATCATAATGGTACTTGCTATCAATTGTCCCAATGGGGTTTGCGGTGCAATGTCTCCAAAACCAACTGTGGTAAGCGTTACAATTGCCCAGTAGACAGCTCTAGGAATGCTGGTAAATCCGTTTTCCTCTCCTTCAATCATATACATGATTGTTCCTAAAATGATGCATACAATTACCACAAAAAATAGAAAAACAGCAATTTTAGCTCTGCTGGTTTTTAAAGCTACTAATAAGGTATTGGAAGCACCGATATATCTTGTAAGTTTTAAAATTCTAAAAACGCGTAATAAACGCAATGCTCTCAATGCAGCCAAATGATGTGAACCAATAAAGATGAAAGACAGGTATTTTGGAATGGTAGAGAGTAAATCGATCATCCCGTAAAAGCTAAAAATATACTTGAATGGTTTTTTTATCGAAATAATTCTCAAAATATATTCTAAAGAAAATAAAATTGTAATCACCCATTCAGAAATATTAAGAAAGGAGTGGTATTTGTTATCAAAGCTTTCGACACTTTCCAGCATGACCAGAATAATACTGGCAATGATGGCAATTAAAAGAACCACATCAAAGAGTTTTCCTTCTTTGGTGTCTGCTTCATAAATAATTTCATGAAGACGCTCTTTCCAAGTTGATTTTTTTGTTTCTGAATTCAATTTTTTATTTGTTTCTTACTAAAGAACGAAGTTATGCTATTTTACTTTAAAAAACCAGTTTGCATAGTGACTTGTATTTTGAGTGGATCACATTACAAACGTATAATTCTTTGAACATTATTTTTTTTCAGGTAGTTTTTAATAATAGTTTTAGAAATTTTTATGTTTTCAAAAGGGGTCAAAACCTTTTTTAGAATGTCAAGCTTATTTTCTTGATAGGCCAAATTGGTGTATCCGTAGCCAAAAACTTTATTATTTTCAACTAAAATAATGGCATTTTCTCCGAGTTCTCTCCCTTTTTCAACAATTAAGAAATCACTATTATTGAAGTCTTCCTGGATGAATTTGAGGCTCTTTTTAAAATTAAATTTGGGTGCCAAAGATTCTAGTTCGGATTGATATTTCAATTTTGTAAACAAATTGTTTCCAGTTTTATTGAATGAAATCGATGCAGTTCTTTCTTGAATTTTTACTGCTCTCGTGGTTTCTTTTGTGAACAATTTATTGACTTCTGCTTTAATATTTATTCCTTTGCCAAGGTAGATAATGTTTCCATTTGCATCATGCACATAAAAGACTCCTTGGCAGGTAGGAAGCCCTTCTAGGATTGTTTTAAATTTTTGGATTTCTGTTCTATTGTCAAAATATTTAATTGTTTTTTGTAAAATATTCTTCTGAATATCTTTTTGTAATAACAATTTGAATAGTTGTACGGTTGCCAATGCGTCTCCATTTGCTCGGTGTCTTTCTGTCATTGGTATCCCGAGTGACTTTACCAGTTTTCCTAAGCTGTAAGAAGGCTCGTCTAAAATTAGTTGTTTGCTCAATTCTACCGTACAAAGTGTATTTCGATCAAAATCGAAACCCAATCTTGAAAACTCGGTACGTAAAATTCGATAATCAAAAGACGTGTTGTGTGCTACCAAAATACAGTCTTTGGTGATTTCTACAATTCGCTTTGCTACTTCATAAAACTTTGGTGCATTGATCAACATTTTATTATTAATCCCTGTCAGTTTTACCACAAATTCTTGAATTTCTTTCTCAGGATTGACTAAACTAATAAACTGGTCAACGACATCTTGACCGTCAAATTTGTAAATAGCAATTTCAGTAATTCCTTCTTCATTAAATTTTCCTCCCGTCGTTTCAATATCTAAAATTGCGTACAAAATTTTTCTCTTTAGGTTTAAAGTTAAACTAAATAATTGCGATTTCCAAATATAGAACTTCCTACACGAATCATATTGCTCCCGTTTTCTATTGCCAGTGGATAGTCTCCACTCATTCCCATAGATAAAACAGATAATTGACAATTGTGAGGATTGGATTTTTGTTGCTGCGAATCAAAAATTTTTTTTAAGGATCCAAATTCTTCTTTCAATTGTTGTTGATCTTCAGTAAAGGTTGCCATTCCCATAAAACCAACAATCTTGATATTTTTCAATTCTGAGAATTCTGGAGAGGTCAAAATTGAGGCAATCTCTTCAAAAGACAATCCGAATTTTGTATCTTCTTTGGCAATTTTTGCCTGCAATAGGCAGTCGATTATTCGGTTGTGTTTTTGTGCTTGCTTGTTGATTTCTACCAAGGTTTTGAACTTGTCTACACCGTGAATTAAGGAAACAAAATGCGCCATGTACTTGACCTTATTGCTCTGTAAATGACCAATCATATGCCATTGAATGTCTTTGGGAAGCGCATCGTATTTGTCTACCATTTCTTGAATTTTGTTTTCTCCAAAAATTCGTTGTCCAGCATCATATGCCTCTTGCAAATCAGCTATGGGCTTCGTTTTAGAAACGGCTACTAGAGTTATTCCTTGTGAAAGAGTTTGCTGTATGCGGTGTAAGTTTTCTTTAATCATAGTCTTTTTTAGATATTTCTAACAAGCACAGTATATTCCTTTTTTATTCTTTCAACAAGGTTATTATTTGATTTGCTAATTCCATCCCAATTCTATCTTGAGCCTCTTTGGTAGCAGCTCCAATATGAGGAGTTAGAGACAATTCTGGATTCATTAATAATTGAATTTCTGGGTTGGGCTCATTTTCAAATACATCCAAACCAGCAAACAGTACTTTCCCTTCTTCAATAGCATTGATCAAGGCAACTTCATTCAAAACGCCTCCTCTAGCAGTATTGATAATTCCAACTCCTGGTTTCATTTGGGCTATTTCTGCAGCATCTATTAAATAATTGTCTAATTTGGGAGTGTGAATGGAGATAAAATCTGCTTCTTTAAAAACTTCTTCTTTTGAGACAGTATCAATATGGATATTGATTTTTTGGCCATTGAAAAAATCTAAGGTGAGGTTAGCATTTTGAACCAGCACATCTGTAGCAATCACCTTCATTCCGATTCCTAAGGCAATTTTTGCGGTTTCTTGTCCAATGTTTCCAAAACCGATGATTCCAAGAGTTTTTCCTCGCAATTCAATTCCGTTGGTATACATTTTCTTTAATTCATTAAATCGAGAATCTCCTTCTAAAGGCATTTCTCTGTTCGATTGGTGCAAGAAACGAGCCATGCCAAATAAATGAGCAAAAACCAATTCTGCCACAGCATTCGAGGATTCCTTGGGCGTATTGATAACATGTATCCCTTGATCTTCTGCAAATTGAACATCGATATTGTCCATACCAATACCGCTTCTTCCAATCAATTTGATACTTGGGCATGCTTCGATTAACTCTTGGTTGATTTCTGTAGCACTTCTCACTAAAATTGCATCAATACCTTGCTCATTAATGTAATTTTCTAATTGGTTTTGAGCTACTTTTATGTCTAAAACTTCAAACCCTGCTTTTTCTAAAAGGTCAAATCCGCTTTGTGAAATTCCGTCGTTTGCTAATATTTTCATGTGTTGTTGGTATCTGTTTTGATTTTATAAATTAACTACTTGAAAGAAACTCCTTTAAAAATTTTGAACATAGGGATTAGGCAATGCTCTTTTTTTCCAAAGCTTTCATAACGTCTACCAGAAC
>Ga0257120_1002277_pt1 | contig 11661 bp, 11 predicted proteins | sample SI106_10metaG_FD_190153 | JGI IMG/M metagenome (GOLD analysis project Ga0257120, IMG submission 190153) | Marine microbial communities from Saanich Inlet, British Columbia, Canada - SI106_10 | ecosystem: Environmental > Aquatic > Marine > Inlet | place: Canada: British Columbia | collected... | reverse complement strand
TCAAATCTTCGCGAATTACAAAAACACGAATGTTTTTATCCGAAATTAAAGAATCAGATAATTCTTGAACAGTAGGTAGAATTGGTAAAATCATAGCACAAAGATACACGGGAATATTGTAAATTTACACAAATGAAATTAGAAGGCTTTTCACAATTCAGAAATTTAGACCCCGAAGATTATTATCTTTCTGAGGAGGGCTACATTGTATATACAGAAAAGTACCATTTAAAAAGAGGATATTGTTGCCAAAATGGCTGCAAACACTGTCCTTACGATTTCAAAAAAAGCACTAAAATTACTAAAATAAACAAAGGAGCATGATGACTTTGGAAGCATTTAGAAATGAGTTAATGGAAGGTATACCAAGTGTATTACCAGAAATACAAATTTATGATGTAAACATAAATCACGCTCCCAAGCGTAAAGAAATATTAAGTACAGAGGAGAAAAAATTGGCACTTAAAAACGCCTTGCGTTATTTTCCCGAACAACACCACAGCGTTTTAGCTCCAGAATTTGCTGAGGAAATGAAAAAATATGGTAGAATTTATATGCTACGGTTTAAGCCAAAGCATGAAATGTTTGCAAGAAAAATAGACGATTACCCCGGTAAATGTTTACAGGCAAAAGCAATTATGCTGATGATTCAAAACAATTTGGATCATGCTGTAGCTCAACATCCAGAAGAACTTATTACCTATGGAGGCAATGGCGCTGTTTTTCAAAACTGGGCACAATACAGGCTTTGTATGCACTATTTATCTGAGATGACTGAGGAACAGACCTTAACCATGTATTCGGGTCATCCTATGGGTTTGTACCCATCGCACAAAGATGCTCCTCGAGTTATTGTTACCAACGGAATGGTTATACCGAACTACTCTAAGCCGGATGACCTAGAAAAATTTAATGCATTGGGCGTAAGTCAATACGGCCAAATGACAGCAGGCTCTTACATGTATATTGGCCCTCAAGGTATTGTACACGGAACCACTATAACATTGCTAAATGGCGGCAGAAAAATAGCTAAAAACGGAGAAAGTCTTTCTGGGAAATTATTTGTTACAGCTGGTTTAGGTGGTATGAGTGGGGCACAACCAAAAGCTGCAAGTATTGCTGGATGTATTTCTGTAACAGCAGAAATAAACCCAAAAGTAACCAAAACAAGACATTCTCAAGGCTGGGTTGACTTGGTAATTTCAGACTTAGATGAATTATGCGAGCGAATAGTTTTAGCCAAAAAAAATAAGGAAGTTGTTTCCATAGCTTACCAAGGAAACATTGTAGATGTATGGGAGAAATTTGAAAAAGAAAACGTATTCATAGACTTAGGTTCTGACCAATCATCGCTTCATAATCCATGGGCTGGTGGCTATTACCCTACTGGGCTAAATTATGAGGAGGCGAATGAAATGATGGTAAAAGACCCGGCTCTTTTTAAAGTAAAAATACAGGAAACACTTCGACGACATGCAGCTTCAATAAATAAGCATACAGCAAAAGGAACTTACTTTTTCGATTATGGAAATGCATTTTTACTCGAGGCTTCTAGAGCAGGTGCAGATGTTATGACGGCAGACGGTATAAATTTCCGCTATCCATCCTACGTTCAAGATATAATGGGTCCCATGTGTTTTGATTATGGATTTGGACCATTCCGTTGGGTTTGTGCTTCAGCAAAACCAGAGGATTTACTGCAAACAGACAGAATTGCTTGCGAGGTTTTAGAAGAAATTATGAAAGTTTCGCCAAAAGAAATTCAGCAGCAAATGGCTGATAATATCCAATGGATAAAAGGCGCTCAAGCAAATAAATTAGTTGTAGGTTCTCAAGCTAGAATTCTTTACGCCGATGCAGAAGGACGCGTAAAAATAGCCGCTGCTTTCAACAAAGCAATAAAAGATGGGATTATAGGCCCTATTATTTTAGGTAGAGATCATCATGATGTTTCCGGAACAGACTCTCCTTACAGAGAAACTTCCAACATATATGATGGCTCTCAATTTACTGCAGACATGGCTATTCAAAACGTAATTGGTGATAGTTTTAGAGGAGCAACATGGGTTTCTATTCACAACGGTGGTGGTGTTGGTTGGGGAGAAGTTATTAATGGCGGTTTCGGGTTACTACTCGACGGAACAAAGGATGCAGATAGACGTTTGCGTTCTATGCTTTTTTGGGATGTAAACAACGGGATTTCTAGAAGAAGCTGGGCCAGAAATGAGGAGGCTGTTTATGCTATAAAGCGAGCTATGGAAGCTGAACCCTTATTAAAAGTTACCCTACCAAACTTTGCTTCTGATAATCTGATTGATTCTATTTATTAGAGTTAATGGTATTCTATTTGCAGGTGTTAAATGAAATTTAACTCTAGGCATATATAATTGAAAAAAGCTATAAACTAATTCACCACCAAAATGAACGAAAGTTATTTAAAAATCATCTATTCTGGTTCTGTTGTAAACGCTCAGTACATTGCAGGATTGCTAGAGGAAGCCGGTGTTGAGTGTGTTATTAACAACGAGTTTCAGACCAGCTTAATGGCTGGTTGGGCTGCTCCAGGGTCCGAAAACTCAGTAAAAGTAATGGTGGCTAAAGAAAATATTGACCGAGCAGTGCAGCTTATAAAAGCTGCTAAAGATTCAAAATAAGCGATTAAATCAAAAAGGACATTGTAGAGTGTTTTATGAATTGTCCTGTTTTTAAAATCAAAGTTCAATCCTTTATGTGCTCAAATTCAACTCAGTTACATTCGTTTGTGAAGCTATTATTTAGAATCTAAACTAGAGGGTTTTTGATTTTCATTCTACTTATTTTTTGGTCGCTTTTTCTTTGGACCTCTAAGCCTTAAAATTTGTTTAAGACTCTTAAGTTCTTTATTCGACAAGAAGGGCTTTAAGTTATCTCTAAACTCGTCTAAAGCTCTTTTTTCCCGCACTATTAAGCTATCATGTCTAAGTTGGTTTGCCTTGGCAAAAGCACTTAATATGGGTTGTATAGAATCTTGTTGAGCGGAAGTTATATCCAAACGAGATGCTTGCTCTAGAAAACCTTGCTCGGTTCGTATTTTGTGAGCAATGCTTAGGTGACGCATGGTAATACTGCCCGAAGCTAAAACTCCAATTACAACTCCAATAAACAGAATTAGTAGTGGTTTAAGAATTCGTTTAATTTGCATAATCTATGTATTTAATTTGGAACTCATTTAAAAGTATATTTAAGGATCCTGAATCCAAACCTGCTAACCCAATTATCGCATCAAAACTCCATGAGTTTTGAGCTATAAATAAGTTTAGCATCAATAACACAGCTGCTGTTAACCCAAGTATAGTTATGTAACTATAAGAATTGTCAGACCGTGTAGAATACGTATTTGTAATAGCGTTAAGTACTCGAGAATTAAAGTCATCAGAAATAGAAGGCTCAAACTTCGCAAGATGACAGATTAGTTCGTTTTCCAAAATCCATTGTGACTGAATTTTTGGTTGGCTTAGAACAAAGCTATTCAATGCTATTTTATCTGCTGTAGAAAGTAAATCTTCTTTAGCGGCAAGCCAATCAATATGATGTTGATTTTCTGTTTTCATTTTTTTTAATTAGTAGTTCTATAAGTTTCTTTTGAGCTCTCGAAAAACGAGTTAATACAGTACCAATAGGTAGTGCAAGAATCTCTGCAACCTCTTTAAAACTAAATCCTTGTACAGCCCTTAACACAACAACCTCTTTGTATTTATTGTCGAGCATTAAAATTGCTCTACGTAGTAAAACTAGTTGCTCATCTAGCTCTGCATCATCATCTGTATATGAATTTTTCAATGTAGCATCTGTAAACTCACCAGACGAAAACACCTTCCATTTTCGCTTTCTCTTTTCTAATTCATTTAAAGATAAATTAATCGCTATTCTTGTTAGGTAGGTTGAGATTTTGGCTTCTCCTTTAAAATTATGTACATTTTTAAAAAACCGAATAAACACTTCTTGGCTTATATCTTGAGCCTCGACAACAGCACCTAACATGCCAATTACAGTTTTAGTAATTTGTTGTTTGTGTAAATTCAATACTTCTATGTAAGCACGTTCTTCTCCTCTATTAAGAGCGGCAATTAACTTTATTTCAGAAGTTGGTTTACTTATTTCAGACATTCTCACAATTTAGACAATCTATAATTGTATTTTATTACATTTAAACTGAATTTGTAGTGCATAAAAAAAGCCATTTCTAAGAGAGAAATGGCTTTATTGAAGTTTATTATCCTTAAACAAGTAATGATTTCGCTATATCGAGGGCTTTTTGTATGCCTTCAGGATTTTTCCCTCCAGCCGTTGCAAAAGTAGGTTGGCCTCCTCCACCACCAAGAATTTCTTTAGAAATTAGTCTAATAATGTTGGACGCATTTAAATTTTTATCGATAATTAGGTTATCGGAAAGTGCAACACAGATGTTTGCTTTACCACTATTTTCTGCTCCTAAAACAATCATCAAATTATCAATCTCTTTTTTGCACTCAAAAGAAAGGTCTTTCATGGCTGAAGCATTTAAATCTACAATTGCACTAATAAATTTCACTCCATTAATTTCAACTACTGTATTTAAGAGGTCCACTTTTAGGCCTTGAGTTTTTTCAGCTTCTAAAAGAGCTAATTTTTTTTCTAAACCAGCTTTTTCTTTTAGTAAAGCTTCTACACCTTTTACAGGATCGTTTGCATTTTTAACCAGATGTTTTAGTTGTGTTAGGGTTGCTTCTTGTTTTTTATAGTAACTAAAAGCTTTCTCAGATGTAATAGCCTCAATGCGTCTAATGCCTGCGGCAACACCAGCTTCTGAAGTAATTTTAAACACCCCAATCTGACCTGTTGAGGAGACGTGGCAGCCTCCACATAATTCTACAGAATCCTCAAATGAAATAAGTCGGACTTTGGCTCCATACTTTTCTCCAAATAGAGCCGTTGCACCTCTATTTTTTGCTTCAGCTATCGCTATAGAACGCTCTTCATTTAATAGAATATTAACTCTAATTTTTTCGTTTACTTTTTCTTCTACATCTGCAACTTCTTGTTCAGTCATTTTAGAGAAGTGAGCGAAATCGAAGCGTAAGTATTTATCGTTTACTAAGGATCCTTTTTGTTCAACGTGCGTTCCTAATACATCTCTAAGTGCCTTGTGCAAGAGATGTGTAGAAGAATGATTGTTTTCTATTAGCAATCTTTTGTTTTTATTTACAAGGGCTACAAAAGGACTGTTTGGGCTATTGGGTAATTCTGTACAAAAATGAATAATTTGATTGTTCTCCTTTTTTGTATCAAAAATAGCCCATTTATTTCCGCTAGAACTCAAGATACCTGTATCTCCAACTTGACCGCCTCCCTCTGCATAAAAAGGGGTTTTATCAAATACTAGCTGATAAAACTCCTTCCCCTTTTGTTTTACTTTTCTGTATTTACTAATGTTAATTTCAGCTTCAAGTGTATCGTAACCAATAAATTCTGTTTCCGTTTCAAACAATAGGGTCCAGTCTTCTGTTTCGATTAAAGAAGCAGCTCTTGCCCGGTCTTTTTGTTTTTTCATTTCGGTATCAAAGCCTAGCATGTCTACAGATTTATCATTCTCGGAGAGTATAAGCGCAGTAAGGTCAATAGGAAAACCAAAAGTATCGTACAATTCAAATGCCTTTGCACCGTCTATAATCTTACTATCAGTAGTTTTAATAATTGCGTCAATACGTTTCAAACCTTTCTCTAGTGTTCTTAAAAAAGAAAGCTCTTCTTCTTTAATCACATTTTCTGCAAGCACCTGTTGTTTGAGTATTTCAGGAAAAAATTCACCCATCTGCTCTACCAATACAGGTACTAATGAGTGCATAAATGGTTCTTTTACGTTTAGAAATGTAAAACCATAGCGAACGGCGCGTCTAAGAATTCGTCTAATTACATAACCGGCTCCATTATTCGATGGCAGTTGACCATCTGCTACAGCAAAGGCAATTGCTCGAACATGGTCGGCAATTACACGCAATGCGATGTCTACTTTTTCATCTTGACCATACTCAAATCCAGTAATTAAAGATAATTTAGAAATAAGTGGGGTAAATACATCGGTGTCGTAATTGGATTGCTTCTTTTGAAGTGCCATAGCTAAACGCTCAAAACCCATACCTGTATCTACATGTGTATTCGGAAGGTTCTCTAAGCTACCGTCTGCCTTTCGATTGTATTGCATAAAGACTAAATTCCAAACCTCTACTACCTGAGGATGATCGAAATTAACCAAAGTACGAGCATCTACTTTTGATCTTTCCGCATCGGAGCGAAGATCTATATGGATTTCTGAGCAAGGACCACAAGGACCTACAGCTCCCATTTCCCAAAAATTATCTTTTTTATTTCCGTTTAATATTCGATCTTCTGCAATGTGATTTTTCCAGTTATTAAAAGCATCAAAATCTTTTTCTAAATTGTCTTCTTTAGCCCCTTCAAATACGGTCACATACAAGCGATCTTTTTCTATTGCGTAAACCTCAGTTAAAAGCTCCCAGGCCCAATCAATAGCTTGTTTCTTAAAATAATCACCAAAAGACCAGTTCCCTAACATCTCAAACATAGTATGATGGTAGGTATCGTGTCCGACTTCGTCTAAGTCGTTGTGTTTTCCAGAAACGCGCAAACATTTTTGACTGTTTACTACTCTTGGATTTTTAACCTCACTAATGCCCAAGAATAAATCTTTAAATTGATTCATTCCTGCATTTGTAAACATTAAAGTAGGGTCGTTTTTAATAACTATTGGCGCAGAACTTACTATAGCATGTCCTTTGTCCTTATAAAATTGTAAAAATTTCTGACGTATTTCTTGAGATTTCATAAAGAATCTATAAAGGTAAATTTAAATTTAAGACCTCTGACAGCTTTAAAGCAATACAAATTAGAATTTCCTAAATTGCAGTTTATTTTTAGCTATAATAAGGAGCTACAAATTTAGCCAAATTTTCAGCAAATGAACAAGGTCAAATATTATTACGACACTAAAACTTTAGCTTACAAAAAAATTGAGCGTTCAAAAGTTCAAATGCTTAAGCGAGTTTTATTTTTTTGTACGAGTTCTACTACAATAGCCATAGGTTTGGTATTTATATTCTTTTCTATTTTCGACTCTCCAAAAGAAAAAGAACTCAACAGAGAAATCGAAAACTTACTTTTTCAATATGAGTTATTGGAAAGTCAAATTTCAAATTCTTCTCTTATTTTGGATGAATTACAAGAGCGAGACGACAATATTTATCGAGTAATATTTGAAGCAGAACCAATAGATGCTAGTATAAGAAAAGCCGGTTTTGGTGGGGTTAATAGGTACAAAAAATACGATGGATTCAAACATTCAGATCTCATAGCAGAGTTACACAAAAAGATAGACCAAGTTTCTAAAGCAATTTATGTTCAATCTAAATCTTACGACGCAGTAATAAATCTGGCACAAAATAAGGAAGAAATGTTAGCTCATATTCCGGCTATACAACCGGTTGCTAACAAGAACTTAAAAAGGATGGCCTCTGGTTTCGGTAATAGAATTCACCCAGTATACAAAACAAAAAAGATGCACTGGGGAATGGATTTTTCTGCACCAAAAGGAACTGAAGTATATGCAACAGGAGATGGTGTAGTAGAAAAAGTAAAGCGCTCTAAACGTGGTTACGGAAACCAAGTAAGAATTAACCACAGTTATGGGTATAATACGTTTTATGCTCATTTAAACAAATACATTGTAAAAAAAGGGCAAAATGTTAAACGAGGAGATTTAATTGGCTATGTAGGGAGTACAGGAACATCTACTGCGCCGCATCTTCATTATGAAGTAATTAAAAACAAGAGAAAGGTAAACCCTGTAAATTACTATTTTAATGACTTAACTGCTGAGGAATACGATAAAATGCTTGAATTGTCTTCTCAAGAAAACCAATCGTTTGATTAATTGATTATGTCTACAGAAAGTAAAACGATTACCAAATTGTACTACTCTATCGGGGAAGTTTCAAAGATTTTTGGAGTAAACAACTCACTAATTAGGTTTTGGGAAAAAGAGTTCTCAATTATAAAACCAAAAAAGAACAGAAAAGGAAATCGTTATTTTACAGAAAAAGATATTGAAAACTTTAAGATTATCTTTCATTTAGTAAAAGAACGTGGTTATACTTTAGATGGTGCAAAAAAAAAGCTGAGAGAAAATAAAACCGACACAATAAATAATGTAGAAATCGTATGCACACTGCAAGAAATAAGAGCTCAACTGGTATCGATAAGAGAAATGCTTTAAGTTCTACTTTCAACGTAATCTTTGGGGACTCTAGCAATTAAAGACATTCCTAGTTTCTCGATTTTAAGAACTACATCATTTTCTGTTTGATAATTAACTTCTCCATTAATACCTTTAAGTAATCCATCGTTTATTCTCACATGAGAACCCACAGTAAGAATGTTCATCCGATCAGTGTTGTGATCCTTTAAAAAGCTTTGTATGGCTTCTATCTCTAATTGCTTGACTTGAGCTGGATTGCCTAACCAAAACAAAAAACGAACAATACCTGGGGTTTGGAGTATCGATATTTTCTTTAAACTAAACTCTGCTATTTGAACGAATATGTACGATTTAAAAACAGGCTCTTCCACCCATTTTTTTCTATCTGACCATTGCTTAAGAACTCTTTGACATGGACAATAACAATTAAAGCCTTTTAAAGTAAGTAACTGAAGTACTTTCTTTTCATTTCTAGGCTTGGTATAGAGTACATACCAGACAGGATCACTATTCATCTTGATCTCCATAACCGTAACCATAGCCGTAACCGTAACCGTAGCCATAACCGTAGCCATACCCATAAGCGTCTTCAATCTTAAAACCGTTTAAGATGAGACTTACGTTTTTAATCTTCCCACTAGAGTACTTGTCGTTTATCAATTTTAACATGCTCTTGTTAGTAATACCTTGCCTAGTAACGTATATTAAATTATCGATATAAGGTATAATTAATTGAGCATCTGCAACCATACCAATTGGAGCAGTATCAATTACAATGCGATCGTACGTTTCGCTTAAAATAGAGATTAAGGATGAAAATGCTTCAGACTCAATTAATTCTGCTGGATTAGGTGGAACGGGTCCTGACAAAATAACATCTAAGTGTTTTATTTTCGATTTTTGAATAACTTCGTTTAAAGAAGATTGTCCAACTAAGTAATTTACTATGCCTTTTTCGTGTTTTAATCCAAGGTCATTAGTGGATAATTTAGGTTTCCTAAGATCGCAACCTATCAAAATTGTTTTTCTACCCGACATCGCAAACATGGCAGATAAATTACTAGCTATAAATGTTTTACCCTCACCTGATACAGATGAAGTAAGTGCAATTATGTGTGTTTTCTTTTTATTGAGAACCATGAAATTAAGATTGGTTCTAATTGCTCTTATAGATTCTGCTATGTTTGACTTAGGCTTTTTGACAACAGGAACACCAATATCATAAGTATTGTGAGATACAGTTCCTAGAAATGGAATTCGAGTTAGATTTTCGAGGTCTTCGACTGTAGATAAAGTAGTTTTGAAGAAATCTCGTAAAAGTATGTATGCTAGTGGTAGTAAAATAGAAATAAGTAAAGTAACAATATATTTCAAAGTCTTATCTGGGCTTACGGGTCCATTTCCAAAATCACGTGCAGGATTAATCACTTTATGATCTGCTTTATTTGCTGCTTTTGTTATTCCAGCTTCTGCTCTTTTTTGGAGTAAAAAGGTATACATTTTATCATGAATTCCATACTCTCTCTTAATCGTTAACATCTGTCTTTCAGTAGCTGGAAGGGTAGCAAACCTTTTTTCCATAACCAATATTCTAGATTCTAAATCAGCACTTTGCAACTCGGTTGCCGAAATTAAATTATTCACGTTTGCTACTAAGGAGCCTCGAATTTGATCAATTTCAACTTGTATTTGAGTTAAAAAATGATTTTCAGACTCCATTGAATAATTCAACCTTGAACGCTCCAAATTTAGGGTTTGTAGACTAGAGACCAAATTCAACAAAACGGGATCTTGAATTCCAGCTACAGAGGGAGCAACAATAGAACTAATTTCGTTGTCTTGAATATAGTTAAGTATATCATTGTAATACTTTAGTTGCAATCTAATTTTAGATCTTTGATTGTCTAATAAAACAAACCTTTCGGAAGCTTGAGTAGACTCAAAACTGACATCCATAATACCAATTTCTGATCGGAAATTTTCTAATTCTCTTTCGGAGATTTGAAGTGTATCTCCTATTAAAATCAATTGGTTTTCAATAAAGTCTATTGTTTTATCGGCAATCAAATTTTTATCGTCTAAACTAGCTGCTATAAAATTATAAGTTAAGGTATTTAGATAATCTACTAGTTTCCCTTTATGAGTACCTAACATAGACAGTTTTATAACGGAAGCCTCTTTTACTGGAGAGTATACTACAGAGGTATTGTATTCTTTGATTAGCGACTCATAGCTATTAAATTTAAATTTATAGAACGAGGAGTTTCCATCTGTTGTAAGGTTGACGTCTTCTCTTTTAATTAATCTAAATTTATAATTAGGGCTTGTAATCCATTCTCCTAATTTAGATTGTATGTTTAAATTTTCTTCTGGAATAAAAAATTCAAATGCTTTTTCAGAAAAATTATAAGTATTAAATCCCTCATCAAAATCAATATCGATATTAAATGTATTGCTTTGATTCCATTCTACATTAAAAAAGTTTCCGCATATTTGATTATGAGTAACATCATACTCAACATAAAAAGGAGCATCATTATACACTTCACTTAGCCGAATTCGTCCAACTTTAAAGTAACTTAATTCAAAACCTAAATCTATAACAACACTTTCTGTTAAACCTTTAGATTTCATCATTTCTAGTTCATTATAATGAGCTAATCTAGATTGTGACATTCCAAAACCTCCCATTAATCCATCTAAATCGGATGTTCCAGTGTTGCCAACTGAAATAAGAACTGTTGTATTCATACTGTATATAGGATCTGAATACCTATTTATAAAGTAAGCTACAATTAAAGCGACAGGAATCGTAAGTGCAAATAGTCTCCAATGTGAAACTAGCTTATAGAGTAATTCTTTTATGTCAAAGCTTTCATCCTCATTGAAAATAAATTCTTCTCTTTGATCCTTATTTTGCATACTCATTAGTTAGTGAAATAATTGATGATTAAAAAGGTAGAAGACAAGGTGGTTAACAAGACTTGAAAAGTTTGCCATCCGGTTTGACCAAGCCCCCAAGTTTTCGCTCTTAAAGGTTCAACATAAACAACGTCGTTTGGCTGAAGCAAATAAAACTCTGACGATAGTAGATCACTAGTTGTTAAATCGAGTTCGTGTAAAGACACAGTGTTGTTGTGATGACGGAGTATTTTAACTTGTTTTCGGTTTGCAAAATCGGTTAAGTCTCCAGAATATGAAAGAGCGTCAAATATGGTAATCTGGTTCTGATAGAATGTATACGTGCCCGGAGAGTTAACTTCTCCTAAAACATTAATTTTAATTCCTGCGGTCTTTACATTTACAACAGCATCTTTATACAATAGATCTACTTTTAACTGTATTGTATTTTCTATTTGGTTAATCGTTTT
>Ga0257120_1002272_pt1 | contig 11676 bp, 10 predicted proteins | sample SI106_10metaG_FD_190153 | JGI IMG/M metagenome (GOLD analysis project Ga0257120, IMG submission 190153) | Marine microbial communities from Saanich Inlet, British Columbia, Canada - SI106_10 | ecosystem: Environmental > Aquatic > Marine > Inlet | place: Canada: British Columbia | collected... | reverse complement strand
TTCATCTGTTTCTACCCCCTCGCCAGTCTGGCCATCTGTACCATCTTCAGCAGTGGAGCCATCACCCTCAACACCCTCTGTGCCATCGTCGAATTTCCCAGCAATTTCACCATCGTCCGTTCAAGCAGGATCACCGTTTGCAGATGACATTTTACTATTTTTATTGGTAGCTCTCCTTGTCAGCGTGTGTTTAAGATGGGGTTGCCGCACACGCACAAATAAAGCCGCACAACAGTATAACCGTATTGATGATCCGTTTGATGTAGAAACTGAGTTAGTAGGTGTAAAAAAACAATATATACCAGAAATTCCAGAACCCGAATTGCCTGAAGAAAATACCGTTTAATATATAACAATTTGAATTTTTTACTTTAATTTTCTTTTTTTACTTGTGTTACACTCAATACTGGATCTTCCGCGTTTATGACTGATTTTGACAGAGTTTTGATAACAACTCGTCTCAGTAAACTGCGTAGAATCGTGGCTAATAAATAAACAGGTTCTGTTCTCGTTTTCAGCGCACCATTCGGCGAATACATCCTGTACTGCTTTTATTCCAACGATGTCCAAAGAAGCAACGGCCTCGTCAAGGCAAATGAACGGGAAATTATTTGGGTATAGTTCTTTGAAAGCTAAAAAGCATGCTAACTGACAACGCTGATACTGTCCACCGCTCAAAACGCCGTTGTTAATACTGCTTTTGATTTGTCGAATTAATCGTTCACTTTCATCAAAATATGCTGACATACTGATCTCGCTATTACCGAATAATTTTTGGAGCCAATTTGTCATCAAAACTGCCAATTTATTAACAACAAAATCCAAGGCATATGTCTGAATACCTCTCGGTCCGACCCAAGCTGAAATTGCAGCAATTGTTTCTTGCTTTTGAAGCAATTCTTTTTTCTGAAGCAAGAGACTTGCCTGTTCCGATTTCAGGCGATCACTTTCTTTATTTGTAATCTGAAATGGGCAAGTTTCAGCCTGTAATCTTTGCAAATGTAAAACCGATCGGTTTTTTGTGTGCGAAAGTGCTTCTTTCAACCGAACAGCAGACTGATACGATTGCAGCGCTGCTGTAAAATGTTCTGTGGATTGCAATTGTCCGTCCAATCGCTGCGCTTCTCTGTGCAGGATTTCCATTTTTTTCTCAGTATCGAGTTTCACAACTGTGTATTCATGGCATTTCAACGCTTGTTCAGCCTCTTTGCAATTTTTGACTGTCAATTCCATTTCTTTTTTACTGTCAATAACCTTGATCTCCGCTTTCGCAATAGTTTCGGTCAGAATACTGACTTGAGATTGGTCGATACCTTCAAATTTTCTGTGACAGGTGTGGCACTCTCCATTTGCATGAAAATGTTGCAAAGCTTGTTTTGATTGACGTAATGCGGCCATATTGTTCTGAAATTCCGAGCTACGTTGTTCTTTTTTTGTTTTAAGGTCGGTAATATTGACTGGTTTTTCTGGCAATGTGTCTGGCAATGTTGGGATTCCGTTTAATTTCGCTTGGCACATCGACACTTCATTTCTTTTCTGGTTAACACTCGAACGAAGTTGAGCTACATTCACAGATGAGATTGGTTTGATTGGTACCGCACAGTTGTCCACCGCAGAGGTTGCTCGCAGTAATTCCTGCGACGCTTGTTCAATTTTTGCCTGGTGTTCTTTTAACCACGTTTGTCGGCGTTTCTTGAGAGTTTGCACTCTTTCTGCGGCCAACTTCAATTGATCCGTCTTCATTTTCAACTGCATTGATGCATTCTCTAATTTCTTCTTGTTTGATTTTTGCAATTGTTTTGCTTGGTCGGCAAGTGCGCTCCAAGTTTTCATTTTGGCAAACGGTGCGATTTCTGATTTGGCTGCAGTGTCGCTTGCGTCCAACCAACGAGGCGAAGACTTTTGAGTCCAAATGCTGTTATTTTGGAGGTATTTGTGTAACATGACCGTCGACATATCCATTCCAAAAACATCGCAAGCAATTGCTTTCTGGGTAGCACCAATTGTCGATCGCGTAACATCGGTGTTATTCATTTCTAGTAGTAGGGTTGTTTTCTTCTTTTCAGAAAGACTTCTCGTTACTTTCCAAGGAACATTGTTGACCGTACCAGATATAGCAACCGTACAACTGGGCATGTTCGTGTGCACAACATTTCCACCGAATGTTAGTGAACCGCGCCCGTCAATAGAACCAGTTAAACACCAAAGAAAAGCACCCGCGGCTAACATCGATTTCCCTGCCCCATTAGAGCTGTTAGCGGTTTCGCATTCGGCTGAGATTAAGGTAAACCCCTGGCCTTCAAGAGCCAGACTGAGATTACCTTTGAAGGGTCCGAATGCATTCATTTCTAACTTGATTGGACGCACGTCGTTCACAGCAATGTCTTCGTTACTTGCTGGTAATGCTTCCAACCATTTGCACAGAGTCTGCCAAGATTCCGATTCCATGTCGACGTTTGTTCGCTGACCATAAGCTTCCAACATTTGCTGTGATGATAAATTTTTTTGATCTGCAATTCTTGAGACTATTTTTTGGATTGGCTTTTTGATTTGAATATTAATTCCCTTAGCTTCTAAATCGGCGATCAAATATAAGACGTTTTCAGTTGCTAAAACGGTCACGCTAACACGATCACCAGGACGTAATTCAGTGTGCCGTCGTTCTAATTCGTCAAGTGTCCATTTAAATTGGTGGGGACCATAATCAATCTGAATGAGATGATCAACTTGATAATTTTCTGAGAGTACTACCAAACTTTTTTTGTCTTCCGCCTCTGACAAACTTAGTTGAAACGGAGACCCCAAGTAACGGATGTTGCGTATGACTTGCGGTGTATGGTAGTGCCCAGTGTAAATGGGCATGGTAGTGGGCAAATCCGTCATTTGAAGCCCTTCAGTGCTGATTTTAGAAGCGTTTAACATAAAACCCACGATATCCAAATGAGCAAATATGACATCAACATCAGAATTTTCGGTAATAATCTTTTTCAACGTTCCATTGTCTCTGCGCCACGGAATGAACAATTGTCGGTCAATAACACATGGTTCGTCCAAAATCGTAATTAAATTATTACAATAACCAAATGGCGTTAACCCGTGCTCCGTTTCGGCGGCGTCCATGTAATCGTGGTTACCTGGAAACATCAATAGTTTTACATTCCATTCTTTTTTGAAGAATATCATCAAATTGTTCAACATGTCAACTGGTAAAGTTCCCTTAGAATAAACAGTATCAAAGAAATCGCCTAAAAAATAGACTTGCGCGGATAATTTGTTGGCTTCTGATAAAATTCTTCGTAAAATTTGCATACATGTTTCAAATGTCGATGGTGAAAGATGTAAATCGGAAAATAATATAGTTTTCATTTTTGAGATTGTTGATTCGCTTGGACTATAGTAAAAAAAAACTTGGAATTTCGTAACAGTTATGGGTTTTTGGAATAAAGTTTACCGAAAACAAAAATCAGTTTTCGGTACTATTTATTGACCGAAGTTTATATATATGAATAAAGGATCGACATTGAGGCAATTGGTGAAAAAAGGATCGACATTGAGGCAATTGGTGAAAAAGGCAATAAATCAAAATAGGGAGATAGCGGATATGAAAACGTGTAGTATACTTAATAAAGAAAAAATTGAGCAACAATCTATCAATATTATGGAATTGAACGAAAAGTTAAGCAAATTGAAAGCAAAAGTCATTAGATTGAGAGAGCAGAAGAGAAGATATGTTGAGCTTAACATAGCATTGGTTACTGAAATAAAAAGCTTACAAGTTGTAATAAGTCGACAGCAAAAGTCATTAGATTCATTAGTAAAGGAACATATAATTGATCCGGCGATAAGGAAGATGAAGGTTGCCCAGCAAAAACAGAAAAAATATAAACAAAAATATAATTTAATTTTTTAATCAAAATTACTATAAACTATTGACAAAAAGAGTTAAATGAACAATACACTACCGTTTACCAACAACAATCGCCTACTAATGACCGTAAGACAGTTGAAAAGAGAGAATTACATTTTAAAATATAATTATAAACGTCAGCAGGTCAATTTTTTGTCTCTGGCAAATCGAATTGAATCAGATTTGAAATCAAAACAACAAGCTGAAATGAAAGACTATGAGCGACATTACAATTGGCTAGTTACAAATATTCTGGAAGAAGAACAAAAAAAAAAGGACGAAATAGACAAGCTGTTGAAAGACCAAGAAGAAAAGATGAATAATGCCTATATCGAGTTGTATCAACGTTATAATTTAGATCATAAATGTATGCAAGAAAGAATAGAAGAATTGGAAAACAGTTACAAGTGATTTTTAGATACAATTAATTTTAAATTTAAAACGACATTCCAAGGCATGTCAATACTAACCAGATCAATACCAGCAGAATAAACAACCCACCGAGTAAGTAAATCATGAATGTGGTCCAAGTTGACGCTGCCGCGGTTTCTGGTTCGGGATCGTCAATGCAGGTAAAACCCCCGACCGTATTGGCACAAGTTTGTTTTGATGTACACGAATCAGTTTCTTCGAGACATTCGTTGAGATCGAGGCAGATTTCAGCGGGAGCAGGGCTCGGGGCAGTTTCCGCACCACATACCCCAGCAGCATCACAGTGTTTGTGAACTGTTGTTTCGACGCAGGTCAAATCCGCTGGGTCACATAAAGTGCAATCGTCCCCTTCTACTTTGTCATGGCAAGCGTCGTAATGGTCAGTATGTCTCAAAGACTGTAAAGCAGGGTTCTCTACAAATCCAGATGGGCACACGCAAAGGAAACCTGCATGTTGGGGATCACCAATGTTTTGGCAGATTTGGGGAGCAACACAGTCATGCGTCCCGTCAATACACTCATTAATCACGTGTTTCAAGCGAAGCGGTTTGGTAGCAGTTGCAGAAAATGAAAGTAATAGTAAAATTAAAGTGCGCATATTTTGTAGTATTGTTCGTGGCTATTTATACATAGAAAATTCAGAATTGTAATGACATGTGTTTTTTTTTTATTCATCGCTTAGTCGTGTAAGAAATCACATATTATTAAAGTATTTTACGTGCTTTTGCTTTTTTTATTAAAGTTTTTATATCTGTTAAAGATACTTCGAGCCCACGATTCTTAAGTTCGTTTTGAATTAACATTATAATTTTATCATCGTCAATATCACAATGTTTTAGATTATATAATTGAACGATGATTTCGCCAATGTTGTGCAAACATTCTACGCTTTTGGCGCATTCCTCTCTCGACCATATATGTACGGACATATTGGTCGTTTGATGAAATCATAAATAGTATAAATAGTGTTTATTCTGAACATTTTTGGAAATTATATTTATTCATATTGGTACAAATGTCATATAGAAAACATTATTTAATATAGACTGTCGAGTAAGGTTTGTCGATAACTTTCATCGGTTTCGGCCCTATTAAAAAGTGACACGATTGACTTCAACCCATTGGCAATTATATTCCACATTAACCCAGGTTCAAACTGATCATCTGTTGATTTCTTCCAAAACAATTGCTCATTTTCAATTTTGATGTGATAGTAGAGTTGGTCTTTTTCAAAAGTCTCGACAAGAATCAGTTTATCGAATTTCGGGTGCATTTTGAGATACAATAAACATTGCACTTGTTCATAGCGCCGCACATCATTAAACAACTTGGAGCGGCGGTGCTTAAGCTCGAAAATGGTGCGATTTTCTTCATCATAACCATCGCATTTACCAATAATAAACCCATTGTATTGCCCATCACCCTTCACGGACATAAACTTTGCTGAATTGTTGCCAGCAATAACGTTTGGATACTGAATTTTGACTTTTTGCAAGTCGGACAATTCACGGACAATGCCGCGAGTAGTAGAGATTTTTTTGGTCATAATTCGTTCAACATTTTGAATAATTTTTTCAGTTTTTTTGACTTCTGTCTTTTTCGCAACGATTTTTTCTTGCATTTTCACAATCTCTTTTTTCAGAATCCACCCGTCTTCTTTTGCTGCTTCAACGGTACTCAGAATAGCAGTCCGACGGCTTTTCTTGTAGTAAATCTTATTACCTACAGAGAAATACCCTTTCTGACTGCATGTGTCAATCCCACGACTTTTTTTCGTAAAATTGACAATAAATCGATAATGTTTGATCCTTTTGATATTTTTTTCCAAGTCAAGAACGGAAGTAGCTGCACGTTTCAGATCAACAACAACTTTCTCCTTGATTTCTTTTATGGCTTGTTCTGGTTCTACCTCTCGTTCAACTGCGGCAGAAACAACAGCAGCATAAACAGGTTCCTTTTCAATTTCTTGGGTGATGACTTCGTCAGCAGTTGGAGCATTAGGTACGAAGCTCGGCACCGCGCCAAACCGCGGCATCCTTTTTACATTCATATTCCAGTTTTCGGCGATGGCTTTGTTCTGGGCAAATTTTCCGAAAAACCCCAATAATTTCCCCACAGCAGAAGCATTTATTTGCCATTTAAATCGTCCCATATTTTGTTGTTGTTAACACATATAATTGAAAAAAATCAAAATATTCGTAGCGGATATTGGTTTTGGATATGAGGCAGGTTTTGGATATGAGGCAGGTTTTGGTTAATAGGGGTCTACCGCTGAAATAAAAAAGTCTGAATTCCTATAATTTTCTAACATTCCTAAAAAATCTTACCCGATTAATCGGGTAAGATCTGACTCGAATGTTAGAAAATTATAGGAATTTGCTACTCGAAAAATTATTGAAATGCGCGGAGCTCCGTACATTTCGGTAACAGACTTGATTTTTTTCCTATATCCGTAACGAAAATATTGTTTTATTTCCGATTATGTTTTATGAAAACAACCAATCAAAATTTAAAATGTATTTTATCCAAAAAATCAAATTTTTTTTGTCCCGAAATAAAAATAAACATGGTGAGTTACTACCTTCCTGTGAATTTGTTCTTACCAGAAAGTCGTCAAAAATCACGGTAAAAGGTTTTTTGCCTTGCCATCATTCAAATATTGGCTACGAACTAAAAATTGATGATAAGAATAATATCAAAGAAATTATTTCGATCAAAACCATTAAAGGAAAAGCATCGGTTCTCCCTGATTTGCGTTCGTATTTATATCCGAATTATGAACTGATCGCCAATGAAGCACTTAATGATGTCAGTCTCTTAGTTTGTAGTGTTATTTACCCTATTAAGAAATTAAATTTAATGGACATAGAAGCTCAATTTAAAATGTTGTGTGTCGATATCGAAAGATCTGCAATTCGGGGGTTTCCACACGCATGTCATCTTTATAATGTTGAACGTGCCATCGAATGTATTAATAATGCTTTAATTATTATGATGGAATTACCATACAGAAAATTTGATGCTTTCAGAGCTCGTATGAAATGGCAGTTAACCACACAGTACAATACTGCGACATATACAAAACCAAAACCAGTCGGATACTTTCCCCCTGTCGAGAAGGTCAAATTAATCAAATATAATGGTGTCTTTTGTACAGAAGTTTCCAGACGGGTTGTTGAAAAGTTAGCTACTGTTTTCACCCCGAATACTACGGTATTGGTCCAAGGTTCACTTCAAAACATCACTGGTAACATCGTTGTCTTGAATGTCGAAGATGCGTACCGTGTGCGCTATCAAACTGGATCGGCCTGCAATATTTACATGATGACACCGCACGGATTTAACTACCAAAAATGCTGCGCTCTTGGTATTACCAACATAAAGATATTGCCCGCTTCGCTCGACCACCTTAACGTTGCATTTGCCCATCTTTGGGGTGTTGAAGAGTGGACACGGTTGATATCATTCAAAGCTTTGTCTTACACCATCATTGGTAGATTAGATCAATATACACGTGGTCGTGGCCAATTTTTTCGCGACATGTTGGAAAGCAATCGCTTTCCGACCACCGCCACTCTGCATTTTGGCACCGATAATGTCATATGTATACAATCTGACGACATTGTGTCGACAGTTGGTGAAATCAATAGTAAATACGCTCCAGTGCAGGTCTTCAACACCGATAATGTTTCTATTGGTATTGATTGTGGGCGACGGCAGCTAAAAAATCCTTATCGGATTCGTAGTTTGAGGGACCGCTCGGAAGCACCACATGTCAAAGGGGTAAATTTACCCCTTATTGAAGAATACCAAGCCAATATGAAGTTTTTGTCGAAGAATGCGTCGGAAATAAATGTCAGGAAATTCCAAGGTGTTCCTGTAGAGGCAGGTGTTTTGATTTGTTCTGATAATACTACAGCCTTTGATATTGGTTTGGCGCAAAGCCATTGTTCACAGGCACTCTATTTGGTAAATGGTTGCAATTATTTTTCGATGGTAACCAAACCACCAAGCAGATGCGCAGCGAACCCCTTCATCTCGCAGTAGAAAACTTCAATTTCCTATAACTTCAACGAAAAATTAGGAAATTAATATATAAAATAAATAAACATGTAATAAAAAAAATGGTTCTTCTATGTTTTGACGTTATTTTCCTAATAGGCGAATTCATGTTTTTCACCGATCGTATAGCTCCAACTTCAAAAACGATTGTTAAACACCATTTAAAACGTAAAAGCATGTATCTACATGCGTGGGAATCCAAAAGATTGGTTTTTACATATTTAAAAATGTTTGGACCAGTCCGCCACACATGGTTGACTTGGAAACGTTTCGGAAAGAAACAGTTGCAACTAACACGTCGAACACGCAATTTTTCTGGGAAATTGAGTTGGAAAGAGTCTGTCAGACGCAAAATGACATGGGGGGTGTGCCAGGGCTGTGGAAAATCGACCCAAGCAATTGTTTTTGGAACTCCTATCTGTGCAATTTGTCGCGGATTACCGTTTAAACTCAATTGCTATATGATTACGACTGAAAAAGCCGTACAAAAGGCTTCTCGTCGTGGAGTTCCAGCTCAAGTGGTTCGAAACATGCCTTATCACCAAATGGGACAATGTCGGCTGCGATTTAACGCGGAAGTAAACAAAACGATTGCCCAGTTTGAGTTAGGATTGTTGCGTTAAATATTGTTGGCGGAGCCGAGGGCCGCAGGCCCAAAACTAATGTATAAATATAACCTGCCTTTGGCTTATGAAATATGAAAAAAACGACCGAAATTGAAACAGCAAATGTTATCTCAAATGTCGTAACGGCGTTTTGTTTGGTAGTCTTAACTATTTCACTGTTAGCAGGAGGTATGTGGACTGTAAACACTGTAGATGGATTACGCAGAGACTATCATCCAGATAAGATTGGAAAAATGGTCGATCAAATATCCGAAACAGTCGATACATTACATCATACAGCGGGGATGTTAAAAAATAGCCATGAAGACTTTGATCCTATTTTAGAATTCAAAGAGTTCTCCGAAACATTGCAATTGTTGGCTTATAGCTTCGATCAATTTCCTTTAGTAGTCAACGAAGCGCAAAGCTGGAGAAATATGAGTTCGGATGGCTTCGATCATCTGAAAAGGTTGGTTCGGGATTGGTAGAAATGTGTGTTAATATCTGTTAGGGTCATATATGTACGTTATAATAAAAAAATGGTTAAATAAGATTGAAATTATATATATCTAAAAACAAGTCCCAAATCAGCATGCTCAGACTTGATTCTTTGACATGCGAAACCATCATTTGTCCGACCCAATCCAATTGGGAAGATTTGACTACAAAATTGGGGTCTACCAGCATTCTTTTTACCACAAATACACGTTTCAAAAATCGAAAACATGTCAATAGAATTGCAAGTTTTGATGTATCTGCCGCGTTTGTAATGCTACCACCGTGCGCAATGTTTAAATATACACTGTTTTGTGCTTCGGTGCCAGGCGGACTTGAAAATCGCTCGAAATACGTATCTACGGTTACACCGCACCTCATATACATGTTAAATACGGCATAATTTCGGATATCTGCCAATCGAATCTTTGGGAAAGATAATTTGGTTATATTTTTTAATACATATGCGGCACTGTTAGAAGGAGATTGGGTAGAATTATGCAGGACGGCTGCAGACAGTAATTCCTTTAATGTAGCTTTGAATGCAATTGATTCATTCTCAAACTCGTTTTCCATCGCCTGTGTAAAGAAATGTTCAATAATGTTATTATTGTCGGTACAACTAAGAGTTTCCATAGACCTTCTCAATTTATGTATTTGTTCGAGCCATAATTTATGACCGCCATTCATTTGTGTTTTGTATGAATAATTACCATCTATTTATAATAAATTCTATCAAATCTTAGGATTTATAAGTATATATATTGACTTTGCCTGAACAAAAAATGCGAGTGATCTTCTTTTGTTTATTATTTGGAATATCACAAGCTTGCAACGTTTCACACGAGCAGGCATTCACGTGCCTTTTGAGAGACAAATGTTTGTCCAAAATTCAAATACATCGGAAAACAAAAATGAAATCCAGGCTTAAAAGCACGTACATTTTGGCAAACGAGGGCGCCAAGTACGAGAAGCTATTTCAAGATTGCGACTCGAATTCCGACGGATGTTTAGATTTGACAGAGATTTTGTCGAACAATAGCTGCAAACGCAGCTGTAGATGGAGAGAAACCATGGCCGAATTAACATGTTAGAAAATATTGGGCCTTGGCCCTCGGCTCCGCCAAAATATAAGTATTATACTATTTAATTCTCCCGGAGGGTATGGCTAACCATACATTCTTCTCATTTGCGCGTACCCTATTCGCTCACTTTCACCTTCCAAATGTGCAGTAGCATCTGACACAAACATAGAAGAAAATCCACCTATAACGGCATCTGTCCTTATACTATCTGCAACCATAAATGCTTCCTTTTTGCTAAGATTTCCAATTGTTTCAGTGTCGTCATTTGGACATTCAGAACCTGAAGCTCGTTCATGTATTAATTTGATCGTCCAGCCGGTGGCAGCCGTAGCTACTAATGGGGCAATTATCTGCAAAAACACAAATGCGGCTGTATCTGCTGTAGCGTTTGTTTTGGATGGGGTACCGATTTTGATAACAACTTGTTTGACGTCACCCTCAAATCGTTTAGCATATTTAGCTATTAAAGAGTCTATATTAGCGTCTTTGGACCCCTGAATGTTCCTAAATGCGGTTGCAAGCAAACCAGAAGTACCACCTCGGTGAGCCTGTTGAGCTTTGGTTCGGGCAGCGGAATTAGTCTGAGCTTGTTCCCATAATTCATATTCTGTTGTACCATCGTCAAGATGCTCTAAAGTATCTAGGACATGCTCAACGGGGTCATCAGTCCCACAATATGGGAAAACAGCCCCATCTATTAAGTCAGTATTCATTCGAGGGATTTTAGCCACGTCACGGTGATAATCTTTTCTTTCTTCTCCTGCGACCATAGCTTGAACCGCCATAGCGGCCAACAACGATGTAAGAGCTATTTTCAACAAAGAAGGCCCCTCCTTCTTTTTCTTCTTTCCAGGTTCTGTCGCCATGAAATGCATCTCTTTGACAACATGTTTCAAATGGGGCCAACGTTTTAACACGATCTCTTTCATTTCGGAAACCGACCCGAAACGTTTATCTTTTGCTATCTCGTGTGCTACTTTAGAATGTTTCAATAAAGACCGCACTGTACATCTTGGCGAATTGATGGTTTCCAAAAATAATTGTTTCCTTATATTTTTTCCTTCTGTTGAGGCAAATACATGAAACATTT
>Ga0257120_1002271_pt1 | contig 11678 bp, 8 predicted proteins | sample SI106_10metaG_FD_190153 | JGI IMG/M metagenome (GOLD analysis project Ga0257120, IMG submission 190153) | Marine microbial communities from Saanich Inlet, British Columbia, Canada - SI106_10 | ecosystem: Environmental > Aquatic > Marine > Inlet | place: Canada: British Columbia | collected... | reverse complement strand
TTAGAAGTATTGATCTTCTTGGTCTTTTGGACTAGTCTGTCATTAGCTCAATCTCTTAGCGGATTTGTGTATGATGAAACCAATGCCCCGGTGCCATTTGCCAATATTTATTTAAAGAATACTCAGGTAGGAACCGCAGCAGATGCGCAGGGTAAGTACTATCTTCAATTAAATGACCCGGGTGTTATAGATGTGGTAATAACGTCAATTGGTTACGAAAGCCAGGAGCTTAAAATCAACGTTGGTAATAGAGAAGACCTTGTCAAAAACATATGGCTAGAGCTAGATGAAAAGGAATTAGAAGAGGTTAACATTTCTGCACGCAGGCGCGACCCCTCTTACGACATAATAGCAAAGGCCATAGATGCTAAACCACGATGGAACAATCAATTCGAGTCTTCAACGTGTCAGGTTTACATTAAAGCTGCGGAGGTAATTACGGAGAAGGAGAAAAAGAAGCGCGAACGAGAGAAAAAGCAGAAGGAGGTCGAAGAAAAGAGACTGGAAAATGAGGAGACTGAGGAGGACCCAGAAGCAATCGCTCGCAGGAAACATGAGACGGAGATTAATAAACTCGTAGGTAGCCGAAATATGGCTGAGGTTCAAATGACCCGATTCTTTCAACAGCCTTCGTCCATAAAAGAGATCCGCGATGGATTTAAGAAATATGGTAGTACTTATGGACTGTTTTACACTAGTACCAACGAAGCGGACTTTAATTTTTACGAGAACTTAATGGACATGGGTAACCTAAATGAATTGCCCGTAATCAGTCCATTACATCCAACTTCAGTTCTTACTTATAAATTCAAGTTAGAGGAAACCATCACTGAGGGAGAAGAGTTCGTGTATAGAATAAGTGTAACTCCAAGAAAGAAAGGAAACGCGTCTTGGGAAGGTGAAATCTGGATCGTCAATAACCTATACTTTATTCAAAGATTGGATTTGGCACTAAGAGAGGAGGGCTTGATGATTTATCATGATTTTAAAATCAAACAAGCGTTTGAAATGAGCCAGGATTCTTTGGTCTTATTAAAAAGACAAGAATTTGATTATTCGAGTAAAGATGGTCGTAGAACCTTTACCGGAAATACAATTGCTCGCTATGAAAACTATGAGATAAACCCTGATTTTGGAAAGCGATTCTTTAAAAACGAAGTAGCCGTTACCACTAAAGAAGCATATGATCGAGACTCAACATATTGGGATAAAATAAGGCCTGAACCGCTTACCCCTGAGGAACAGCGATACCAACATGTGAAAGACAGCGTCATTGCTGTTACAACTAGTGAGGTATACCTTGATTCCTTAGACAGCGTATATAATAAGGTTACGCTGTTAGACATAGTTTGGGAAGGCGTTGGCTTTAGTAATCGGACTAAGAAACAATTCGTGTATTTCCCATCGATTCCGGCCTTTTTAAACCCCTTTGAAATTGGAGGATTGAGATTAGGACCTAATGCCTATTATTTTAAAAAATGGGAGAATGAACAATCTCTTGGAGTGGGCGGAAGGTTAGATGTGGGAGTGCGAAATTTAGATGTAAAAGGAAGCCTGAGTCTGACCTATCGATTTGATCCAATGCACTTAGGTACTGTCGGTGCTTATGGCGGAAAAATGTTCAATACGATAGTGGAAAACGATGCGGTGACGTTTCTATTTCAGCGATCTAACTGGATTGAAGAATATCGGTTTAACCCTTATGTGACAAGGGAAATTGTAAATGGCTTGCAAGGAACGTTGATATTCGAATATGTCGATAGGTTGCCAATTGACCAGTATCAATTCGGTCAGCTAACAGAAGATTGGTTTGGAGGAAATGAATCGCTGAAGTTTAATAGATACCAAACCTTTATTGCCAATTTCAAACTCCAGTATACGCCTTTTCAGAAATACATGACAGAGCCATATCGTAAGGTGATTTTAGGAAGTAAATGGCCAACATTCGAGGCTATGTATCGCAGAGGTATTCCAAATATTTTCGATAGCGATGTCAACTTCGATTATGCTGAGGTGGCGATAAGGCAAAACTTCAAGTTTCGAACCTTAGGCACCAGTTCATACCACGTTAAATCGGGTAAGTTTTTTAACAAGCAGGATTTGCGCTATGTGGATTACAAGATATTCCCTCGGGGCGATCGTTACTTTTTTGCTTCTCTAATGCAATCGATGCAAATTCAGGATACGACATTATATGCCAATGACCTGTTTGTCCAAGCCCATTATGTCCATCATTTTAATGGCGCATTTATGAACTTGCTTCCATTGGTTAATAAACTTGGAATACATACGGTGGTTGGCGCTAGCGGTCTATGGATAAAAGATAGCGGTTATCAATATGGTGAGTGGTTCGCGGGTGCTGAAAGGTACTTTAAGGCAAGTCGTGCAAGGTGGAGAGTTGGAGTCTATTATGTTGATGCGGTTTCAAATTTTAGCCGAATCAAACCCCATGTGAAGTTTGCAATTAATCGCTATAGCCTCAGAGATCAGAGTTGGGGTTATTAATTCGAAAAATAGTCACCTCAATTTCTTTCCAAACTAATTCTTGATCATACTTCATTCCTAATTTATTTGCCACGGACTTTGATGCCTCGGTGTCACTTTTAATTATGGATATAATTGAGTTGATATCTGAATTTTTAGATGCCCAATTTCTCAGATGGATAGCCACCTCTGTGGCTAGGTCTTTTCCCCAGTGCTTCTTTATTAATGAATAGCCAATTTCCAATTCCTTTTCTCCATCGACCTCTTGCGTTAAAAGCCCACATTGACCTATAAATTCATTGGACTTTCTGTCAATGAGCGCAAGCATTTCAAAGTTTCCAGATTCGTATCTATCCAACTGCTTATTGATCCATTTTTTGGCATTTTGCTCAGCATCTTCAACTTGAAAAGAGGGGGAATGGCGTATGGCGTCAGAATTAGACATGAAGGAAGTCCAAACGTGCCAGTCATCGTATTTCAATGGTCGAAATTCAATTCGCTCAGATAAGTCGTGAAATGGATAGCCAATCGTTTTTGAGTGTGGAATGCTCATTCAGTACTTATTCCTTATTCCTTTTTTCTTGAGTTTTTCCACTCTTAAACCCATGTTTCCCGTTGCGAATAAAACCAATTGAATATCGTCATATCTCACCAAAAGTTGGTGGAAGGATAAACTATCGATTTCGGTATTTAAGTCTATATTCTGTCCAGACTTTCCACGTTCTATCCCAGCATAAATAAGATCGGGTATTGAGTCTATAAATGAGCCTATTGGAATATTGAGCTTGGTTAAAACCTCTTCAATGATTTCATCATGAAATAAGTAGTCGCCAGCTTCTAGTAAAGATTCGCTTATGTTCTTGAATTGAAAGTCGAATCCAACAACGGATAAGTTCCTTGTTGATGGAGAGAACTGTGGTCTGCCTAAAACTTCCAATTCTGCATTTACATCACCACTAATTCTTGCAGAAATGAGTAAGAATGAGTCTATACTGGTTAAAAAGATTGAATCCAGCCGGAGATTATTTTCCTCAACAGTGAATTCTATTCCAAAAACGTTCTCTTCTAACAGGGAATTAATTCTGTTAAAGTCTATTCTTAGAGGCAGGTAAAGCTTTGTTTGCGGTTCATTGTCAGAACCTAAAACCAAAGGCGGGTATTCTAATTGCGATCTAACATTGGAAGCCGAATCAAAGACAGTCGATATGGTGCCGAAAACACTTAGGTCAATTGCTAATTGATGGTCACTCAAACTGAAATCGCGCAAGATTACTTCTCGGGCGTTTACAAGAAGGTATACGGGCTGAATCTTGCGGTTGACTAGTATTGGGTTCGATAGTTTAGTCCAGGTCTTTGATAGCACCTTCTTTAAATCAAGGTTTGAGAGTTGATCGTCAATGAGTTTAGTGATCTTTCCTGACTCATCTTTAATTAGATCGTCTACAATGTTGCTGAGATCAATTTCAGAACCAAGGACCTTTACCACGGCTGGGTCGACCCAAACGACTTTATTCAATGTTGTTTTTGAAGAGAGAGAATAATCATCTTTTGGTGTTAACTCCGAAGAGAATACGGGTTTTATTTTGAAGGTGGAAATACTACCAACGAATGAATGACATACATCTACAGTAAGTGGAACCGACCAATCCAATCTTTGGTCTTCCCCATCAAGCGAGATACGACCTCCGCGGGTAATCGTAAGTTTTAAGCCTGCCTTGATTTCCTTGTTTTTGACAAGATCGCTAGGAATCTTTGAATTAATGACAGTCTGAATTTCAGATAAGGGTAGGACTATTGGAACTGAAATTTCGGATTCAGGAACTTGAATTTCCCCGCCTTCAAAAGATGAACTTCGCTGATCAACCCAACTATTGTATTCACTGCAACCGGACAATAGAAATAGACACAGTATGGCGAATCGGAGCCTCATTGGGCAAATATCAAGCAAGTCAATGAATTAAGATGAAAACAACTTAATTGTATAATCAATAAGCTTTCCCTTACCAGGTTTACCATGACCTGGAATCACACATTTGACTTTTGGGAATTTCTCCTTAAGCTTTAAAACGGTTTTGGGCCATTCAGACTTGTCGGCATCTAGGAGGTTTCCCTTGTCAGCGCCAATCTCCTTTATCATGCAACCACCAAATAGAATTCTATCCGCTGGAATGTATGTTACAATATTATCATCAGTATGTGCTGCGCCAAAATGATAGGAGATAATCTTTGTGCCTGCCAGATTTATTTCAACGCTATCAGTAAAGTATCGTTGGGTGCAGTTGTAGCCTTCCAAATCGGCCAATTTGCATGTTGTTTTATGGCTGATTGACTGGCAACCTGTTCCAACAAACGTGGTTAGCCCGCTAATACAGTCCTCATGAAAGTGATTGACAATTAAGTAGTTTACTGTTGCTTTCTTTTCAACCATTATCCAGCGAATGAGGTCTACGGATGCTTCGTCACCTACTGGCGTGTCCATCACAGCTGCTTGTCCATCTTTTATGTATACAAGTCCATTGCATGGAAATTTACCATTCTTGTAAGGGATATATGAGATATGCAGAAATGCGTTTTCATTGATTGGAACTATTTGCAAATAGTCACTGACTTGAATAGTGTCTGGCTTTGCAAAAACCAGGTTACAGAGTATTGATAGCACTAAGAAAGTCAAACGGGTTTTCATATACTCAATGGACGATAATTCGACTCAAAAGTTGAATGGAAAACGAAATACTACTTTTCAATTTTATCACGCGATACAATCGCCATTGTGATTCTGCTAATACAAACCATCTTTCCTTCGTCATTCTTTATCTCAATACCCCAAACATGAGATGATTTTCCAATATGAATTGGTTTTGCCGTTCCTGTAACCCTACCTTTTGTGGCAGGCCGTAAATGATTTGCATTTACTTCCATCCCGACTGTAAAGTATTTGCTGCTATCCACAACCAAATGAGCAGCTAAACTACCCAAAGTCTCCGCTAGGGCAACGCTTGCTCCTCCATGTAGGATTCCATAAGGCTGAACCGTTCTATGATCGACCGGCATAGATCCAGAAATATAGTCTTCTCCAAGATCTATAATCTGTATATCCAGGGTTTCCATCAAAGTGCCTTTTTGCATCTTGCCAGCTTCATCTTTTGTGGGTTGTTCAAACCAAATTGCCATATCTGTGATTTTTAAGCAAAGAAAATCGAATCTTTGCGTCCACAATGGTCGTATTTCCAAATTGTAAAATCAATATTGGCTTGCATATAACCAGCAAGCGAGAAGATGGATATCATAACATTGAAACTGTAATGGTTCCTGTGGCTTGGTCGGACGCTCTGGAGATTGTCAAGCATGATCAAAAAAAACCTGACGAAAGCCTCTTAACTGGTAAGGCAGAGTCGGGGAAGGTTCATTTTTACAGTTATGGAATCCCAATTCCTGGAAATGCCGAGGATAATTTATGCATCAAGGTATATCACATGCTCGAAGAATGGTTCGAATTACCCTCGGTGGATATTCATTTGATAAAAAATGTACCGATTGGAGCGGGTTTGGGCGGAGGAAGTGCTGATGCGGCTTTTTGTCTTAGGGCTTTGAAAGAATATTTCGATTTATCAATATCCGATTCGGAGGCCAAGAAATTGCTCGGGAATATTGGTAGCGATTGTCCATTTTTTTGGGATAATGAGCCATCATTCGCCTATGGAAAGGGAGATGATATGAGAAGAATTGAACTTCAACTTACCAATAAGTGGGTCTTGTTAGTTTATCCGAACATTGCAATATCTACCGCAGAGGCTTATTCAGGTATCAATCCAAAACAACCTTCCATTGACCTTGAACTTCTTACCAATTTGCCAATCGAATGTTGGAATCAAGGAATTGTAAATGATTTTGAGGAATCTGTATTCCCAAAATATCCAAGTTTAATGGAGGTCAAAAAGCGGTTTTATGAAATTGGGGCGATATACTCGTCTTTATCAGGAAGTGGTTCAGCCATTTACGGTATCTTCTCAGAGGAACCTACTATTCCCACAGAATGGCAAGACTATCAATTTTGGGTAGGTCGGTTTATGGAATAATTTCCTGCTTCAACCGAGTCAGACTTACATCCAAATAGTTTGTTATCCTTAATTCGATTGGCGACAATTGACGGCACCATAAATTCCCAACCATCGCTACCTTCCTTAATCTTCTGAATCACGTCATCTGAGAAAATATTCAATATATCCTTATTCGAACATTGTATTTCCTCAATTTTTTGATTACTCTTTAGGTAGTCTAAAAGGTGGTACAAAGTCTTATCCTCTAGTTCAATGTCGTCAATAGTACGCAGTGTACCATCATCATTTAGGGCTGGATATACATATAGCTTTACATTTCTACCAAAAAGGATTCCGAAGGCTTCTAGTAATCTACCCTTGAGTCTATCGTAATACTTGTCTTCAAAAATCTGACGCAAGTTGTCTACACCTAAAATGACGCCTAGTTTTCTATTCCTTACCGAATCGGAAAGGTTTGAAACCAGAGTGTAATACTTTTGATAATTGGAAATCAAGACGGTATAGCCCAGGCTGCATATGATGTCAACTCGGTCTAGAAAATCGGTTTCGTCTATTTTACCTTCAGCGCTTAAATCTTTTAGAGTCAATTCAAATAGGATTTGAATACGATCAACTTCGATGTCCTCCTCCTTGCGAAATTCCTTTAAGCCCATTTTCAGCATGTCAAGGTTTACATGAGTCAGAGGACGAAACCTTCCACGCAACATTAAGATATTCTTTTTGTAAAGGGCAGTTGATGCTTGCAATACGTTTCCTTCAGGTCCAAACATTGCAGCATCGGTGAGTCCATTTTTCACCAACTGCATTGTAAGTAATCTATTGTCGATGTGATCAAAATCTGGTCCGGTAAGACGCAGCATGTCAATTTCGATTCGCCCATGGCCTAAGCCGTCAAGCAAGCTATTTATAAATAGTTCTGGATCATTCGAATAATGATAAATGCCATAGATTAAATTAACCCCAATTCGTCCTAATGCTTTTTGTTGCATTAAACTATCGTTGTCATGCATAATAACATGCAATACACAGTCATTTGGTGGTGTTTCAGGATTTAGTTGAAATCGAAGACCGATCCACCCATGTCCCTTATTTGTTTTATAATAGTTTAGAACCTCCACAGTATTAGCGAAAGAAAAGAACATTGATTCTTTAGCTCTATGCTTAAGTTTTGTTTCGAGATTAGAATACTCCTTATCGAGCATGGTTATTAACCGGGGTTCGGCAACATATCTCTGAGAAGCACCGTAAACCGAGTCGGAAATCTTCATGTCATATGCAGAAGTTGTAACCGCTATCGTACCTGAGGCACCTCCAGCCGAGAAAAAATTGGCGGAAACTTCCTGACCCGCACCAATCTCCGCGAATGATCCATAAATACGTGGATCTAAGTTTATACTGAGTGCTTTTTCACTAATACCAATCTGTCTGTAGCCAGCCATATTTTTTTCTTTACTTCTTCAAATCTAGTGGCTTAACACTAAGTCAGCCTTAAAATTCGACAAACATTTAACTACCAACGTTTCAAAGCAATAATAGAGTGTTTAATGGATAAAAAAAGAGCCCATAATTAACATTATGAGCTCTTTAGCTTTATTCAGATTTTCTATTCAGTCACCACTAATGGAACTTTTGTTAGGTTCTCGTTTTCTGAGTTCACCTCGACAAAATAGATACCAGGTGCCAGGTTGGTCAAATCGATATCAAATCCATTGCTGGACCCTCTCCGTTTTTCAGTAATCATTTTTCCATCAAGTCCAATAATGCGATAAGTAACATCATTTTGAGATTCTCGCAAAGTAATATGAGTCATTCCCTTGGCAGGATTTGGGCTTAGGGTAACACCATTCATCTCAATGTTTTGAATTCCAACAGTTAAGTCATCAATTTCAATTTCATCACAATAAGGGAAACTGGAACCATAGTCATTAGAAGCAATTAGGCATACATTGAAAACTCCACCTGACTTTGGATATAAATATCCAGGGCTTTGAACAATTGATGTGTCGCCATTGTAATCAAAGTCCCAGTGCCATTCGGTTGGGTCAAAACCGCTCAAATCGGTAAATGTGACTGCAGTGTCAAGAAATACCGACCAAACAAAGAAAGCGTCAGGTCTGCGGTTAAAAATGCTCAGATCTTCGCAATGTGAGTCTGACCCGAATGCATTGGTAACAGTAAGACAAACTTCAAAGTCTCCAGTATCAAGATAATTGTATGTAGGGTTTTGAGTTAGTGCTGTATCGCCATTTCCGAAGTCCCACTCCCACATATTTGGGTTTTGCGTAGATAGATCTGTAAAGTCAACGACCGGGTCATTAGAAGTGGTATAGGTAAAGAATGCGTTCGGAGGCCCGTTTGAAATAATAATTCCCTTGCAAATGTCGTCTGAGCCAGCTGCGTTTTCTACAGTTAAACAAACATTGTAAGCGCCAATTCCGAAACTATGAGTTGGATTTTGAACAATAGAGGTATCACCATCTCCAAAATCCCAATGCCAAGAAGTTGGAATATTTTCAGAGGAGTCGCTGAACACAAGGGTTGGATCTCCGCTGGCATCATAATCAAAATCTGCTATAGGTGGAAGGATCATCGTATCCGTGATGATTCTAAAATGATAATCATCCGCTTCCGTTGACCAATTAGTTCCGTTAAAGTTGCGAACTCTTCCAGATGTTCCAGGAGTAGTCTGGGCAAGCCAAACGTTTCCATTTGGCGCTTCAAAGCCAATCCAAACATCACCAATGAGACTGTCCAATTGGTTTTCATAAGGTCTTAAATCAATTCGGGTGATTAGATGTGGCTGCTGCAAATTAGCTTCTGGAAAAACCGTAATTGGTGTTATAAGATCGCTCGCTGGCTGTGAGTTACTATCGGCCCAAACATGAAACTCCATGCTGTCATTTAGATTATTCACATCAGTATAATTTCCGATGAATGCGGTGGTAATTGTCGTGAGACCGTCTAGCGTCATCCTCATAGCAGTGCCCGTATTAAGGCTCGTAGATGAGTAGCTTATAATGAAGTTTACCTCTCCTTCTTCATACTTAATATAGTTGCCATGGTTGTACTTATAAAATTGAGAGAATGCTGAATTCGATTGATTAGATGAGTCCACGGCTTCTAAGTAGTAATCGACATATGCCCCTGCTTCTTGAGATGGAAGCGCGTACGTGAATTCATCAACATTAGTGTCAATGGGTGTTATAGAACTAAACGTACCGCCATCAACTGAATAATATAGAATAGCAGATGCAACTCCTGATATATCAGTAATCGTGAACGTTCTGAAATTAGTGTCAATTTGACCTTCATAATGTAGGTCAGGATCATGAAGAATCAATGGAGGAGCATTATCTACAGTATCCTTAGTAATCCGCAAACTATCTACGAATATTCCTTGAGCCTGATAACCAGCATCTGTATAAAACTTAAATCGAACCTTAACTTGAGAATTGCCTACAAAGCCGCCAATGTTAATATTGAACGTAGACCAATTGCCCAAGTTTCCTTCACCATTGATCGTGTATGCCGTAGTCCACGATGATCCATTATTGGTTGAGGCTTCTACATAGCAATAATCAAATCCATTCTCGATATCATATTTTCCACGGAAGTAAATATTAGCATCTAGAGAAGCAGATAAATCGAAAGTTGAATCTAGTGTTGCGTAGGTCGTTTGGTTATTTGCGTATTGTCCGGATGGGCTATCTGCAAGTGAATACGTACCATTATAAGCTTGAGATGTCGCCAAGCCCCATTGACCTGTTAAATCCCAGTTGGTTGTGCCGCCTTCAAAGTCATCAGAATAGATGAGTTCTTGTGCGTAAGTATTTGAAAACAAGAATATTATGCACAGAGCTAAGTAAACTTTCTTCATAAGTGTTAGGTTTAGGTCGAAAGTACAAATTGTAGAGATGTTATATTAAAAAGGTTAAGTATGAACAGTTTGCGGAGATTGACATACGTGTCGGTACAGTTATCTCTACCCAGGTTTTGGAACAAGCGATAAAACCAGCCTAAAAGATGGTAATTGACTTTGGCGAAGAAATAGGTGAATTAAATTCTAGTGCTCAAATAACCGAGCAATAATCGGTACAGGATTTATTGGGTAAACAGTTATTGGCGGTAGTTAATTTTCCTAAAAAGCAAATCGAAAACTTCATAAGTCAATGTCTTGTTCTAGGTATATATAACCAGAGCGGTGTAGTTTTGCTGTGGCCAGACAAGCACTGTGTAAATGGAGAAAAAGTAGGATAAGATGAAAGAGTTGAAGTTGTGGTGGAAAAAAGGATGGATGAAAAACCTATTGTTTTTGGGCATTCTAGGCGTTCTGTTTTTTACAGATGCAGGCGAATGGCTGAGGATTCAATTCACAAGCCTAACTCTATCAGTGCCCGAAAATGAAGTGAATACTTCTGAATTACCAAACAGTATTCATCAATTCCCCCTTCAATTAAAAGCTGAAAATGGTGATGAGTTTCTTTTGAGGGAGCACAGTGGTAAACCAATATTCATTAATTTCTGGGCTAGTTGGTGTGTGCCCTGTTTGGCAGAATTTTCATTGCTAGTGGAATTCAAGTCAAATTTTCCAGACGTTGAATTTATGTTTATTACTGCTGAGGATCAAGTGGCATTTGACACATTTCTAGCAATAAAATCTAACTCATTACCTTATTATCGGCAGCTTTCGCGCATTCCCGATGAGCTCTCTCATGGTGCCATTCCAGCTACGTTCTTAATTAATGAAAAAGGTGAAGTACTTTACCAGCATATTGGCGCAGCAGATTGGGACGACCAAGCTACCATCGATGAGGTGAGAGAGTTATTGAAGTAGCTTATTCCTATTTGGTTCCTGGGCCTATTCTATCCGCAGCATAATGCAAGACCTTGCGCATTAGATGAACCCTATCCTTTCCTCTAACATTGTGCGGATGCCCTGGATATACAAAGTAGTCTAATTGAATTTCGCTGTCAACCGCACTTTTGAGGAGAGCTTGGCTGTGTTGCCATACTACTACATTGTCCACCGTTCCGTGGATTACTAATAAATCATCAGCTAATTGATCAACCTTATTGACCAAGTTGGCTTTTTCAAATCCTTCTTCATTGGTTTCTGGAGTATCCATGTAACGCTCA
>Ga0257120_1002266_pt1 | contig 11701 bp, 10 predicted proteins | sample SI106_10metaG_FD_190153 | JGI IMG/M metagenome (GOLD analysis project Ga0257120, IMG submission 190153) | Marine microbial communities from Saanich Inlet, British Columbia, Canada - SI106_10 | ecosystem: Environmental > Aquatic > Marine > Inlet | place: Canada: British Columbia | collected... | reverse complement strand
GCAACTGCTTTTTTTGTGCGTTTGTATGGTTTACTCTACAAGATTTATAGTTACTCCTGCATCGGTTTTTGTAGCCTTAGTAAAGCCTAATTTCCCAAGTGCTTTTAAGCTTTTATCCCATTGTTTGTTACTCAAGCCCGTCATCGATTTTAGCGCCTCTAGGTTCATCGATTTTCTTTCGACTAAAATCTCGTAGATCGCTTTTTCATTCTCGCTTAATTCGTCCGTTTTTGAGTTCTCAAATTCCTCAGGTCGCATTTGCGGAAAAAACAATACTTCTTGAATTGAAGATTGATTGGTCATCAACATGGTTAGTCGATCTATTCCAATTCCCATTCCAGAAGTAGGGGGCATACCGTACTCTAAAGCTCTCAAAAAATCCTGATCAATAAACATCGCCTCATCATCGCCTTTGGCAGATAAAGCTAACTGCTCTTCAAATCGCTCTCGCTGATCTATTGGATCGTTTAATTCCGAATAAGCATTGGCAATTTCTTTCCCGTTTACCATCAATTCAAAGCGTTCTGTTAACTCCGGATTTTCTCGATGTACCTTACATAAAGGCGACATTTCTTTAGGATAATCTGTAATAAAAGTAGGTTGAATGTATTTGGGCTCACATTTTTCTCCGAAAATTTCGTCGATTAATTTTCCCTTACCCATACTTTTATCGGTCTCAATGCCCAGGCTTTTGCAGGCTTCTATAAGTTGAGGCACCTCCATGCCTGAAATGTCAATTCCGGTATGTTCTTTTATTGCATCGGTCATGGTAACACGAGCAAAGGGAGTTTTAAAACTAATGTCTTTAGTTCCCACTGTAAGTTCGGTTTTACCGTTTACATCCATCGATACGCGCTGAATCATTTTTTCGGTAAAGTCCATCATCCAATTGTAGTCTTTATAAGCTACGTATATTTCCAATACCGTAAATTCCGGATTGTGTGTACGATCCATTCCTTCATTTCGAAAGTCTTTGGCAAATTCAAACACACCATCAAAACCACCTACAATTAACCTTTTTAAATACAGTTCGTTTGCAATTCTTAAATATAAAGGAATGTCTAAAGCATTGTGGTGGGAGATAAACGGTCGCGCCGATGCTCCTCCCGGAATAGGTTGAAGAATAGGAGTTTCCACCTCTAAGTATTCGCGCTCGTTAAAAAAAGAACGCATGCTGTTTATAATTTTACTTCGCTTAATAAAGGTTTCTTTGACCCCTTGATTAACTACCAGGTCTACATACCGCTGGCGGTATCTAAGCTCCGGATCTGTAAAAGCATCATGAATGGTTCCTCCTTCATCTGTTTTTACCACCGGTAATGGTTTCAACGATTTTGATAGCATGGTCATTTCGGTTACCAAAACAGAAATTTCGCCCACTTGAGTTTTAAACAATGTTCCTTTAACGCCAATAAAATCTCCTATATCCAGTAATTTTTTGAATACTTGATTGTACATGGATTTGTCTTCTCCTGTACAAATTTCATCCCTATTAAAGTACAATTGAATTCGACCTTGAGCGTCTTGAATCTCGGCAAAAGAAGCTTTTCCCATGATGCGTCTGCTCATAAATCGTCCAGCCAGGCAAACAAATTTTCCATCTTCAAAATGTTCTTTACAATCTTTGGAGTAAATACTTACATCGTAGGCTGCTGCAGGATAGGGTTCGATGCCTAAGTCTCTTAATTTTTGAAGAGATTCTCTACGCCCTAATTCTTGTTCTGATAATGAAGTACTCATAGCTTGAAATTTGCGCAAATATACCAAACTTTTGAGAGATAAATACTTACTTTTGCTGCTTGTAAAAAACATTTTATAAACAAGAATAGACTGAGATGATAGATTTAATTGCTGGTTTTGGAAACCAACTACGTCATGCATTAGAAATTGGTGCAAGTGCAAACTTAAAAGCCAATACTAAGGAAATTAGAAATGTAATGATTACCGGTTTGGGTGGTTCTGGAATTGGCGGAACCATTGTCTCGGAATTGGTAGCTAAAGAATGCATTGTTCCTATTTGCGCTAATAAAGGATACGATTTACCTGAATACATAAACGAAAATACACTTGTTATTTGCTCTTCTTTCTCCGGAAATACAGAGGAAACAATAGAAGCTTTTGCAAAAGCTAAAGCGAAGGGCGCACATATTGCTTGTGTTTCTTCTGGAGGTAAATTAATTGAGCTAGCTAAGGAAAATAACTTAAACTACATTCAGTTGCCAACAGCAGAATCTCCTAGAACAATGATGGGGTATTCAATTACTCAGTTGTTGTATTTTCTAAATCACTATGGTTTAATTAGCGGTTCTTTTAAAGCAGATTTAAATAATGCAGCCACTTTAATAGACGATTTACAAACAGAAATTCAGGCAGATGCGGTTTTACTTGCTGACCATTTAGAAGGTAAAACACCTATTGTATATGCTTGCGATGGTTACGAAGGTATGGTTGTGCGTTTCCGTCAGCAAATGAACGAAAATGCCAAAACACTTTGTTGGCACAACATAGTTCCAGAAATGAACCATAATGAACTCGTTGGTTGGAGAAAGAAAGATGAAAATTTAGCTGTTATATTCTTCAGAAACGATTCTGATTACACACGTAATCAAAAGCGATTAGAAATTAACAAGGAAGTGATCTCAAAGTACACGTCTTCGGTAATGGAATACTGGTCTAAGGGTACCACAATGATAGAGAAGACTTTCTATTTGGTTAATGTTGGCGATCATGTATCCTACATTATATCTCAGAGAAATGGAGTTGTAGCGGAAGAGATTGAAGTTATTAATGCTTTAAAAGGAGCTTTGTCTGACTTTTAATTAAGAAACCAAATCTTCATAAAACGATAATGCAGCGAGTAAAACACATCGATCTGGGTCTGATAGATTATAAAGAAGCCTGGGATTTTCAGGAAACATTATTTCAGGGTGTTATTGATGTGAAGCGTGCGAACAGAGCTCTAGAAAAAGAGGGAAGTACTCATGTGGTACAAACTCAAAGCAGTTTAATTTTTTGCGAGCATCCGCATGTATTTACTTTAGGCAAAAGCGGCCATCTTTCTCATTTATTGGTAAACGAAGAACAATTAGCAGCCAAAGGGGCGCGATTTTATAAAATTAATCGTGGTGGAGACATAACCTACCACGGCCCCGGGCAATTGGTGGTTTATCCTATTTTCGATTTGGATCATTTTTTTACCGACATTCATAAATACCTCCGGTATTTAGAGGAATCAGTAATTCGCACCCTTGCCGAATATGGAATTCTATCTGGAAGAATAAAAGGATCTACGGGTGTTTGGTTAGACTGGAATAATCCAAAAGCTAGAAAAATATGTGCTCTAGGAGTGCGCTCTAGCAGATGGGTAACCATGCACGGCTTTGCTTTTAATGTAAACTCAGACCTTAATTATTTTTCCAACATTATTCCATGTGGAATTACAGACAAGGCCGTAACCTCTTTGCAAAAAGAACTGGGCAGGGCTATTGATATGTCGGAAGTTCAAGAAAAAATAAAAACACACTTGGCGGTGCTTTTTGAAATGGAATTGATCGTTTAGTTCTTTTTAAACTTGCCCTACTGACATTTTTTCAATCTCTCAAATTGTTTAGCTTTGTCGGCTTACCATTAACTCATTTATGGGATTGTTAAAAAAAGACCCTTTTGGGCATTACATATTTTTAAAACGCTGGTTAATACAATTGTTGGGTACGCTCTCTCATAGGCGTTACCAGGGGTTTAACAGTATGAATATTGAGGGCTCTGAGATTATTAGAGAACTTCCAGCCAAAAACATTCTTTTTGTTTCCAACCACCAAACGTATTTTGCAGATGTTACCGCCATGCATCATGTGTTTAACGCTTCTTTAAAAGGACGAATAGACAGTATTAAAAATGTATCGTATTTATGGAATCCAAAAACCAACTTATATTACATTGCCGCTACAGAAACCATGGAATCAGGATTTTTACCCAAAGTGATGTCTTATGTTGGAGCCGTATCTATAAAAAGAACTTGGAGAGAATCTGGAGAGGCCATAAACAGACAAGTTGACTTTAAAGATATTTCGAATATTGGTACGGCACTAGAAGACGGCTGGGTGGTTACCTTTCCTCAGGGAACAACACGAGCCTTTAATCCCATTCGTAAAGGAACGGCTCATATTATAAAAAAGTTTAAACCAATTGTAGTTCCCGTTGTTATTGACGGATTTAGGCGCTCTTTTGATAAGCGAGGCTTACGGATAAAGAAAAAGGGAATACTTCAATCTATGGTTATTAAAAAACCTTTGGTTATAGATTATGAAAACGACTCGGTAGATAAAATAGTAGAGCAATTGGAGTATGCCATAGAGCAACACCCATCCTTTATAAGGGTAAGCACAGAAGAGTATTTAAAATTGAAAACGGAACGTAATAAAAAGCGAGAGTTTTGGAATTAAAAAAGAGTGGCTTTAGCCACTCTTTTTTAATTAAAACAAACGTATTAATCCTGCAATACCTGGATTGGTATGCGTTTCTCCATCGATTAACAAAGTTGGGATAATTCTCTTGCCATTGTTTGCTTTTTCTACAAAAGCTACAGCCGATTCATTTTGACTTATGTCAATGTATTCAAATTCAATGCTTTTAGACTCTAAAAACTTTTTTGCAGTTACACAGTCCGAGCACCAATCTGCTCCATATACTTTTACATTTTTCATTTTTTAATCTTTAGGTTATTAAAATAAACAGGAAAACTAGCCAAAAATAGCTACGTTAATCCAACTTGCAATTTATCTATTTGTACACAAATACTCTGCCTAAAATTTTGATAATTTGTACTAAAAATTATGCGGCATTATTCAATTCTCCAAATTGAATACTTACATTTGACCAATGCCCAAAACCAAGGAACATATAGCTCAATTTTTAAAAACACTGCCTAGTAGTGCAGGAGTTTATCAGTACTACGATAAGGATGATATTATTCTTTACGTAGGAAAAGCAAAGAATTTAAAGCGTCGAGTTTCTTCCTATTTTCATAAAGAACACACCGACTATGGTAAAACACGAGTGTTGGTTTCTAAAATTGAACGTATAGAGTACATTGTGGTGGTGAGCGAGGTAGATGCACTTTTGCTGGAGAATAATCTTATAAAAAAACTCCAACCGCGTTACAACGTACTGCTAAAAGACGACAAAACATATCCATGGATTTGTATTAAAAAAGAGCGTTATCCACGCGTTTTTTCTGTGCGTAATGTTCTTAAAGACGGTTCTGAGTATTTTGGACCTTACTCTTCCTCTAGAGCCATGCGCGTACTTTTAGAGCTCATAAAACAACTCTATCCGCTGCGTTCTTGTGCCTTTAATTTAAGCGAAGAAAACATTGAAAATGGCAAGTTTAAAGTTTGTTTAGATTACCACATCAAAAAATGTTTAGGGGCATGCGAGTCTTTACAAACAGAGGAAGACTACCAACAAGACATTGCAGAAATACGCTCTATTTTAAAAGGAAACACAAAAAGTATTATTCAGCCCTTAAAGGAGCAAATGAATACGTTTGCTGTAAATTTAGAATTTGAAAAAGCTCAAGAAATAAAAGAAAAATTAGAGGCTTTAGAGAATTATCAATCCAAATCTACGGTGGTAAGCCCAAGCATTCACAATGTAGATGTTTTTACCATTTTATCCGATACCGACTCGGCTTATGTAAACTATTTTAAGATTGTGAACGGAGCCATAATCCAATCACATAACCTGGAAATTAAGAAAAAACTAGACGAGTCGGATGAAGATTTATTGACCATGGCTGTATTGGAAATTAGAGAAAAGTTTCATTCCAACACCAAGGAAATCATCTTAAACAAACAAATTACCAGTGCTTGGGAAGAGGTGAGCTTACACATTCCACAGCGCGGCGACAAGAAGGCGCTTGTAGACTTATCCCTTCGTAATGCGCAATACATGCGTCAGGAAAAGCTCAAGAAAATACAAATTTTAGATCCGGAACGCCATAGCAAAAGAGTTTTGGAGCAAGTACAAAAAGACCTGCGCTTGTCCGAACTACCTGTCCAAATTGAATGTTTCGATAACTCAAACATTCAAGGAACCAACCCGGCATCGGCTTGTGTGGTTTTTAAAAACGCCAAACCCAGCAAAAAAGATTACCGACATTTTAACATTAAAACCGTAGAAGGCCCAGATGATTACGCCTCTATGGAAGAGGTGGTTTACCGTCGTTATAAGAGACTTAAAGAAGAAAACGAGCCTTTTCCACAGCTAATTATTATAGATGGAGGAAAGGGGCAGCTTAGCGCTTCTTTAAAAGCCTTAGATAAACTGGAGCTGCGCGGTGTAATTGCCATAGTGGGTATTGCAAAAAGATTGGAAGAAATTTATTTTCCCGGCGACTCGGTACCTTTGTACATCGACAAAAGATCGGAATCGTTAAAACTCATTCAGCATTTGCGAAACGAGGCCCACCGGTTTAGTTTGGCACACCACCGCAACAGAAGATCCAAATCGGGCTTGCATTCCGAACTAGATGATGTACCCGGAATAGGACCCAAATCTAAAGTGGAGTTACTGAAAAAATTTAAGTCTATAAAACGAATCAAGGAAGCATCTATAAGCGACTTAACAGAATTATTGGGCACGAGTAAGGCTCAAAAATTGAAGACCTATTTTAAAGATGGAGAAAGTAAGAATTGACAAATGGCTGTGGACGGTACGCATCTTTAAATCCAGAAGCATTGCTACACAAGCCTGTAAATCGGGAAAAATTAAAGTAAGCGGAAGCAAGTGTAAACCCGCACGTATGGTTTTGGTAAACGATTTAATTTCGGTAGACAAAAAAGGACTGAAATTGGAGTTTAAAATTTTGGAACTCCTAAAATCGCGTGTTGGTTTTTCTATTGCGAAAGATTGTTACGAAGATTTAACCTCGCTCGAAGAACGCGAAAAGTTTAGAGCTTTTCACTACCGCAGACTCTCGGGAGAAGATCGTGATATTGGCCTAGGTAGACCTACCAAAAGAGACCGACGTGAACTCGAGAATTTTAAGGAAATAGATGAGTGGATGGAAGAAGATTTGTCTTACGATTTGGGAGATGAAGATTAAGGCTCTTCTCATTCCCTAGAACTTGGCGTCCATTTAACACCAAAATAAATGGTTCTTGGCAGCGAGGGGCCAAACACATAATTACTGTCTCTGTTTTTGCCAATATCAAAATTGCTTTGGTAAGAATTAAACAGGTTTTTTATTCCACCGAATAGTTCTAGGGCCGTTTGCGTTTTAGTTAATTGCATGGTATAGGCAATTTTAGCACTCAATTCAGAAAAGGGTTTCGAGCTGCTAATTTCGTTTACAGTTTGATTGGGCGCACCAGCAAAGTGCGGAACCTTCATCTCTCCTGTATAAATATAATTTAGGTTTGCATTTACCTTTGAGTTTGGTGTAATAGATAGCGTAGCAAAACCATAGGTAGTGGGTGTTCTTACAAAATCTTTTAAGCCTTCTAATCCGTCTATATAACTTACTTTTTCATCAAACTTACTGGATTGTAAAGTAAAACCTGTTTCGAATTGAATTTTCTTATCGTAATTTGTTCTTAGCTCTAATGTAAGCCCTTGTACCGTGGCTCCTTGTCCGTTTTGTTTTTCAAAGAGTTCTCCAAAACCATCTTGTCCTATCGGTTGTAAATAAAATGCATCATTCAACCGGGTGTAAAAACCCTCTAGGGTAAAACCGGCTATAAAATGCTCGCTAGGCTTATCGTAATTTACCGAAGCACTCAAGCTCTGCGATTTTTCTGGTATGAGGTTCCGAGACAAAGAAACACGCGATACCCCACCACCGGCAAATGCAATGTGCAAATCGGTGTCAAAAGCTTGTGGTGCCCTAAATCCAGTTCCATAATTAAGTCTAAACTGTGTGTTTGCTTTGAGTTTGTAGAGCAGTGAATAACGCGGACTAAACACGAGCTTATCAATTAAACTGTGCTTATCCATTCGTACTCCAGAAAGTAAGTTTACAGATGGAGACAAGTCCCAATCGCTTTGAACGAACAGCCCAAAATCGGTGGTTTTTTGGTCGATTAAGTAATTGTAAGGCGAGATTTCATCAAAAACATCGTCTACAACATATTCACTCCCAAGTGTAAAGGTATTGCTCCCTTTAATAAAATTGTAGCGTTTGTGGTTTACTTGAAAACCTCCTTGCAGTGTTGTGGTGTTTGAGTTTCCATAAGGAGGATTTTCTAAATGCGATTGAACGGCGGCGGCCTCATCGGGAAATATACCTGTGTAGTGTTTTCGTTTTGTGTTTTGCCAAGCGGCATAGGTAATAAGAGAGGTGTTTTCTTTTGTAATTTGATAATCGGCACTAGCCATCCAAACATTGTGCGTCCGTTCTTCAGATTGCTGTGTTAAGTATGCGGGTTTGTCGGTAAGTTCGCCACCGAATCTAAACTCATTTAAATTACTCAGGTTGAATTCCAGTTTTTCATCCTCACTAGGTAAAAAGAAAATATTGGTACCAAAAGAGGTGTTTTTAATTTCGGGTATTTCAGAATAACCATCCCCGTTGTGGTCGTACAATTCTCGCTCTCGGCGGTTAAAAAAAAAGGACACGCCCGATGTGTTGTTTTCAGACACCAAAGAACTGTTTCCGCTTAGCACAAGGTCATTTGCCTTCCCGTTTATATTTTGATAAAAGGAATTAAGCTCAAAAGAATTTATTTTTGGCATTTTGGTAATTACATTTACCGTACCTCCAATTGCGCTCGAACCGTATAAGGATGAGCCACCACCTCTTACCACTTCTATTCGGTCGATCATATTGGTAGGCAACTGCTCTAAACCGTACAAACCTGTTAATGGACTAAAGATTGGACGGCCATTTATTAAAATTTGAGAATAACCACCTGCCAAGCCATTCATGCGTAATTGGGTGTAATTACAGGTTTGGCAATCGGTTTCTACACGCAGTCCGGGCTGAAACTTTAAACCTTCGGATAGATTACAAGCCTGCACATTGTTAAGGGTTTGGCTGTTGATTAAATTAACAATTACGGGCGAGTTGGTTTGCCTTTTGTAGGTTTTAGTGCCCGTAATGACCACTTCATTTAAGGCATTTATATTTTCAACTAAATTAAATTGCACATCAACTGCTTTGGTAAGTTGGCTAATAGTAAGGGTTTTAACTTGTTTTTTAAAACCTACAAAAGAAGCTGTAAGTGTATACTTACCGTACGGAATTTCTTCAAGAATAAAAGCACCTCTAGAATTGCTTACTGCTCCAGTAACCGGACTTGTCGAAATAGTAATCGTTGCAAATTCTTGGAGCATATTGTCTACTCTAACAAGTCCACTTAGGCTTCCGTTTTGAGCCAACAACACCGGGGTAAAAAGTAAAAAGGTAGCAATGGATGTTAAAATAAATTTTAACCGCATAAAATAATTCATTTGTTTAGCGGTGCAAATATAATAAGTTAGAGTAGTCTAACAATAGATTTCCTATATTTGTTCTATTAAAGCCCTTTTATGCAAACGCAAACAAAAGAAAATTACCTGAAAGCTATTTTTTTTCTGAGTCAGAAAAACGAGCAAGTTTCCATTACAGAATTGGCGAGTAAGATGAAGGTTAGTAAGCCTACGGCCAACAATATGGTAAAAAAAATGGAGCAGAACAATTGGGTTTTGTATCAAAAATACCAGCCGCTACAACTAACGAGTAAGGGAAAAAAAATAGGCGCTTTAATTGTAAGAAAACACAGATTAACAGAAATGTTTTTAACCGAAGTTATGGGCTTTGGTTGGGAAGAGGTACACGACATTGCCGAGCAAATGGAACATTTAAATTCCTCTATTTTTTTCGATCGTATGGATGAGATATTGGGCTTCCCAACCTCTGATCCTCACGGCTCGCCAATTCCAGATAAAAACGGAAAGGTCCCGAAATCAAACTACCTTAATTTAACCTCCATAAAAGCGGGAGAAAAAGTAAAACTCTGTGGCTTGGTTAAGAGTTCTAAAGAGCTTTTACTTTACTTAAACAAGAAAAAAATTACCTTGGGAACAGAGTTTAAAGTAAAGCAGATTGAGAATTTTGATAAGAGTTTCGAAATTCTATTAACCAACAACAAAGAGCTGGTGCTTACGTATGAGGTTTGTAAATGTCTACTGGTTCAAAAAGGATAATTTTTAGTATTGACTCGGTTTTTTTAGCTGTAGTTAAACTCCTTTTATACGTTTCCACAGTGCATTAAACATATTCGCCTGCTTTTCTTTTGGCGGCCCGCCTTGAGCTTCTTGCATCACGTATCCATTTTCGCCATCCAGAAGCTCAAATCTAAAAATATACGCATCTACTGCATAGTCCTCGTTAAAGAAAACTCCAAAGCGCAAATCGTTCATTTGCAAACTATTTTCTAGGGGAATTACATTGTAATAGTCGTCGCTAAACCAAGCAAGTGTTTTTAAGGTTTCGTCTTGCTTGTTTTTTAAAAGCCCATGGTTTTTTGCGACTTCGGTAAACACAACAGCACTATGGTCAAATAAGGAATATTGAGAGAGGAAAAAGCTCGTATCGGTTTCTGCCACACAAGACCAAAGTACATTGCTCAAAATAGCCGGATTGGTAACATAGCGTTTCACTTCAATTTTTTGCTCGCTTAGTGCATTCGCAAAAACAGCGTTTACATGAAACTTGTTAACCACCGTAGCACACAAATAAAGGGAACTTAAAAGTATGCCCAGTTTGTTCCATTTGCCGCGTAAGCTGTTTTCTCTTTTATAAGTTGCGGCTACAATAAGACAAATAATAAAGGGCAAGGTGTAAACCGGATCTGCCACCGAAATAGTAGACCAGGCTACTCGTGTGTTTGTAAAAGGAGAAAACAATTGTGTGCCGTACATGGTAAAGCAATCGAGAATTGGGTGGGTAAGTAAAGACCAAAAAAACAAGCGCTGCCAATCTTTTACACTTGCTTCTGGAGCTTTCCATAAGCCGGTAAAGTATTTTTTGTAGGTAGAGCGGTATAAAAAATAAGCCAAGGCTGCTGCCGCCAAAAGCATGGGAATAAGCGGTTTGGGTACAATAATATTCAGCATAAAATGAACGGCAAAGCCAACAAGAATGGTAGCTAACGATCTAAAAACAAGGGCAATCCACTTGTGGTTTGGGCTTTTGTAAATGGCATGCACCAATTTACCAAACACTAAGGCTCCCAGTATAGAAAACAAAATGGAGTGGCTAAAGGCTCGATGAAAAGCCAGGTTGTCTATATTCGATAAAAAGAATTTACCCAAAACATCCAAGTCTGGAATGGTGCCTCCTATTGCGCCCCAAACCATAGCTCTGTTCCCAATTTTTTTACCCAAAACAAGCTCTCCAACCGCTGCTCCTAATACAATTTGTGTAAGTGAATCCATAAGGCAAATTTAGAATTTTTAATGGTACAAATCCATTCTTTTACGCATTGTAAACTAAAAGTTTTAAAACCAATTCTGTTGCCCAATAGTAAAATTTGAGTGGTATTACCTATTGTTTCATTCCCTAATTATAGGTAATATTAAAGTTCTATAAAATGATGTGGTATGTGTAAATCGTCAGCAGAAGTTGGACTCTAAATTAGTAAATTTAAGTCACACTTTCTCAAAGGAAGGTTAACCTTCCTTTGAGAAACAAAACAACGAATTATGGTACGTAAAAAGA
>Ga0257120_1002265_pt1 | contig 11703 bp, 12 predicted proteins | sample SI106_10metaG_FD_190153 | JGI IMG/M metagenome (GOLD analysis project Ga0257120, IMG submission 190153) | Marine microbial communities from Saanich Inlet, British Columbia, Canada - SI106_10 | ecosystem: Environmental > Aquatic > Marine > Inlet | place: Canada: British Columbia | collected... | reverse complement strand
TTAATTTACCAAAAAAGTTTAAATTATAATCATGGAAGCTGCAACTTTGAATAATAGGGGGAGCTAGTAAAATGATAAAACCGTTATACTGTTATAGTGTAACGGTTTTTGTTTTGACTCATTTTTGGTCAGTTTTGATCATTTTTAGCTGTTTTTGACACTTTTTGAATTTGGGTTATATCTAAATATTCACCCAATTAACTCTAGGAAAAAACCATTCTACAAAACCCACCCCACCCTCAGGTAATCAGATAGGTTAGGAAGTTTATAGGGTTATGTATCCCAGTGTCCCAACCCTTAGGTGTGGGACATCAGGACATGATAATCCCCACCCACGTTACGAACTTTCCCCTAACAACACCCCCCTAAAACCGCAACACTTAAAACAGCCTTAACCCCTTGTCATGGTGTTAATCACAAGGAAATACTTTTGTGGGCAATTGTGTGAAAAGCGAATCGTGTTATTATAGTTAGGGTTTGGGTTATATATAATATCAAGAGCCCTACCCTTCACAGAAAAACCATTCTACAAAACCCACCCCACCTCCAAGCATTAAGACAGGAAGAAAAGTTTTTAGCTTTTAAAAAAGGTAGGTTTGTTGCCAATATGTTGCCAAATAGGAAATAAAAAAACCGCAATAGGCTGTTTTAAAGACTATTACGGTTTTTGTTGGTGGTCCCACCTGGGCTCGAACCAGGGACCAACTGATTATGAGTCAGCTACTCTAACCAACTGAGCTATAGGACCGGCTGGGGAAAAATATTTTGCAAGCGTACGCAAAATTAATACAATAATTATTTAATCATTCTTTTAAATACATTTATTTCTAGCTTTTATTCTAAATTCTTATCAAAGGAAAATTGTCTAGCGATCCAAAGTAACTTATTTTTGTGCAAAGGCTTGAAAATGAAATCGTCAAAAAAACCAGATAATGTCGCGTGGGACGAAAAAAACGAAGAATATATTGCAAAATTATTGCCCTATGCAATAAACAACAGCAGTCCTGTAATCAGTATCCCCAACGTAGATTCGTTTAAAAAAAAGGGGGTTGATCGGGTTTCTAAGCAATTCCAAGCGGAACTCGCTGACCTGCAAAGTAAAATCAAAGACTTTGTGAATTTGGCATCAGACACCCAAATGGTTTACTCTGCTAAATTCAAATTCGAACCCATCGTTGGCGAAACCTATCATCTGTATGAAGGGGCAAAAGAGTCTTTTTTATCCCTAATAGAACCCAACAGTTGGAAGAAAACACATCTGGGGTCTTTCCGTCTAAACGGAGACTATAAGTGGGAGCGCCTCTAGCCTATCTGAAGTTCTGGGTTGCAAAGCCCATAAGCTCAGAATTAAATTGAATCCCTACACCCAAATACACATAATCTCCCAAGATGTTTTTATAGTGAGGTGGACTGCTTTTCCAGCCTTGGACCAAGCATTCGGCTATGGCTTCATTCGACCGAGTGTCTCCGCAGTTTGTTACATTTTCAAACCAGGGAACCTGAGCTATATTCTCCGCAATGCCAATAAAACGATTGTCAACCCTTCTCCATGCTTGAACATTGAACTTTTCGGCCCGCTCTACTGGACTCAAGCCTTCGTGGTCAGTATGGGAATAAAACTTTTTTTGAACCATATTGTCGCTGTGGTACTGTGCAATATGATCTAAACTATCTAGTTCTTTAAAAGGAACTAGCCCTTTTGCTTGTCGCAATTGATTTGTCTTTTTAAAAATAAGCTCCGCTATTCGTTCAGTATCTTGCTGTCCAAAGGCAGCAAACGAAAGCAGTGAAAAAAGAGCAGTGAATATGGTTTTACGAATATTTGTCATACTATTTATTTGTTTTAGAAGCTATACTTTGTGTTTGAGGACTGCATCCCAACAAATATCCTTAATTTTACCCAATAATCAACCTTATGGAAAGTCCAAGACAAAAGAAAATCGCAACCTTATTGCAACAGGAAATCGCTCAAATGCTTCAGGGAGCCGTTCGTAAAGAAGGGGTTTCTAACCTTTTGATTTCTGTTACAAAAGTTGCTGTAACCGTTGATCTTTCCATTGCCAAAATATACTTGAGCCTCTTCCCTCCTGCCAAAGCACTTGAAGTGCTCGAAGGAATCCAATCGAATAGTTTTCAGGTAAAACACGACCTTGCTCGTCTGATGAAAAATCAATTGCGAAAAGTCCCAGAACTTGTTTTTTACTTGGACGATTCGCTAGATTACATAGAGAAAATTGATGAAGCCTTAACCGCGATCGACGATCCCATCAAAAACCCTGAAGGGTTAGTCGCTCGCAAAAAAAAATAAGCTTGTGCGCTTTCCACTGTACATAGCCTCCCGATACTTCTTCACCAGAAGCAAACAGAGTGTGATCAATATCATCAATTATATTGCTCTATCCGTTGTGTTAATTGCTTCAGCAGCCTTGCTAATTGTTCTCTCTGCTTTTACAGGTCTCAAAGACTTTGGCCTTTCTTTTTCTAATGTTTTCGATCCTGATTTTCGGGTGGAAGCTGTCCAAGGTAAAACCCTCCAAATCGATTCAATTACCTTAGCTTCTGTAAAACAGCTTGACGGTATTCTTGCTGTTTCTGGAATTATAGAAGACAAAGTTTTTTTGAATTATCGAGACAAAAACCACGTTGTTTATCTCAAAGGGGTTGACTCGTCCTATCAAAATATCATCGAAAGCGATCGTTTTTTGAGCAGTGGTTCTTGGTTTTCCAATGAGCTTGATGAGGTGGTAATTGGTGGTGGAGTTGCCCAAGTATTAAGTTTAGGTATTTATGATTACAACGATTTTTTAGTGCTTACGGTTCCCAAAAGATCCGCAAGTGCAACCCAACTCAAAGAGCCTTTTATCAACAAGACCGCCTTGGTCTCTGGAATCTATAGCGTCAGCGAGGAACTCGACAAAAAATATATGTTTTCAAATCTGTCGTTTGCACAGACTCTTTTTCAACGAAAAGAAAATACGTACAGCTCCTTAGAGCTTAAACTCGCTCCTGATTTTAATCGAATACAACTCGAAGAACAGCTTCGTGCCTTACTCAAAACACCCTTGCGCATGCGTTCCCGAACCGAACTCAATGCGGCACTTTTCAAGATGCTCAATACCGAGCAAATGGCAATCTATTTGATTTTTACCCTGGTCATCATCATTGCGCTTTTTAATGTCGTCGGTGCTTTGATTATGATGATTTTAGAAAAAAGGCCTCAATTGAACGTATTGTATGCTCTTGGTGTATTGCCCAAAGAAATTCGTTTGATTTTCTTTTACTTGGGCGGAATGATCAGTTGGGTAGGTGGGGGCCTAGGTGTTTTATTAGGAACATGCCTCGTCCTACTTCAGCGCTATTTCCCTTTTCTTTATGTTCCTGGAACTAACTTTCCATATCCCGTTCGCTTGGAATTTCAAAATGTAGCTATGGTGTTGTTCCTGCTGTTTGTGTTAGGGGGACTCGCTTCGGCCTGGGCCACTGCCCAAGTAGGCAAAAAGATTAAGCTGCTTTAAACCATCTCATAGTCGCCCCAATTGGCTTCAACATCAGCGAGTGCGGCAAAGACATCTGCCGATGCGTTCGAAGTTACCATTCGGGTTCGGTATTCTTTAAAATGGGGGATTCCTTTAAAGTAATTGGTATAATGTCTGCGAGTTTCTAAAACGCCCAAAACTTCTCCTTTCCAATCGATTGCCATTTCCAAATGCCTACGGGCAGCATCTACACGTTCTACAATCGAGGGCGGAGCTAAGTGAGTTCCCGTTTCCATGAAATGTTTTACTTGGTTAAAAAACCAAGGGTTGCCAATGCTCGCTCTTCCAATCATAGCCCCGTCTAAACCGTATTGATCGCGCATTTCTATTGCTCTTTCAGGGCTGTCAACATCGCCATTTCCGAAAATGGGAATGTGCATGCGTTGGTTGTTTTTAACCTCCGCTATCGGACGCCAATCGGCAGCACCCTTATACATTTGAGCACGTGTTCTTCCGTGAATCGAAATCGCTTTGGCTCCAGCGTCTTGCAAACGTTCGGCTACCTCAACTATTTTTATAGAATCGTGATCCCAGCCCAAGCGTGTTTTTACGGTAATGGGAAGCTTGGTATGTTCTGCCATCACTTTTGTCAAGCGAACCATTAGGGGAATATCTCTCAAAATGCCTGCACCAGCACCTTTACTCACTACTTTTTTAACTGGACAGCCGAAGTTAATGTCGATGATATCGGGCTTAGACGCCTCAACAATCTCAACAGAACGAAGCATCGATTCTTCGTTTGCACCAAAAATCTGAATCCCAACAGGGCGTTCTTTTTCGTATATATCAAGCTTCATGACGCTTTTGGCAGCGTCTCGAATCAGACCCTCGCTCGAAATGAATTCGGTGTATACTACGTCAGCCCCGTGTTCCTTGCACAAGGCTCGAAAAGGAGGGTCGCTTACATCTTCCATGGGTGCAAGAAGAAGCGGAAAGTCACTGAGTTCGATGTCACCAATTTTTACCAAAGCGTGAAGTTTTTACAAAAGTACGTAAAACCTCGGTTTTCTCTATATCCTAGTTCAATTCAAACGTTTCTTGAAAGTGGGAAATAAAATCTTCATCCCAGATTGCTTCAACTTTTCCTGCTTTCAAATGGTAAATTCGAGGGGGAGAATCCCCTATCAAATCAAAGAATGTGTTTATGTCTATAAAGGCATAGGGATAAGTAAAGGCTGTAAGCTCTTCAAATTCAACTGCTGTGGTACTGCTTTCTTGATAAAACAAAACATACAGCTTTGGGAAACTTGAACTGACAGCTGCGAGTTCTGCCAATTGGGACGCGGCTTCTTGACAGTGTTCACAGTCCAAATTAAAAACCGCTACCACTTTTTCTCCTGCAGCCAAATCTACGCGCCCCGCATACTCAAATTGAGTGAGTTTTTGAAAAGGAAAATCACTGTGGTTTGGTAGCGGAAGTAAAAGCCACATGCTGGTAATAACAATTCCCGTTCCTAATAAAATTGGTTTTATGGAACGCTTATCATTAGCTGTTTTCCAAAAAACAAAGGCGGAAATCCCAATAAGGATTCCGTTTTTAATGATCGATTCTAGTGGTGTCATGGAAATCATCTCACCAAAACAGCCGCAATTTTCAGTGTCTCCAATACTCCACAAATAAACCAAGTGTAGCGTAAAACCTCCCAAAAGAAGTAAGGAAATAAGCATCAGTTTTTTGGTGTAAAAAGGTAGTAACATCAGGATTCCCAGAGCAAATTCCAGACCAATAAAAAATCGTGCTAGCTGTGCCGCAAAAAAACGATCGGGTGCCAATCCCTGATCCATTAGGGTGATTTCAAAAAACCCTGGACCAACAAACTTGGTATAGGCCGAAAAGAGAAACGTAATTCCCAATAATATTCTTAACCCGGCTACGCTAATTCGCATCTTTTATAGGTTTATTTTAAGGCTTCTTTAACCCGTTTCCAATCAATGTCGAAGTCTAGCGCTTCAAAATTTCCTGCTGTTTCGTAGCTCAAGGATACCTTGATTCTTGAATTGTTGTGCGGGTGGGTCATTAAAAACTCCATCTTCTCGTTATAATCCAATTCTTCGTGATGTGTGACGGTTAGTTTCATGAAATTAAGATTAATGGGTTAAATCGACAATCAAGATAATAATTATTTAAAAAAAAACAATTGGTTTTTAGCGAACTATATTTTAACAGAAAGCAAAAAAGCATTGTACAAATAAGTATATTTGCGGCTTAAGCTTAGGAAAGAAACGCTATGAAGTACATCAGAAATTTTTGCATTATTGCCCACATTGATCATGGGAAAAGTACATTAGCCGATCGACTCCTAGATTTTACAGGTGCCGTAACCGAACGTGAAAAACAAGATCAAATCCTAGACGGAATGGACTTGGAGCGCGAACGAGGGATTACCATCAAATCCCATGCAATCCAAATGGAATATACCCATGAAGGTCAAGAATATGTCTTGAACTTAATCGACACACCCGGCCATGTCGACTTTTCCTATGAAGTGTCTCGTTCAATTGCTGCCTGTGAAGGGGCCTTGCTGATCGTAGATGCCGCTCAAAGTATTCAAGCACAAACCATTTCGAATTTATATCTAGCGCTCGAGAATGATTTAGAAATCATTCCAGTACTCAACAAGGTCGACTTGCCTTCTGCTAATCCAGAAGAAGTAACCGACGATATTGTCGATCTTTTAGGCTGTGCTCCCGAAGATGTTATTCCGGCTTCTGCCAAAACAGGCCTTGGAATTCAAGAAATCCTAACGGCAATTATTGAGCGCGTTCCCCAGCCAAAAGGAAGTCCAGACGAACCGCTGCAAGCCTTAATTTTTGATTCTGTTTACAATCCCTTCAGAGGGATAGAAACGTATTTCAGGATTTTAAACGGTACCATTTCCAAAGGACAAAAGATTCAATTCATTGCCACACAAAACACTTATAATGTGGATGAAATTGGAACCCTAAAACTCAAACAAGAACCCAAAAAAACAATTAAAGCCGGAGATGTTGGCTACCTCATCACCGGTATTAAAGACGCTAAAGAGGTAAAAGTCGGAGATACAATCACTACTCCAGACAACCCAACCCAAAATGCTGTCGACGGATTTGAAGAAGTAAAACCCATGGTTTTTGCGGGTATTTATCCTGTAGATACCGAAGATTATGAAGAGCTTCGTTCCTCGATGGAAAAACTCCAGTTAAACGATGCCTCCCTTGTTTTTCTTCCCGAAAGTTCAGCAGCACTAGGTTTTGGTTTTCGCTGTGGGTTTCTAGGCATGTTGCATCTAGAAATCATTCAAGAGCGCTTAGAACGGGAATTCAATATGTCCGTGATAACAACAGTCCCCAACGTTTCTTACCATGCCTATGTTCGCAAAGACGTTGACGATAGAATCCTAGTAAACAACCCCTCCGATCTTCCCGATCCCTCGGCTTTAGATCGTGTTGAAGAGCCTTTTATTAAGGCCGCAATAATTACAAAGGCAGATTTTGTTGGAAATGTAATGTCGCTTTGTATAGAAAAAAGAGGTGTGATTACCAATCAAACCTATCTAACAACCGAACGTGTAGAGCTTACTTTTGATATGCCCTTAGCAGAAATTGTTTTTGATTTTTATGATCGTTTAAAAACTGTTTCAAAAGGATATGCGTCTTTCGATTACGCTCCCATTGGAATGCGCCCTTCCAAATTAGTGAAGGTTGATATTCTGTTGAATGGAAGTCAAGTAGATGCTTTGTCCGCATTAATCCATGCAGACAATGCGTACAATATTGGGAAAAAAATGTGTGAAAAATTACGCCAACTGATCCCAAGACAGCAGTTCGATGTTCCAATTCAAGCGGCTGTTGGCGCAAAAATAATTTCCAGAGAAACCATCAAAGCCGTTCGAAAAGATGTAACTGCCAAATGTTATGGGGGAGATATTTCTCGGAAACGGAAGCTCTTAGAAAAACAGAAAAAAGGGAAAAAGAAAATGCGTCAAGTAGGAAATGTAGAAATCCCACAAGAGGCGTTTATGGCTGTTCTTAAATTAAATGATTAGCTCTAAGCTTTTTGTAATCTACTTAAAAACAGTGTCTTTGCGATTAATCTAAAATTATTTCCCCATGAAAAAGATCTTATTTTTACTTTTACTTACTCCATTGGTTTATGCACAAGAATTAGACACTCCTGATCCTGCTTTGGCCTTCCGCAATTAAAAAAGGAGGTAAAAAAGCACTGCAATCGCTTTAAGTTGATCGTCACACTTTTTCATTGTACCTTAGAGCGTTCATTAACGCTTTCGTCTTATAAGGCAATAATCCAAACTTAATGATTCGCGTACCAACCCTCTTTTTAGATCCCATACGGTGTAAAAAAAATATTGCAAAAATGGCTGCAAAAGCCAGAGAGAACAAGCTGGCTTTCCGTCCCCATGTCAAAACCCATCAATCGCTGGAAGTCGCTCGATGGCTTAAAGAAGAAGGCGTTTCCAAAATAACGGTTTCTTCTCTTAAGATGGCTGCCTATTTTGCTCAAGAATGGAACGATATCACCCTTGCATTTCCAACCAACATTTTAGAAATCACAACCATCAATAGCCTTGCGTCAAAAATTCAGCTCAACCTCTGTGTCGAAAATGTCGAGGTGCTCGCCTTTTTAGAAAAAACCTTAAGCGCACCCGTTGGCATTTTCTTGAAAATGGATATTGGTTACCACAGAACCGGAATTGCGGTAGATCGCTTTTCTATAATCGATCAACTTTTGAATCAAATGAATCAAACACCTTTGCTTCAGTTCAAAGGGTTTTTAGGACACGCAGGCCATTCCTATCAATGTCGTTCTAAAGAGTCTGTCGAGGCTGTACACCAAGCGAGTAAAGAGCAGTTTTTGCTGCTCAAAGACCGTTATCAAAAACAATATCCTGAGCTGATACTTTCGTACGGAGACACACCCAGTTGTAGTGTGTCCGAAGATTTTGCAGGAATTGATGAAATTCGACCCGGCAATTTTGTTTTTTATGACATAACACAAAACATCATTGGATCAAACGAATTAGATGAGGTTGCGGTTGCCATGGCCTGCCCTGTTGTTGCTATACATCCTGATCGCAATGAAATTGTCGTTTACGGTGGTGGTGTTCACCTTTCGAAAGACCGAATTGAAGATCCAGAAGTAGGCATCATCTTTGGTCGAGTTGTAGAGCAAAAAGGAAGCGGTTGGGGAGGGTGTATCCCAAAGATGCACCTCAAAAGTCTTTCTCAAGAACACGGGATAGTTTCTGTCCCGAAAGAAAAAATGCAGGATTATGCCATTGGCGACCTGCTTTGGGTGCTCCCTGTTCATTCGTGTATGGCAGCTGATTTAATGAAAGAATTTCATACCACAGACGGAGCTATTCTCTCTACAATGTAAACGAATTTTACTTTTATATCTTTATAACAAAAACGAGCGTATATGATCATCATAATGGGAGTAAGTGGAACTGGAAAAACCAGTCTTGGAAAACACCTTTCTCAAGAAATGGATTGGCCTTTTTATGATGCGGATGATTTTCATCCTCAAACCAATAAGGAGAAAATGAAATCTGGCCTCGAGTTAGATGACGCTGATCGAGAGCCCTGGCTAGCCGAGTTAGCTCAAAAAATTAGTGGCTGGTCAAAAAATGGAGCGGCAATTTTGGCCTGCTCCGCACTAAAAGAAGCCTACAGAAAAATCCTTTCTGCCGAGAATAATGCAATTACTTGGGTTGTTTTAAACGGTTCTTTTTATTTGATTAAAAGGCGTTTAGAAAATCGTGAAAATCATTTTTTTGACGCAGCACTCCTCCAGTCACAATTTGATGTTTTGGAGCTCCCATCCTATGGGATTCACCTCAACATAGAAGACACAATTCCACAATTGGCTTCTTCTGTTTTAAATAAAATTCAACGCTCACAATCGGCAACCATTGGCGTAATCGGCATGGGCGTTATGGGACAGGGAATTGCGTTAAACTGTGCAGAAAACGAAATCCCAACTGCCGTTTATAATCGTTCCACTCCCGGAGAAGAAAAGGTCATTACGTCCTTTTTGTCAAAAAATAAAGCCTTTAAAAATCTAAGGGGTTTTACAGATCTGAATGCATTTGTATCTGCTTTAGAGCGTCCACGAAAAATTTGGTTGATGATCAAAAGTGGCCCTGCCATTGACGGCTTAATTGACGAACTTCTTCCGCTGCTTAGCGAGGGAGATGTGCTTGTTGATGGGGGTAATTCTCATTATTCCGACACCCAAAGAAGGGCTCAAGAGCTTCAAAAAAAGAAGATTGGCTTTGTCGGTTGTGGTGTTTCTGGAGGAGAAGTTGGAGCTCGTAATGGGGCTTCAATAATGTTTGGTGGAAGTCCTGAAGCCTATACTCTTTTTAATCCCATTCTAAATAAAATTGCGGCTAAAGACAAGGCCGGTATTCCCTGTCAAAGTTATATGGGAAAAGAAGGTGCAGGGCATTTTGTAAAGATGGTTCACAATGGAATAGAATATGCAGAAATGCAGCTTCTTGCCGAAGCCTTTGCTGTGCTGGCACATCAAATGAGTTACCCAAAACTTGTTGCTGTTCTTCAAGAAATGAATCACGGTTCAGAAGCCAGTTATCTTTTAGAAATTACTGCCGAGATCCTGCAGAAAAAAGAGGGAGAACATTTTTTAGTGGATTTGATTTTAGATCAAGCGAGTAGTAAAGGAACGGGGATGTGGTCCAGTTCGGCTGCCTTGTCCTTGGGGTCCGTCAATACAATGATGTCTGCATCTGTTTTTGCTCGCTACCTCTCTTCCTTTAAAACACAGCGGATCGCTTTATCAGCAAGAAAGCCTAAGGCCAAAAAACATGTTGATATTGATGTAAAATCGCTAATTGAAGCCTATCGCTTTGCTCGGATTGTGAATCATATCCAAGGTTTTAATCTGATTGAAAATGCTTCTCAACAATACGGTTGGGAATACAACCCTTCAGAAACAGCTCGTATATGGACCCAAGGATGTATCATTCGTTCGCGTTTAATGGAAACACTCGTTCACAGCTTTAAAACAGAAAAATCACTGCTTAACAATACGGCTGTTTTAGGTTTACTAGAAGAAAACGAGGCGGGTGCTGCCGCTATTATCCATCACGGAGTCGATCAAAAAATTCCTTTAGCGTGTTATTCTTCGGCATATAATTATTGGATTGCGATATGCAGTGAAACCCTTCCAGCGAATCTCATTCAAGCACAACGCGACTTTTTTGGAGCGCATACCTACCGTCGTGTAGACAAAGCTTTTGAACAAACATTTCACACCCAATGGCAATAATATGATTGACTATTTGCTTCTTGTCGGGCTAAGCCTCTTGGGGTTTTTGATCTTACAATTTAAGTTTCAATCTTTTCAAGCCTTGCTTAGTAACGCTCTTGGTTCATCAGAAAAAGGTGCTTTTAACACTAAAGGGCTTCGCTATGGTCCTTGTCCTTTCTTAATTTGTTTAAAAAAATGATCATGAAAAAAATCGTTCTTCTTTGCCTTATTGTACTTACTTCTTGTCAAGAGCGTAAAGAAATAACCTACCCCATCGGTCATATAGAAACTCCTTTGGGAGCCCTCTACTTTTGGCTCTATGAAGAAACCCCTTTGCATCGAGCTAGTTTTATAGAATTGGCACAAGCACAGTATTGGGATGATTTGAGTTTTAATCGAGTGATTGAAAACTTTGTCGTTCAAGGAGGTTGCCCAGACACGCCCGAAGGCTTCGGCCCTTCTGATTATTTGATTGAACCGGAGTTTGTACCCGAAATTAAACACCTTTATGGCGCAGTTGGAATGGGACGTGATGATAATCCGGGAAAGCTATCGGCGGGTTGTCAGTTTTACCTTGTTCATGATGCGCTTGGGATAGCCCGTTTGGATCAGAAATACACCGTCTTCGGTCAGGTATTTAAAGGGTTGGATGTTTTGAATAGCATTGCTACGCTCCCAATAGATTCACTAGATGCTCCGCTGGAGCGGGTGCCTTTGAAAGTTCGGGTACTTCAATTGAATAAAAAAGAATTAGAGGCCCTGGGAGGTGCTCAATTCCTTGAGGACATTAATCAATAATATTACTATAAAAACCCTTATGAAAAAAACGATTTGCCTTCTTGCCTTACTGCTATTAGCTCCTTTCTTTTCAGAGGCTCAGAATTTAAAAACCTT
>Ga0257120_1002258_pt1 | contig 11747 bp, 12 predicted proteins | sample SI106_10metaG_FD_190153 | JGI IMG/M metagenome (GOLD analysis project Ga0257120, IMG submission 190153) | Marine microbial communities from Saanich Inlet, British Columbia, Canada - SI106_10 | ecosystem: Environmental > Aquatic > Marine > Inlet | place: Canada: British Columbia | collected... | reverse complement strand
TGGACTTCAGCAAGCGGACCCTGTTTGGCCTGATATTAACAAAGCGTCCTAGGTTGCCCTTTGCTGTGATGTCCTCAGCCATGAGCCCACAGATTTCCCCAGAGCGCATGCCTGTGAGCAGCCCGAAGAGGAGGGCACTGTGCAGCACCCTGTCCTTTGCTGCCAACAAGATGCTGACCTGCGCATCACTCAGCACCCCATGGGGATGCACCTCAGGCCTGTCTTTTACTCTTAGCCCTTTCCACGGGTTGGCTCCCAGCTCGCCTTCACCAACACACCAGTCAAGGAACTGAGACATCTGCTTGAGGATGCGAGCCTGGGTCTGGGGTGCCAGGGTGATACCTTCAGAGGCCACTGACAGGCTTGCTAGGTCAACCAATCCAGCGTCCTTGCCGTCCCTGTATTTGCGCACGTTGGGAGAGAGCTGGGTGATATAGCCCAGCACCTCCTTTCCCTGGGTGAGGGACAAGTCACCAACAGCACACTTGCCGAGATGCGAGCCGAGCAGCTCCAAGGCAAAGTGCACCGACTTGTAGCTGCCCGGGCGTAGCCGCTCAGAGGTTTCAGCAAGGTAGTCCTGTGCAAGGTCCGCTACCAACCGCTCACCCAGAAGACGAGCACGCTGATATCGAGGGCGACCCACAGCCAGTCGAGGATCTTGGGGAGCAGTGGGAGTATCGGTGTGAGGGGTAGTAAGGGCATGGGCCTGAGCCTCCTTGATGATGGTTGTGAAGGTTTGGTTCAGCTCATCCACACGGGTCTTGGCTTGGGTGGCATCCCCTGTCTTGAGGGATTGCTTGAGGGCAGTGCCCAAGAGGGGTTGCAGTGCCTTAGGGTAGGTCCTGCGGTAGACCCAGGTGTTGTGGGTTTTGTAGGCGTACTTAATCTGAGGTGACATTACGTCTCCTTTCTGGGGCAATTGCCCTGGTTTGTGTGATGGGGTGGGATTTTGTGAACAGCGCCAAGGAGGGGCAGGGACTAAGCCCTTCCCTGACGCCTGCTCGGACTAGGTTGGTCCCACTAGGACCTGCAGAACCAAAGCGAGGTCAGGTTCTCCATACTCGCCCGCAAGGGGCCCCGTCAGGGCAGTGCCTGTGATGCAGTCTTTGAGAGCCTCCTGCACCAAGAACTGGTGTGAGGGGATGTCGTCAAAGCCAGCAAGCAACACGACACACCCAGGGGTGATGGTAAGGTCAGTCATCCTAGCCCCTCCGCAGCAGAAGGTCAGGCAACAGCAGGCCCAGGGTGAGACTGAGTGGGATTGGAAAGGGGAAGGGCTGCAGGATGCTCGGCAAGCCAGCAAGCACCACAAGGGCACCGGCCAGGGCTTGGGGAATGCTGAGAGACATCTCCCAGCGGGTCTTGAGCTGCCACTGCAGGACAAGTCGAAGAGCACCCCCTGCAAGAGCAAGGGCTGTGAAGGTCGTAAACATGATTGGTCTCCATGATGATTGTTATCATTATAGAGGCCTAAAAGTTCTCAGTTTTGGGGATGGAGTGGGCAGCACCTTCAAGTACCCAACTAGCCGAGTACCCGAGTACCCAGGTATCTAATTAGGCAAGTAGGCTGGTAGGCTAGTAGGCAGCCCAGAATCTCGACCTAGGCTTTGATGCTCCTTCGATTACTCTGCATACTGATGGAGGGTGACAATACCCGCTTACGGGCCCCCTATGTGGACACACTAGGGCCTCCCCATATGCCCCTCAGGATTAGCATCTCGATAGGGTGGTGGGGGGTTCTTGTCGGTGGTGACATGCTTTGTTGCCACCCTCCCACGGGTCTCCTTACGGGTCCCCTATATGAAGAGGGGTTAGATATCCCCCTTAGGTCCTTGTGTATTGATGTTGTTCTTATTGAGTATCAACAACAACACACCTCCACTAGATGCCCACTTAAGGATTATCCTTGGACTACCCTAAGGTCACATCTGGGGTGATACCTGTGTGCTCCTTGAAGACCTTCTTCATGACAGCCTTAGCTTTGTCTGAGTTGTCATCCCGAACAACAACAGCATCATGGATGGGGAGAGCGACGATGCCTTTGGCTTGTAGGGTTATCAGGACATCAACGAGAATATCAGACTCCTTACGGAACAGCTGCATACCAATCCCTGAGGTCATCTGTGGGTAGATTGCTGGATGCTTTCTCGCCACAGCCTCGAGGATGTCTTTGATGCTGTACCTTGAAGGTATGAGCTTTCGGACACCCTTGGGCATCTTAGTGGGTACCTTACTGCTGTTGATGAGAGCTTGGATGACTGTCTTGATGCCCTTGCGGTAGTCTGTTGGGATGCCTTCTGCTGAAAGGTCATAGAGGTCTCCTTTAGGAGGTTTGGTACCTGTCAGTCCATAGAGGATGGCAAGGCTCATTTGTCCGTAGTCTAGCTCAACACACCAATCACCCTCGATGAGGATATGCTCCTGACGCTCATCCGAGGACATGGCCTGCCAAAACCCGCCGTAGAGCCTGCCGCCTTGTGCAAAGTCTGAGTTGTTGAAGATGCGACGTAGGCGACGGTGTGTTGGATCCACTTGGGGGAGGTTGCAGGTGGTGTCTGCAGTGGAGAGCCAGTCATTGATTTCAGTCATCTGCTGACGCAGGGCGAGCGTTGCCTCATCCTACTCATACTCTTGATACTCTGCCATGTTGTTAGAGTGATGCTTGGGAGCCCGCAGGATGATCGCTTCCTCCTCAGGCGCAGGACCTATGTCATCCCTGACAATCCCGAAGTGTTCTATGCGTGACAACAGCTTTGGACCTGCCTTCAGAATGGTTTGTTGTCCTCCTGCAAAGGCTACATTCAGATCTCCATCTACAATCTTGAAGGTGCTGTGGCCTTTCTCGACAACGACAAAGTCCATCTCAGGTGCTGACATCACGTCCAAGATGGCTGGAAGGGTTTTGCCCAAGGCTGTCCCTTTGTATCGTGACTTTGACCTCAGGACTTTATTGCTGAGGGGGAGATGTATGCTGTCGTTGTCAGGCCCAAGCTCTACAGCACAGAGATCACACAGGATGGCTTCAACCGTACGGTCATAGGTTACCTGGTCAGCGGGTCTTCGAGCTCTCTTGCGGGTCTCGTGATAAGCTTCATACCCACTCATTTGGACCTGTACTTCTGCGATGAGCGCCATGAGCTTATCGGTCCTGGCACACAAGAACGGGTTGAATGCGCGGGCTTTATTCATTCAAAAAATATCCAGTAGAATATCAATCACCACACCCGCTCCATATGCTCCCGCATGACCTTCAGAGCATACCCTGAACCGTAGCTAACTGCCACTCCGCCCGAGGTGGAAATGGCGGGAAGCAGCCCTTCGCTACATTCTGCCCAGATGTCTGCTTTGCGGAAAACCGGACTTTGACGACTTTTTTGGGAACGGCTGCTTCCCGAATTTAGCGACTCAAACGCTCGTAGAATGCAGCAATGAACAGTGGCTCGATACCATCGAAGAAAATTGCGATGTAAGACCTAGAGCTAAATCGTGCTGCTGCTCTGGCTGAGACACGCGCCTCATCGTCTCATGGAATTCACGCTCTCAAGGCTTCTGATGATCAATCCGGCTTGTCTGATACGACCATCGGAAGGCGTGTTTCAACGAGCTTTGTCCAGAACGAAATGCCATAGGGGATCGCTTCGTCTGCAAAATCGAATTTGGGATTGTGCAGCCCCGCCGTGTCGCCGTTGCCTGTGTTGATCACAGCACCGGGGACTTTTTCCAACATAAATGAAAAATCCTCTCCACCCAGACGTGGTGGGTAATTTTCGTCGACAGCGGCAATGCCCGCCACGCTACGGGCCGCTGTGAGGGCGTATTCTGACGGGCTACGATGATTGAAGTTGATTGGGCATTTGCGTTGATAGTCCAGCGTGGAATTTACTTTGTGGCTCAGATCGACCCCGGCGCAGATTTCGCCCATGCGTTTTTCAATGATGTGTTGGGTGTCGGCGTGCAATGTGCGCACGGTGCCGCGTATCAGCGCAGATTGCGGGACCACATTGAACGCCTCCCCGGACTGGATCGCGGTGACAGAGATCAGACCATTGCGGATGGGATCGGTATCGCGGGTGATGATGGTTTGAAACGCATTGTAGATCGCATTTGCCGCTGCAATGGGATCATCCCCTTGATGGGGGCGTGCAGCATGTGCCCCGTTGCCTTCAATTTGGACTTCAAACGTATCAACTGCAGCATGAGACGGGCCATGGCACAGTGCAAATTCGCCAACCGGTAATCCTGGCATATTGTGCATGCCATAAATTTCCGAGATGTCGAATTTTTCAAACAACCCGTCCTTGAGCATCGCATTTGCGCCCACGCCACCTTCTTCGGCTGGTTGAAAGACCAAGGCAACGCGGCCGGCAAAATTACGCGTTTCTTGCAAATATTGTGCGGCACCTAGCAGCATTGCAGTGTGACCATCATGCCCACAAGCGTGCATCTTGCCGTTCTCGTTCGATTTGTGGGGGATGTCGGAAAGCTCAAATAAGGGCAACGCGTCCATATCAGAACGTAGTCCAATCATCGGGCCACTCTGCTGACCTTCAATAATCGCAACCACACCTGTTTTTCCCAATCCGGTATACACATCTGTGATGCCGATTTTTGCCAATGTGTTGAGGATGAATTCTTGTGTTTTTGGCAAGTCGAACAGGAGTTCGGGGTTCTGGTGCAGCCAGTGCCGCCAACCTGTTACTTCGGGGACCAAAGATGAAATACGGTTATTCACTAGCATAGGCATAGCGGTCTCCTGTTTGACGCTCGCAGAAAGGGTACGCAATTGCCAAGACGTTCATAAACAGGAATTTTCTATATAATTATTCCGTATCCCAGGACCGATGGTCCAAATTGCTTGCCCAGTCTTGCTGCTCACTTCTACTTGCCCAGATATCATCAAGTTTTTTCTGCCCGCTAGCGGCATGCTCGCGTACCGGGATAAGGAATTCGCGCAGGGTCTCGTTGCGGTCATTTTCGCGCCAGGCCACACCAAATTGAAGTGTGAGGTCTTCTTCTGCCAAAGGTCTCAGCGGCATGTTGGGCAAGTATAGGGCTCCTATCCATTCAGGAACGAAGGCTACACCAATGCCGCGCGCAACAAGTTGAAGGGTTGTAAACTTGTCGATGACTTCCATGATAATCTTCGGGCGCACCCCAGCTTTGGCAAAACCATTCACAATGAGCCTGTTGAGATGTGGCCGGGCATGGATGGGATATGAGATGACAGGATCATCTGCCAGCTCTTTGATTGAGACGGGCCCCGTCCTTGTGGCGAGCCTGTGATTTCGGGGCAAAGCGACGTAGATGCGCTCTTGCAAAAGCAGCTCAAATTTAACCCCAGGGCGCATTGTGGGAGGGCGGAAAAACGCGATATCAATGTGGTGGCTTTCAAGACTATCGATCTGATCTTGAGAACTGGACGATTCAGTCATTGTTGGGGAGACGGAGGGAAACTTGGCGGTGAAATCCCTCAGAATGGGCGGCAGATACCAGATCAAAGCGCCATCAATCCCGCCGATGCGCAGACGATCAAGCCTGTTGTCTGCCGCAGCACTTGCCGCTGCAACGCCGTTTTCCAGTGTGTTCAACGTGTCGCGCACGCTCTCCAGAAAAACCGCTCCTGCCTGCGTCAGGCTGACATGCCGGGTGGTTCTGAAAAACAACTTAAATCCCAGCTCGCTCTCTAGGTCTTTGATTTTAGTAGAGATTGCGGCCTGCGCCATGCCAAGGCGTTCTGCTGCAGTGCGAAAGTGCAGTTCTTCTGCGACGGCGACAAAGGCGCGAAGTTGCCGGAGATCCATATCAATTCCCAATCAATCAATGCTATTGTTCGCTTTTTTTATTCAATAGTTCGCTCTCATTCAATCCAAAGGTTCAAAGCTACCCTGCGAGATATCAAAAATCAGTCTCCGTCCTAGTTCGTGCTCAACAGACGCGCCGCAGACGAGAGCCAACAACACGTAGCGGGGAAAACAATGTCCAAATTCGGAAGATTTCTAGCAGCATCAGCATTGGCAGGCGCCTGTGCAACTTCTGCGATGGCTGAAAATAGCTTTGATTATGCCTTCCAAGGCAGCCTTAAAGGCCTTGATCCATACACTTTGCGTGAAACATTCACCTTGGGTATTCTCACCAATGTCTACGAAGGTTTGATCAAACGCGGTCCAAACCTGGAAATCCTGCCCGGATTGGCCACGAGTTGGGAAGTTATCGAGCCGACACGCTGGCGCTTCCACCTTCGCAAAGGCGTTAAGTTCCACAACGGGAACGATTTCACCGCTGAAGACGTTGTGTTTTCTGCCGAACGCTTGAATTCTGAAGGCTCTGACATGAAAGGCCGTGTCCCGGTCGATGCCACGTTCGAAATCGTCGATGACCATACAGTGGACGTCATTTTGGCCTCGCCCAACCCAATCCTGCACTACGAGTGGGAACTTTGGTCGATTATCGACAAAGACTGGGCAGAAGCCAATGACTCTATGCGTGTGACCTCGGCTTCAGACACTGCAGAAACCACAATTTCATTGAAGGCGAACGGCACAGGCCCGTTCAAGATCTCTGAGCACACCTCTGGCGTAAGCACAAAGTTCGAAGCCAATGAGAATTGGTGGAACTGGGACAACCGCGAATTCAACATCGATACAGTGAATTTCACGTCGATTTCCGCTGATGCCACACGCGTCGCTGCTTTGCTGTCAGGTGAATTGGATATGGTTTATCCTGTGCCAACCCAGGACATCAAACGTATCGACGCCAGTAGCACACTTTCGGCTTTGACAGGCCCTGAGTTGCGCACAATCTTCCTTGGCATGGATCAACGTCGTGACGAGCTGTTGAATTCTTCGATAACAGGCAAGAACCCGTTCAAAGACATACGTGTTCGCCAGGCATTCTATCACGCGATTGACGCCGAGGCGATTTCAGCGCGGATCATGCGCAAGCAGGCCACTCCTTCTGCCGTCATGGTCTCGCCGTTTCTCTTAGACAATGCGGACCAGTTTGAGCGTCTTGCATATGATCCGGAAAAAGCGAAAGCCCTGTTGGCAGAGGCAGGGTATCCAGAAGGGTTTGAAATTCGGATCGACTGCCCGAATGACCGCTATGTCAATGATGAATCCATCTGTCAGGCCGTTGCTGCGATGATGGCGAAAGTTGGCGTAAAGGTGAACGTGAACGCGCAGCCAAAGGCACAGTTCTTTGCAAAAATTCTGGCATCCGGTGGGTACGAAACTTCGTTTTACTTACTGGGCTGGACACCGGGTTCTTTGGATAGCCACAACATCTTTGCCAACCTCTATGGGTGCCGTGACGATGCTGGGAAAGGCGGTCAGTTCAACATTGGTGGGTATTGCAACCCAGAAGTTGACGCGCTTGCAAAGGAAATTCTTGTTGAAAACGATGCCGCGAAACGTCTGGATCTCGTAACGCAAGCCTACAGGATCGTCACGGACGAAGTCGGGTACCTGCCGCTGCACCAGCAAGGTCTCGCTTGGGGGGTGTCAAACGATGTGAGCGTCGCCCAACGTGCGGATAATGTTCTGCGATTTGAGCATATCACCAAGAACTAAGACCAACGGCCCTGCGGGAAACGTCGCAGGGCCATGCTCACCATAAAAAGGGGCCGTGTAGCGGTACCATAGGATAGCTATGCTCGCATTCATTATAAAACGCTTCGTACAATCCATTGTCGTCATGCTGGTCGTTGGTTTGATTGCATTCGTTATGTTTCGTTTTGTCGGTGATCCGGTCGACCAGATGGTCGGTTTAGAAACCTCTATCGAAGACCGCGAACGTCTGAGGGAGACACTCGGGTTGAACGCGCCATTGCCAATGCAGTATTGGAATTTCATTTCCAGCGCTGCCATGGGCGATTTTGGAACATCCTATCAATTCAAACGTCCCGTTGCAGACATGCTAGGAGATCGATTGCCTGCAACGCTCGAACTGGCTCTGGTCTCGGCCATTTTCGCTTTATGTGCAGGTATTCCGATGGGCGTATTCACAGCCCTCTATAAAGACAGTGTTCTGACAAAGCTGTTCCAGGCGATCTCGCTTGTCGGTATTTCCTTGCCGACATTCTTGATCGGTATTCTGCTGATCTATGTCTTTTCGGTTCAACTGCAGAAGCTTCCAAGTTTTGGACGCGGAGAGGTTGTTGACATTGCAGGATGGTCCACCGGATTGCTCACAGTCTCTGGTTTGAAAGCGCTGATTTTGCCGGCGATCACTTTGGGATTGTTCCAGATGACGTTGATCATGCGGTTGGTGCGCTCTGAGATGATGGAAATCCTGCGCAGCGACTTTATCAAATTTGCCCGCGCAAGGGGGCTAACCCCGCGGGCTGTCCACTTTGGGCATGCTTTGAAAAACACGATGATCCCCGTCATCACAATCACTGGTCTGCAACTTGGGTCGATCATTGCTTTTGCCATTATCACCGAAACCGTCTTTCAGTGGCCGGGTATTGGGCTGATGTTCCTGCAAGCGGTGCAAGACGTCGATGTACCGATCATGGCAGCGTACCTTCTCATGATCGCTTTTCTCTTTGTTTTCATCAACCTGATCGTCGACATCCTTTACGTCGTTGTCGACCCGCGCATCCGCATTGAGAAGGCTTAGTCATGTCCATGAACAAAGAGACAGACGAAAAAATGAGCGTGATCGCCCGCGTGCTTGACAGCGACATCTGGTATTCCTTTACGCGTTCCAAAGTCACGATGGTCGCTGCACTCGTAACTTTTCTAATCTTCGCCTCAGCGCTATTCGCTCCGATCATTTCGCCCCATGATCCGTTTGATTTGGCGTCCCTGTCGCTGATGGATTCACTTTTGCCGCCCGCATGGAACGCTGAAGGGGACCCTAATTATCTACTTGGCACCGATGATCAGGGGCGTGATGTCCTTTCAACCATTCTTTACGGCTCGCGTATCTCACTCGCGGTCGGTCTGGTCTCTGTGGCTTTCGCAGCGGTTCTTGGGATCACACTGGGTTTGGTTGCGGGCTATATGGGGGGCCGAGTTGATGCGATCATCATGCGCGTCGCGGATGTTCAACTGTCCTTCCCAGCGATCTTGATCGCACTGTTGATTGATGGGACGGTAAATGCCTTGGTCGGCGGAATGGATCGCGAAAGGTCAGCTTTCACGGTCCTGGTCATCTCCATTGGCCTGTCTTTCTGGGTGCAATACGCCCGGACGGTACGGTCTTCCACATTGGTGGAGCGCAACAAGGAATACGTGCAGGCCGCGCGTCTGATCGGGTTGCATCCATTCTTGATCATGCTGCGTCACGTTCTTCCAAACGTCATGGGTCCAGTGCTGGTCATCGCAACAATTAACCTGGCTCTGGCCGTGATCACCGAAGCCACTCTGTCATTTCTGGGTGTCGGAATTCCCGGCACGCAACCCTCTTTGGGCACAATGATCAGAACTGGAAATGATTTCCTGTTTTCCGGCGAATGGTGGATCACATTCTTCCCCGGCGCAATGCTCGCGGCCCTAGTTCTGGCGGTGAACCTGCTTGGCGACTGGCTGCGTGATGCCCTTAACCCAAAGCTGAGGTAAGACCATGAGTGATACTCTTTTAGGCGTCAAAGACCTCGTGGTCGAATTCTCGACGCGCCGTGGAATCCTCACGGCGGTCGATAAAGTCAGCTTTGATCTGGAGCGGGGCGAAGTATTGGGTCTTGTTGGCGAATCCGGCGCGGGCAAGTCCATCACTGGGTCCGCAATTGTAGGATTGATTGACCCGCCGGGTCGTATTGCAGCGGGCACGGTACATCTGGCAGGTCAGCGGATTGACAACCTTCCTACTGAAAAGATGCGCCATATCCGGGGTGACAAGATTGGGATGGTATTTCAAGACCCCCTCTCTTCTTTGAACCCGCTCTATTCTGTTGCTGAGCAATTGGTTGAAACCATCCTGACCCATAAGGACATCTCAAAGAAACAAGCGCGAGACAGGGCAATTGAATTGTTGGATGAAGTCGGCATCCCGGCCGCCGATCTGCGAATTGATGACTACCCGCATCAATTCTCAGGTGGTATGCGTCAACGGGTTGTGATTGCCTTGGCCCTTTGTGCGGACCCAGAGTTGATCATTGCAGATGAACCAACGACTGCCCTCGACGTGTCCGTACAAAGTCAAATTGTAAGCGTGTTGAAAAGGATGTGTTCTGAGCATGGAGCGTCTGTTATCCTGATCACCCACGACATGGGCGTAATTGCGGAAGCCGCCGACCGCGTGGCTGTTCTCTATTCGGGACGAATGGCCGAAATCGGGCCTGTGCGTGATGTGATCAAACACCCGCAGCACCCTTATACAAAGGGGCTGATGGGCTCGATCCCAACGATCACTCAGAAGGGCGATCGGCTAACACAAATTCCTGGATCAATGCCACGCTTAACGGATCGGCCACCAGGTTGCGCCTTTGCTCCACGCTGCGAAATGGCCACGAGTGCTTGTCACCAAAGTCATCCCTCCGAAGAAAACGTTGGAACGGCACGCGTGGCTTGCCACCTAATTACAAAAATGGGAGCGGTTGCATGAAAGATGTCTTAGTTAATGTCGAGAATCTGACGCGCATTTTTGATGTCTCCAAACCCTGGCTCAACAGGGTCATCGAGCGCGAAGAAAAAAAAACACTGCGTGCAGTGAACGACGTTTCCCTAGAAATTCGTCGTGGTGAGACATTCGCTCTTGTTGGTGAATCTGGTTCAGGAAAGTCCACGATCGCTAAAATGATTGTAGGTCTGTTAGGTCTCAGCCAAGGCAAAATTGATTTTGACGGCATTGATCTGTCCCAGCTGGATGGGGCTGAAATGCGTGCTCTGCGTCAGCGATATCAGATGATATTTCAAGACCCTTTTGCCAGCCTCAACCCACGCTGGAGGGTGAATAAAATCATCGCAGAACCGTTGCGCCAATTTGATATGGAGAGTTCTGAGAGCGATAGAAATAGGCGCGTTGAGGAATTGCTCGAACTTGTAGGAATGTCCGCCAAAGATGGTGTTAAATTTCCGCACGAATTCTCGGGGGGGCAACGACAGCGGATCGCAATCGCACGAGCCCTTTCGTCAAATCCAGAATTCATAGTTTGTGATGAACCGACCTCGGCGCTGGATGTATCCGTTCAGGCGCAAATTCTGAACTTGATGCGCGACCTGCAAGATGAACTTGGGTTGACCTATCTGTTTATTAGCCACGACCTATCCGTCGTGCGCCACATGGCAAATAGGATTGGTGTTCTGTATCTGGGCCGATTGGTTGAAGTTGCAGATGGCAAAGAACTGTTCCGCAATCCGCGCCATCCCTACACCAAAATGTTGCTGAATGCGATCCCAGATCTGGACATGACTGGACGTAAAGTAGCGCCTCCAGATGGAGAAATACCGAACCCCATCAACCCTCCAAGCGGATGTACATTTCATCCTCGCTGTCCCATTGCCACAGAACAGTGCAAGCGCGAAATCCCAACGATCCGAAATTCTGATTCTGGTAGCGTTGTATGTTTTGAAGCGGTCCGCGCGTAAGTCGATGTTTCAAGGTCACTATCAGAGTAAATCTTCTTGAAGAGGGCAGGGCGACTTTGTAGCTTCCCTTAATTACAAAACACTCCCCATCTCATCACAGATTTACAAAGTGGTCCAGAAAGTGGTCCTGTGGCTAGGTTTCGCAGGCACCAAGCCAATTTTATATAATAATTACAATTACTTAACTATAATTTGTGGTGCCCAGAAGAGGACGTC
>Ga0257120_1002252_pt1 | contig 11790 bp, 8 predicted proteins | sample SI106_10metaG_FD_190153 | JGI IMG/M metagenome (GOLD analysis project Ga0257120, IMG submission 190153) | Marine microbial communities from Saanich Inlet, British Columbia, Canada - SI106_10 | ecosystem: Environmental > Aquatic > Marine > Inlet | place: Canada: British Columbia | collected... | reverse complement strand
AAACTATCGACAATGTATTTGCAAACAGAGGTTTTACCCGTACCTGCGCCACCACTTAGAATAAATAATGGCAGTTGGCAGGCCATTGAGACGGCTTCTCTCTGCTCGGCATCCAAGCAAGCTTCTGCGGGTGGATCGGAATATTCGGGTTGTTCGTAATTTGCCATCATATCTCTGAAAGTTTGACTCAAAAAGGTTTCAATTTGTGCAAATTTGGTCAAAGCAAGGTGTTCACCATCGATAACGATTGGCCAATTATTGTTTATTTCTGAAAAACTCCGCTGAAAAAGCTCAACAGGCATCCAATACGACCCACTGGAGACCATGTATTTACGAATTGTATCAATTGCTTGGCATCTTTTTGAACGCGGATCGAGTGAAGCGGATATTTTCAAATCTTGGCAAACCAGTTGGACCATTTTCTGTCGGCTTTTTGGTTTTGTAGCAGCCAAGAAATCATTGCGAGGACGATTCTCAAAACCAAAACAATCAAATTCTTTATCATAGATCAGACGCCAGGGGTCCGAGACTAAAAAGGCAAGTAAATCTTCCATTTTATTGCCGTGCCATTTCAATAAAGCATCGGTTTGGCTTCGGTTAAGATATCGCAACAAGCTCGGCAATGTTTTGGATAACGATTGTCCGACATCCAATTGTTGTGAAACACTGTCAAATGCTGTCCAAATGTTTGCTAATTTTTTCTTGCCAATTTTTGGTAATTGTGTGATGACATCACTTTTGTTTTGGAGTGCCGTTATTAATTTAGTAAGTGGTTTTATTGAGAATAACATTGTTCGATCACGGTATTTTACCCCGTGTTTTTCAAGTGCTGCTTTTAAAGCGTGTCCTGGTCGAGATTGTGGGGTTCCGTTAAATGAATTTTTCATTTTTCCGTCTCTACCGCGTTTGCTGGTAATTTTGCCAATGTAATATTGACCCGCAACCATCGTGCTGGGTTCACACGCATATTTTCCACCAAAACTTTTGGTGTTACCGTTAGAATCTTTCAGTACACAAAGAACCCAGTCATTCCGATTCAAAATTTTTTTAATAAGTTCAAATACAGGCATGTTTTTCTTGTTTGTTTGTTTTTTTATCAACCCATGGTATAATCAATTTCATATCTAAATATTCTTAACAGATATAGGTTTTTCGGTAAAGAGAATGGAAAATTAAAACTTTTTTTGGGTGATATTTTCCAAGCAATTCCTATAATTTTCTAACATTCCAACGAAATCTTACCCGATTAATCGGGTAAGATCTGACTCGAATGTTAGAAAATTATAGGAATTCGAATTTTTATTTTTGTGGAAAATAGAAGAACGAATTGAAATATTTTTTTGGATAAATTTAAACAGTACGCTTTTAATAACTGCTAGTCTTTTGTTGCTGCCAAAAAAATCAAAACTTTTTTTTGGTGATATTTTTTCAGTCAATTCCTATAATTTTCTAACATTCGAGTCAGATCTTACCCGATTAATCGGGTAAGATTTCGTTGGAATGTTAGAAAATTATAGGAATTGAGATTTTTTTATTTTCTCCAAAATAGTTTGAGTTTTTTAGCCGGAATGCAAAGCATCAGTATTCCTATAACCGTTACGAATATTTAGGGTTATTGTGTTATGTATCAAAAAACATGGAACAGATTGGCAACATGAATGTCCAACTGTACAGAAAACTATACTTGTCAGAAAACTGGGGTTCCAATTGTTTCAGCAAGCTCAAGCACACAGTTGATGGGCGTAAAAGACTCCGAAAATGGTACCCAGACCGAAGAACACTGTTTGACAAAATCCAAAACCATCCATTTGTAACATTGGGTCGAGCTTACTGGCTCAACGACCACGAACTGTGTGTGGGATACCAACTCCGAACTAACCCACATGTGTTCAGACCTATTTTCTCCGACAAACGCCAACGACTCTTAAATGTGGTACATACCGACCTTATTCACCCGTCTAACTTTTGGCGAACCGTTCGGATGCGATACTGGCAAACCGTTTGTCTGCTCAAACAATTACCGCTGGAATGCGTAGATTACATTGTAAGATTTATATATTAAACTGTTGTCTTCCACAGACTCCTCCTAATTTCGGAATATTCTGAAATATTTCCTATAACCGTAACACATTTATGTATAAAAATAGAAATATAAATTATAAAATAAGATGAAACGTTACCTTAATCATAACTTACCAAAAGCAATTGTTAAACAAGTAGAAAAAATCATTATTACACCCGCACAGGCCCGTTTTTTTTGTAGTGGGTTCGCAAGCTGTCCCGAAGCATTACAAAGCAATTCAATTCGAGACCTTGTTCAAAACCCATATTTGTGGCTACCTTCAAAAAACGTAACAGAACAACAGAATTGGCTGAAAGAAGTATACCCAAAAAACATAGAATACGACACTGTGAAAATAAAAAGCGTTTTAATATGTAGCAAATGCGGAAACAATCAAGTAGAGTACTATGAAAAGCAGATACGCGGTGCGGACGAACCAATGACTGTCTTCGCACATTGCACCGTCGCCACTTGTGGAAAAAGCTGGGTTCAGTGATCGGCTCCGCCATAGTATTTAATACCGATCTCCATAAATATCGTATGGCAATTCAATGTATTTTTATTGGAGATTCACGAGTTGGAAAAACGTCCATAATAAGCGCAGCTATTTCCGATGAAAAGAGAAGATCTTTGCCTACGATTGGAGTTGATATCCAACATCACGTGATGGAAGATGGCAATGTTATAAACATTTGGGATACTTCTGGAGACCCCAATTTCCATAGCCTTGTAAGAATGTTTGAGAAAACCTGTCAAACTATTGTTTATGTATTTGCTGCAAATCAACCAGAGTCATTTCAAAGCATCTGTGACTGGCATTCAGAATTATATGACAATTCGAAAAAATATATTTGTATTTGCAATAAAACAGATTTGGGTAGTCCTACTGTGTTTAAAGATCGTATCACTCATTTGTATCCCGAAATAATATTCGTAGAGAGCAGCAGCGTTACTGATAATGGCAAACGGCTATTACAAATTATTATAGAAAATTCCGAAAAGATCGAATACATACAAGCACATTCCTTGCCGCGTTCGTGCTGTAAAATATCTTAAAAAAAGAGTAAATGAATAGTATTTATATGTATCATTGAATAGTATACGTGAATGTATAGTGTTCATTTTTTGCCAGCAGGTGATAATTTTTGCTCCGAAACACAAAACCTCGGAAATTGTAGAGGACCTGCGGTACATTATTCTCTGGGTCGATTTGACATCCCGACTAACGGGCCTAATCCGAACGGAGATATTCCCAATGAGTATCTCAGATTCACTGTTGTATATTTCAAATATGGGTATAATCATAATCTTAATTCTACGAGAAGCCCTACTTATGAGGTCATATTTGATATGAACAGTAGTAAATGGAAATGTACATGTCCTGATTTTACCTCGAGACGCGTAAACCTGGGCACATGCTGTAAGCATATACAAGGCGCGATTGACCTGAGAGATAATTATGATCGTTTTAATGATGCCAGGTATCTTGTTTTATTGGGAATGCATATTACATAAGAATAAAGTTTATTCTGTATAAACATAGTCTCAGATTCATTCAAAATGAGTGTTGTTTCTCGAGCAGTTAAAAGACGAGAGTTATCGTTAAACATGTTGAAAAGTATAGAGCAGGATTTAGAAGAAGTTCCGTTGACATTTCACGATAAAATGACCAAAATATTGGCAGATATTCCCGTTGATAAGTTGCATAAAAAACATGAATTTGAAACTGTGGCGATCATCGCCAGAAGTGCGTCTTTAAGTGGAATATGGTATGGCGAATTAAAAACTGTCGCTGAACACCAAGAAATGCAGGGTAATATTGATAAACATTTTAAAAATCGATGGAGAACGGTAAAAGATCGTCCAGAATCGACTGTTGTAGATTTCTTAGACATTTTGTTAGAAAATAAATCAAAATTAAGTTTTGTCTAAAAATTAAATCTATTTGTACTATATATACAGCTTTTTTCATGCATATTCCCTATGTTTTTCGTAAAACAATTTGCAAATATGTGTGCTTTGCATAGCCTACAAAATATGTTTAAATCCTGTAAGATTACATATACTGACATGCACATCGCGTGTCAAAAGATATTCGAGGAAACTGGTGATCCCGTCAGTAACCACGAGTCGTTTGGTGGGAATTGGAGTGTGGCAGCAGTTTTAAAAGCAATTACAATGGCAGGCTATGAAGTAATACAAGGTATTGAAACCAAAAAACAACGGGTATGGAGTGCGTCTCCTATCCAGGATTTGATGGAAGACCCAGATTTTCGTGGCGTTATCATTCACCAACCCCATCGACACCATTTTACTTGCTTACGAACTGAGATGATAGCAGACAAATTGAAACTTTATCTGGTCGATTCTCAGTCACCTGGTCCGATATGCATTTCACCCAAATTGGCTATGCAAAGATGCATATCGCCTGCTTATGCATGGGAAGCATACATTATTATGGGTCCAGAGATGGAGAGCATTCTCCCCGCCGCGTCCGCGTCAATTAAACAGTATACACGCGACACAAAACATACGCGCGACCCAAAACGTCAAAGAGTAAAACCGCCACCAGGGTTTTTAGCGGCATATCATAGCTTAAAAAGACGTGATGAACAACAATAAAAAATGTAAAACCTTATTCAACTGTTTTGATATATAAAAGCATGTTTTTTTTTTAATATAAAATGAAATTTAAACCGTTCACCTTCTTGTTATTTTTTACATTTTTTGAGGTAAGTTATTCGCAATCCATCGGACAGACAGCTTGTCAGTTGTATCCATGTGAGAATAATGGAGCCTGTACAGACGTAACCGGTACAACTCGAAGTTGTCTTTGTATGGTAGGCTATGGTGGAGTGGATTGTCAATACGATACGAATGCCTGTCAGCCGGAACCCTGTCAAAACGACGGCAGTTGTTCTTCTTCACTCATCATGAAACCTTATGTAGAATTCACAATCGAAATCTCAGAGGAATATTGCTGGAATCGCCAACTTGTGACTGGTTGGGCGGGCGGTACAAAAGAACAATGTTATGAAGCTGTCAAATTAAACAAAGATGCCGGAGGTGGTTGTAACGGAAGAACCTTTATCTATCGCGCAGATAGTGAATCTTGTGCGTGTGGCACAGACATGTGTGATAGCCGTCAAGACATGGCATACGGTTGGACAACATACATGCAAGAAAGTTTGGAGGAGGAATCAACGTGCACATGTTCCACGGGCTATGCTGGAGCGATTTGTCAATATGATACTGATGCATGTGAGCCCGACCCCTGTCAAAACGATGCCAGTTGTTCTTCTTCACTCATTATGGAACCTTATGCAGAATTTACCATCTATATGGCTCAAGAATTATGTTCGAATCGGATTTATTTGCAGCCTCAAGGTCTGTGGACTGTTGGTGGTACAAAAGAAGAATGTTACGACGCTGTCAAACTACACAGAGATACGTTAGGTTGTAACGGAAGAACTTACCTCTATTCAGACGTAGGAGACTGTGCCTGTGGCGTAGACAATTGTGATTCCACCATTCCATCTAATTTTTGGTCAACATACATGCAAGAAAGTTTGGAGGAGGAATCAACATGCACATGTTCTACTGGTTATACTGGAACAAATTGTGAAATAGACATTGACGAATGTGACCCCGATCCCTGCCAAAATAGCGCGGTATGTAGCGAAACTTCTGACGGTACTACCTTAACGCCAGGCGTGTATCATTGTGAATGTGCTACTGGTTTCACTGGTGACAATTGTGAAGAAGATATTAACGAGTGTGATCCAGATCCCTGTCACACTGGTACCTGCACGGAAACTTCTGACGGTTCTACCTTAACGCCAGGCGTGTATCATTGTGAATGTCCTATCGGACTTATGGGAGTGATATGTAATATAGACATTAACGAATGTGTCCCAGATCAATGCCAAAACGGAGCGACGTGCTCGGAATCAAACCTGGATCCATCAGTAGCTATTGGTGAATATCACTGCAATTGTCTCACAGGGTATGAAGGCACGGATTGTGAAGAAGATATTAACGAATGTGACCCCGATCCCTGCCAAAATAGCGCGGTATGTAGCGAAACTTCTGACGGTACTACCTTAACGCCAGGCGTGTATCATTGTGAATGTGCTGCTGGTTATACAGGAACAAATTGTGACGAAGATATCGATGAATGTGACCCCGATCCCTGCAACAGCTTAAGCACTTGTTCAGAATCGGGAACTAACGCGTCCGTGGCTGTGGGGGATTTCAATTGTGACTGTTCACCTGGTTTTGTCGGGGATACTTGTACAACTTATGAGGGAATGTGTCCACAATCCTGTGAAAATGGAGCAACATGTAAGGAATTAGTGTGGACCAGATGTGGTCCCCTTTACGACAATTTAGCATGCAATGGCTTCTGGAATCAAAATTTTTGTAACGATAGTAATGGGTGGTGTGGGCAAACACAAGCTCACATAGATGCAAGCTCGGGAAATTATGACTATGACCCCCTTAACAGTCCACCCATTTTATTTGGCGAATTTACATGCACATGTCTTCCTGGTTATAATGGAACAAATTGTGAACAAGACATTAACGAGTGTGATCCAGATCCTTGCCAAAATAATGCACCGTGCTCTGAATCGTCGACAAATACCAGCGTAGCACCCGCAGAATATTTCTGCGAATGCCCAGAGGGTTATATTGGAACAAATTGCGATGAAGATATTAATGAGTGTGATCCAGATCCTTGCCAAAATAATGCAACGTGCTCTGAAGGCATTGGTGAATACACCTGCGATTGTCTTCCTGGTTATAATGGAACAAATTGTGAAGAAGACATAAACGAATGTGATCCAGATCCTTGCCAAAACAACGCAACATGCACCGAAGGCATTGGTGAATACACCTGCGATTGTCTTCCAGGATATAATGGAACAACTTGTGAACAAGATATTAATGAGTGTGATCCCGACCCCTGTCAAAATAATGCAACGTGTTCTGAAACCTCTGACGGGACAACTTTAACGCCTGGTGTTTATCATTGCGAATGTGCTGCTGGTTATAACGGTACAAATTGTGATGAAGATATTAACGAGTGTGATCCTAACCCATGTTTATATAATAGCCCTTGCACGGATTTACCAGATGGCGAAGTAAGCTGTGACTGTCCAGAAGGCCATTTCGGCACGTATTGTGAATTAGATGAGCCATTAACAAACTGCGACCCGAATCCTTGCCTGTACAATAGCCCTTGCACGGATTTACCAGACGGCTCATACAGCTGCAACTGCCCCGAAGGCCATTTCGGTCAGAACTGTGAGTTGGATGCGCCATTAACAAACTGCGACCCATCCCCCTGTTTATATGGCGCTGTTTGTACTGATTTGCCAAATAGTTTATATAGTTGCGATTGTCCTGAAGGCCATTTCGGAACAAACTGCGAATTAGATGCGCAAGTGTTCTCTTGTGACCCATCCCCTTGCCTTTACGGGTTTCCATGTACCGATTTGGGGGACGGTAATCATTTCTGCAATTGTTCGGACGGACATAGTGGAACAAATTGTGAGCTATACAATGGCATGGTTATCGACAACTCTACAACTGTTAACGATAATACAGACACACAAAATGACAATGGCGGTAGTATTAACAACCAAGTCGACGATAATGTGAACAGTGGTACCATCGTCACTTCTTTAACGGATATGGAGACAATCCTTCTCGTTTTATTACTTCTTATGGTAGCAATCATCGTATTGAGCTGTTTACCAATTTATTGTTTTGGGACAAAAGCTGCTACCGCAACAGCGGCAGCAGTTACAAACGACGAAGAAAAGCAATTGCTGGTTAGGAAAAAAACATTAGATTTTTAGTGGCGGAGAAATAGATGAAAATAAAGAAAAATTAAGTTTGGTAGCAAAAATATATTTATATTTCAAAATAAACCTCATCTAATATTTTGTCGTTAACTTTGTATTGACCTGTATTTTCTCTTTTCTCGATATCATCCTTAAACCCTTTTGTTGTTGCTAAGCTGACGAAATCACCTTTAAGTAACGCGGGTGGAACGCGGACCTCGCTTCTATACAAAATCGGTGGAATTTTTCGTTCTAATTTCAACATGTGTTTTATTTTTGCCATCAATTCTGCGCTGTGAATCGTTGAAGGCAAAAAGTGATATTTTCCTTGAAAATAATCATATATATCCACTCCGTAGTGTTTGATATCGACGTCGACATACGTGAAATCGATAATACCTTGTTCTGCAAACGCATGACTCATAAAAGCTATGGGATATTTATAAAAATTACTTTCATGATAAAGATTTAGGCCATCGTCTGCATGTTCCGCCGAATAGAGCGACGGATATTTTTGCTGTTCTTTGGTAATTCTATCACGCTTTTTATTAGACAATTCTTTCGATTCTATATCTGCGACTACGTTGGCAGTCGACTCAAGATGTAATTTTGGCAGTAAATATTCCCATGATTGTTTTGGCCATTTCTCATACAAATGTTCCAATGATATTTTCTGTTTACCAACGATTTTACTTTCGAAATGAATCCGCGGATGAAGTCCCGCATAAATATGATTTTTGAATGGCGCGGGTTTATCTTGATAAATGCTATGAGCGCTACTATCTACGGCCCCTTGTTCCATTGTGGGTACATAGAGATGCAGTAGTGCGGACAATGATTCCGCTGTTGATCCACCAACTTTCGGCGGAACCCACTCCATAATTTCTTTGCACGTTTGAACACATTCTCGCGCAAAATCCTCGCAATCCCCAGAAAACGATTTTTTTGAACCATGTTCTTTGCTATATCGCGGAATACTCCACTCTTCCTTGCCTTTATCTTTCAATCCCGCCTTAGTCAATTGAACATCTGGGGTGTAGTTAATAATCTGGCGACTGTGTAACGTTACGGTGTCTGCCAAAACAGTGAATAGCCTATTATGTCGTGGCAAAACACCATTCTCAAACATATCCCGCACAGAAACGACAAAATTTCCAGCTGTCATTAAATTGCGAGCTAATGTTACATCAAGTCTATCTTTATGTGATAATATTGCCAGCTTTCGTTGATTCTCATTCTCAATAGTAGTTGGAATCAAGCAGAACGCCCCTGATGGCATGGTAACTCCGAGATGGTTCTTATAATAAGGCGAATGAACTTGTTGTAATCCAGGTTTAATACCTGGCAATCCTTTTTTACCAAATGGACGGATCCATGTCAGATTTGATTCTGCGGCTTCACCAAGTGTACGATCCAAAGACTGTGCGGCGTGTGTTTGTAGTTGGAACTCCCCTTCCGCGTTCTCGCCAGAAAAAATCATCTTTTCGAATTTGATACCGATAGATCCAACCAATGATGCCATGTTTTGTGTAGATTTATCCCACATCTTCACAGAACACGTCTCGTGAGAACAATGAGCCAAATCCAAAGTCCCAGACCCTAATAATCCCGTCACTTTTATACCTTCATCGTTTTTTCTTTCGCAATACAACTGACAAACAAGGACTCTTTCCAAATCAGCTTCTTCCATTACCATTGTGTTTGTCACATCTTTATCATCGTCGTGAGCAATTTGAATATATGACGGCGACGTCTTAACAGACATATACAATTGTGCAAACAAATTAGTATGTTTCAATTTGCTCGAAATCTGTGTAATTGAGAAAAGAATTTCCCCACAATCTTTTCTTTGGACTGTATTCGTTTTCCAATTTGTAGTCATCTACTAGTTCCCTTTTTCTTTTTCCAACACACACCTTAAGTAGTCTTGTATTTTTATAGTGGAACTGTCTACGCCATATATGTTTACGTCTTAAGCAAAGGGCGGACATGTCGAAATCGGTCATTCTATGATGAAATAGAAAACTGGACATTATTTTGATAGAGACGTTGTGTTGTAACCACGTTACAATGTTATTGTACCATTGTAACGAACCAATGGGTTCTGTGAATTGATAACTCATTTTCAACAGATAATGCAGGGCAATCTTTTCCTTCGAGTTTAAAGTGTGTATATTCACCGGAAAGCCAATGGCTTTGATTTTCCAAGCATCCTGGTCTGTGAAGTGTGTTTTACATGTTGATCGTAAATTTACAAAATCACATATATTTAAGAATTCAGAAGTTCGCCTGTCAACAATACATTTTAAACAAATCATTTGTTCGTGGTTATATTGATGTTGTCAACACAGATCCTATTCTCTATAATAGGATTTTTTTTAAATGCGTGTTACGGATAATGGTTTTTTCTCGCCTTTGGCTAATTTGTCAAAGAATAAAAAAAATATTTCACCAAAATGATCAAAGCTCTTAATTGCAAACGGAAAACCAACTCCAAAACGTTTCAAACGCCCTGAATATGTAATTCGATTTTGTCAATGTAAACATGGTTAAAACACATACAGGTGGCACACAATGTATTTTAGCTATATAAATCCAAATCCTTATTTGAAGATCTTCAAATTGGGAATTTTCAAATCATAGTATATATTAGACGTTTTTCAAACCCTCCATGATTTCTAATAAGCGAGTAAAATTTGATAATGTGACGCTTTACAAACGTAATGGTAAACGCCAGCGTTACGCAAGTACGAAAATAGAACAGTTTTTGCAGGTGTTACAACGCAAACAGCCTTCCTTATCTGAAATTGACGTCAAAAAGATTTCATCTCAAATTACTGTTAGTAATGAGATTACATCTGAGAAATTAGCTAATCATGTGGCAGAATTGGCAGCTTCATTGGCAATTAACCATTGGCAATATGGGAAATTAAGTGGTCGGATTGTCGTCTCTATGTTGCATAAAAATACGCCAAATACATTTGTTGAATCGATGATGGTATTGCAAGCAACACTTTCAGAATCTTTCTTAGAAATTTGTCTGAGAAATATGGATGCCTTGAATAGTATGATAGTTCATGAAAGAGATTATCAATATGATATCATGGGAATTCGGACTTTACAGAGATCGTATTTGCTCAAAAAAAATGGGATTATTCAAGAAAGACCACAGTATATGCTCATGCGTGTTGCCGTGGCTTTGCATGGTGACGATATGGAGAAAGTGAAAGAAACATATGAAGCGACATCGCTACTCAAATATACACACGCCACTCCGACTCTGTTTCATTCTGGTTTAGCGAAACAACAGTTAGCTTCTTGCTTTCTGATGACGATGACCGACGATTCAATCGAAGGGATTTTCGAAACATTGAAAAGATGTGCTCTTATTTCGAAATCTGCTGGCGGGATCGGTTTATCCTGCTCTAATATACGCGGCAAAGGATCACATATTTTAGGCACCAATGGTATTTCAAACGGGCTTACACCGATGCTGCGTGTGTTTAATGACACCGCTCGCTATGTAGATCAAGGCGGTGGCAAGAGGAAAGGTTCCTTTGCTGTATTCTTGGAACCGCATCACCCAGATATTTTGGATTTCTTGGAATTGAAAAAAAACCATGGCATTGAATCTGAAAAAGCAAGAGATCTTTTTTACGGGATGTGGATTTCAAATCATTTTATGGAGTGCGTGAAAGATGATAAACCTTGGTCAGTCATATGCCCTACGCAATGTCCTGGGTTGCAAGACGCTGTCGGGGATGAATACACGCGGTTGTACGAAGAATGTCAATTAAAAGGACAGGTTGTCAAAACATTTAACAGTGCTCGGGAAATTTGGTTTGAAATATTGGATGCACAAATCGAAACAGGCACGCC
>Ga0257120_1002250_pt1 | contig 11793 bp, 10 predicted proteins | sample SI106_10metaG_FD_190153 | JGI IMG/M metagenome (GOLD analysis project Ga0257120, IMG submission 190153) | Marine microbial communities from Saanich Inlet, British Columbia, Canada - SI106_10 | ecosystem: Environmental > Aquatic > Marine > Inlet | place: Canada: British Columbia | collected... | reverse complement strand
CTATGGATGGAAAATTAACAGGAATGGCTTTTAGAGTCCCTACTATGGATGTTTCTGTTGTAGATTTGACTGTAAAATTAGAGAAACCAGCTTCTTATGAAGACATTTGTTTAGCTATGAAAGCTGCTTCAGAAAGCGGACCAATGAAAGGTGTTTTAGGATATACTGAAGACCTAGTTGTATCACAAGATTTTGTAGGAGAAACTAGAACTTCTGTATTTGACGCAGGTGCAGGAATTGCCTTAAATGATAATTTTGTAAAAGTAGTTTCTTGGTATGATAATGAAATAGGGTATTCAACTAAGATTGTAGATTTAATTGAATATGCAGCTAGCTTATAAATAGGGCTAACATATACTATAAAAAAAGTTGTCTCAATTGAGACAACTTTTTTATTTTACGGCAATCATACTAATTTCAACATTTACAAACTTAGGTAGGTTTGCAACCTCAATAGTCTCTCTAGCTGGAGCGGACTCCTCATTAAAATAGCTTCCATAAACTTCATTTATCTCCGAGAAATTTGTCATGTCTGAGATAAAAATTGAGGTTTTTACTACATTTTCAAAAGTCATGTCAGCAGCAGCTAACACAGCTTTCATGTTTTCCATTACTAAAGAAGTTTCTTCTTTAATAGTGCCAATTTTTAATTTTCCAGAAGACGGGTCAATTGCAATTTGACCAGATGTGTACAATGTATTCCCGGATAGGATGGCTTGATTGTAAGGCCCAATTGGGGCTGGAACTTTTGAAGTTTTAATTATTTTTTTCATGATATTATTATTTTAAAAAAGTACTCTGTCTGGAGGTTTGTTTTGTTCGTATTTAAGATCACTCAAGACTCCCTTAACCCCAATAAAAAACACATAGGATTGATTGTTTCCAAATGGCACCCAATTAAAATTAAGTTTCCAGCTATCTAGATCTCTAGAGAAATTCATTCTAGTAAAAGTGAAGCCACCACTTTGGATATCGTACCCAGAAGAAAAGCCCACTTTCCACTTAGGTGTTAAATCAAAATTCCCGCTAAACATCAACGAATGAGATTGTATACCGATATCTCTTATGCCGTTATTAACGTAGGATGCAGAATAAGCAAGGTTTAAACTCCATGGAATTTTAGATTTATAAAGTTCTGTAACTTCATCTTCTTTACTATTATTCTGCGAGTCATTAGAGTTAGATGCAAAGCTATTTGTAGGGTTAATATTTTTACCAAGGACATCTGGTGTATTTTGGTTTCCATTTCCAGAATTATTACTTTCATTATTTTGACCATCAAAATCTTTACTAGATAGTGTGTAATTAGCAGTCATATTAGCTCTAGTTAACCTAAACAATCCTTTTACAAATTTATCTATCCGTTGTCCTGTTTCATTTATTTGATAAGGGTCTAGTGAGGCATTTAAATTTAGAGCAAGCTTATCTTTAAATATTCTTGTACCAAGGGAGGCTTTTACTGGAGACCATCGTAAACTATCTGCCGCTATATTATATGACGAGTTAAAATTTAAGTTATTTAGAATTGTGATTTTTTTGTCTTCTTCGTCGCTATCGGGATCTTCAGGCGCTAACTTACCCTCTATAACATTATTCAGAGAAAGTCCGATGGTGTTACTTAAACCAGATCCAGGTGCACCATAAAGCCCTATTCCACCATCAAAAGGAGAGTATGTTTCAAATGCTGTACCTTCCAGATTACTTTGAACAGTTTCGTTATATCTTTCGGCAAAATCAGGTCTATAAGAAAAGGAAACTGACGGTCTAACCGTATGTCTAATAGCTTTTAACCGTCCCTTTTTAAAATTAAAAGTTCCATAAATATTGGTAGAAAGACTCAAGCCAGAACTGAACTCTCTAAAGTTGCTAAAACTACTTATAGTATCTGAAACAACAGTTCCAAAAGAACCATCTGTATTTTGTATAGAGGGGTCAAAGTCTTTGTTAATTTTTTTAAAATTCCATACCTCTCTATAGTTAATTTGAGGAGATAAAGTGAAGTAATTTAGTAAGGTAATATTTGTACTTGCGTCTGCCCTATGTTGAACTCCTGCTTTGGCTGTCTTAAACATTTCTGATTTAAAAAAATCATCTTCATTTGTATTGATTCTGTATTCACCCTGCATATTGTATGTTAATCCCATTTTTTGAAGTGGATTCTTTTTGATTCCACCTTTTCCGGCAAATGGATAAATTCTACTCATAGAAACCTGAAGAGAGGGAAGTGCCATAGTAACAGTACCTGTATTTGTGTTTTGAGAATGAGTAGCATTTGCACTCATATTAAATGGTGTACCAGTAAAGGTTTTTTGATATGAAATGGAAGAACTAAAGGTATTGGTTAAAAAATTTGAGTTATTAAACTCATTTAAAGATTGTCTATAATATTGGCTACTCCCTAAATTTACTGATGCACTAAAATTAGAACTTGGACTAGATTTTGAATCTTGCCTGTGACTCCATCTAACATTGAAGTTGGTTGCCTCTGAGTAATCATCAAAACCTCTAGTACTTCTAATTAATTTTTCAAAACTTAGATTGAAACCTCCTGAGAATTTATACCTAACATAATATTGAGAATTAGTTCTAAAACCCCAACTTCCATTGGAATATACATCCCCTAATAATTCAAGATCTAAATAATCATTTACCGCAAAATAATATCCTCCATTCTGTATTCCTATGCCTCTATTGGACGTACTTGTTTGAATCGCTGGAAAAATAAAACCTGATGTTCGGTTTTTCCCCAATGGGAAATAAGCAAATGGAAGAAAAACAGGTGTAGGAACATCAGCAATCACAAGATTACTTAATCCAGCAACTATTTTTTTATTTGGTACTACTTTCGCCTTTTTAACTCCAATATAATAATCAGGTTTTTCTTTGTCTGAACTTGTGAATTTTATCTTTCGCATGTAGATTGTAGAATCATTAACACGTTTAGCTTTCTCACCCAAAACAAACATTTCAGGTTCTTGTTTGGTTTTTATACCGTAAATGATCGCTTTTTTAGTTTTGAAGTTGTAAATCATAGAATCTTGTTCTGATTCTTGACTACCTTGTTTAAATATAGGCTTTTGATTATACCCTGTACTATCTTTGATACCTTTGGCAAACAGGGTGTTTTTTATGTAGTCTATTACTATAATACCAGCCTTTAAGTCTATGTCAGTGTATACTAGGTGAGCTTCGTTGTAGAGTGTAACTGTTTTATTTTTTGCATTTTGAGTAGTGTAATCTTTAGCAATGTGAGTAATTAAATCTGTAATAGCTTCTTTTGGGCGAATACTGTCTACTTGAACGCTATCTTGTTTTTGTGCAATTAGTGTATCTTTTTTAATAGTTGTTGTTGGTAAAAAAGTTGTTTTTGCTAAACTGTCATTAGTTATTAACGGGATTGGTAAAACTTCTGGCTTTATATCCTGAGATCTTATGTTAGTCAGAGAACAACATAGAAGTAAAATTAAAAGTATGTAAGACAGATTTGATTGCAATATTTATTATGCTATTTTTGTGTATGAGTAAAAATATGCTTCAATATTTGAAGCACCAAATTAGAATAGCCAAAATTAGTTAAATTTTGTTGATACATCCTACATATAAAGACAAATTTGATACCAAGATAACCCTAGCCATAGTAGTTATTTTCTCATTTCTTTTTTTAACCACAACTCTTGTTTATTCACAAGATAAAAAATTTATTGTGGTACTTGACGCAGGTCACGGTGGGAATGATCCAGGAAATATAGGTAATGGTTATCGAGAAAAAACTATTGCACTAAAAGTTGTCAAGGAAATTCGCAATGAACTCCAAAAAATTAATGATATCAAAGTAATCTTGACTAGAGATAAAGATGTTTTAATTAATCTTTGGAAAAGAGGCGAAATTGCTAACAAAGCCAAAGCTGATTTATTTGTCTCTATTCATTGTGATTCTCATTCGTCAAATGCCTATGGAGCAGGTACTTTTGTACTAGGTTTACATGCTAATAAAAGAAATTTTGATGTAGCTAATCGTGAAAATGCTGTGATTTCTCTTGAGGATAATTACAGAGAAAGATATAAAGGATTTGATCCTAATTCAGAGGAGTCTGTTCTTGGACTTACGTTATTGCAAGAGGAAAACCTTGATAAGAGTTTTTTATTAGCTGCTGATATTCAACAAAATTTTTCTAAAGCTTTAAAAAGAAAAAATAGAGGAGTAAAACAAGCAGGCTTTGTAGTCTTACATCAAACTTATATGCCTAGTGTGTTGATAGAGTTAGGTTTTCTAACAAATAAAAATGAAGGAAAGTTTTTAAATTCCAAAAGCGGTCAACAAAAGATGGCTAAAGAAATAGCTAGATCCATCAAGAAATATTACAATCAATTAAAGCTAAATACTGTAGCTGTCAATGATCAGATTTCTATTGAAAACACCAAAGTTGATTCTTCTATTAGAGACGAAGATAAGTTGGATGAAGAGGTTGTCTTTAAAATTCAAATAGCTTCAAGTAAAAATAAAATCCAACTAAAATCATACAATTTTAAGGGGTTGAAAAACGTTCAAAGAGTAAAAGTTGGGTCTTATTATAAATATTATTTTGGAGTTACTACTATTTACAACAAAGTAAAAAACTCACTTTTAAAAGCAAAAAGCAAAGGGTATTCAGATGCTTACATAGCAGCTTTTAAGAAAGGGAAAAAAGTATCTCTTACTGAGGTTTTGAAATAGTTCTTTTTCCTGTTATCTCACAAAAAATAGTAGTATTATTGTAATAAAAATTTAAATAATGTCTAAAGAGTTAAAAACAGGTGTAGCTGCGATTATAATTTTATGTTTAGGCTATTGGGGTTTTAATTTTTTGAAAGGTCAAAACCTTTTAGAACCAGCCTCAAGAGTTTTTTATATAGAATATGATAATATCCAAGGACTCAACAAAGCCAGTACCGTTAGTATAAATGGTTTACAAGTTGGTAAAGTATCAGAAATTACCTTCAATACAGATACTGTGAAAAAAGGTAAATTGGTAGTAGAAATTGCCTTAGATAATAACTTTGAGTTTTCGAAAAATAGTGTTGCTAAAATTTATTCCACAAGTATTATAGGAGGAGAATCACTTGCAATTATTCCAAGTTATGATGGAGAAATTGCTGTTTCTGGAGATTATTTGATTGGTGAGGTAGAGTCAGATATATTTACTTCAGTAGAAAAAACGTTAAACCCTCTTAAAACTAAAATAGAACGTGTTATCATAGGTGCAGATTCATTGCTAATAGCATTAAACGATGTTTTAGATATAGAATCTAGAGATAGTTTTAAAAGAACAATAGTAGGTCTAGAATCAACTGTTGGTTCAATGACTACTACAATTGAGTCTTTTAACAATATAGTAGATGCTTCAAAGGCAGACATAGATATGACACTTCAAAACACAAAAAGAATTACTGAAAATATATCTAAAGTTTCTGATACTCTTGCAAGTGTAGATTTTGGACAGACAGTAAGAACGCTTCAAATTACACTTGAAAATGTAAATGGATTGCTTGTTAACATAGAAAACGGTAAGGGTTCACTTGGTAAGTTGGCAACTGATGACGCAATGTATGAGAATTTAACAAATGCTTCTAAAGAACTAGAGGAATTACTTAAAGAGATGAAGTTAAACCCAAAAAGATTTGTTCATTTTTCGCTATTTGGTAAGAAAGCAAAACCTTACATAAAGGAAGAAAGTAAAAAAGATAATTCCAATGAGTAATATTTAGAGATATTAATAGTAGTAAAACGATTTACGTCAAATAAAAAATAATTAAATGGATTATTTACCAAATGTGATTTTTGCGATAGCATTGCTTTTAGGAATCGGTTTTTTTGTTTCTAATGCATTAAAACTGGTAAGAAACATCAAACTTGGTAAAGACCTAGATAGGTCTGATAATAAACCTGAAAGGTGGAAAAATATGGCAAGAATTGCTTTAGGGCAGTCAAAAATGGTTAGTAGACCAATAGCTGGATTTTTACATATAGTTGTATACATAGGTTTTATTGTAATTAATATTGAAGTTTTAGAAATTATTTTTGACGGATTATTCGGCACTCACAGAGTTTTTCAACCACTTCTTGGAAATTCTATATATGGTTTTTTAATTGGAACATTTGAAATTTTGGCATTTCTCGTTTTAGTAGCCGTAATTATATTTTGGTTGAGAAGAAATATTGTTCAGTTAAAGAGATTTATGAGCAAAGAAATGAAAGGTTGGCCAAAAAATGACGGTAACTTAATTCTCTACTTTGAAATTGTTTTGATGTCTTTATTCATCCTCATGAATGCAACAGATTATTCATTTCAACAGGCAGGTTTTGGAAATCCTATAAGTCAATTTGTAGCGCCTTGGTTTTCAGAGTATCCACTCGAAACTCTCTCAAGTATAGAGTATACAGCCTGGTGGGCTCATATCATTGGTATTTTAATTTTTTTAAATTATTTATATTATTCAAAACATTTACACATTTTATTAGCTTTTCCAAATACGTTTTATGCAAATCTTCAGCCTAAAGGCCAATTTAACAATCTATCATCAGTAACTAAAGAAGTTAGAATGATGATGGATCCTGACGCAGATCCGTATGCCATGCCAGAGGAAGGTGCAGAAGAGGAAATTCCTGAAAAATTTGGAGCTAGTGATGTTACTGATTTAAATTGGGTGCAGTTACTTAATGCATACACCTGTACAGAATGTGGTAGATGTACCTCTTCCTGTCCAGCTAATATGACAGGTAAAGAACTGTCACCAAGAGCTATTATGATGAAAACCAGAGACCGATTAGAGGAAGTTGGTATAAATATAGATAGTAATAAAGGAACTTTTAAAGATGATGGTAAACAATTACTCAATGATTATATTACACCTGAGGAATTGTGGGCATGTACCAGTTGTAATGCTTGTGTAGAGGAATGTCCTATAGACATTGATCCATTGTCTATCATAATGGATATGAGAAGATTCTTAGTTATGGAGCAGTCTGCTGCACCACAAGAATTGAACATGATGATGACTAATATTGAAAATAATGGTGCTCCATGGCAGTACAATCAACAAGATAGATTAAACTGGAAAGACGAATAAAAGCAACAAATATGAATGTACCAACAATGGCAGAAATGATGTCCCAAGGAAAAAAACCAGAAGTTTTGTTCTGGGTTGGAGCAGCAGGAAGTTATGATGACAGAGCAAAAAAAATTACTAGAGCATTTGTTAAGCTATTACACAAAGCAAATGTTGACTTTGCAGTTTTAGGAACAGAAGAGAGTTCAACCGGAGATGCTGCTAAAAGAGCAGGAAATGAATTTCTTTTTCAAATGCAAGCGATATCTAATATTGAAATATTAAACTCATACGAAGTTAAAACCATAGTTTGTACAGATCCACATTCATTTAATACATTAAAAAATGAATATCCAGAATTAGGTGGGAATTATGAGGTGTACCATCACACACAATACATAAATAAATTAGTAGAGGAAGGCAGATTAGAAATTAAAAAATCCTTAAAAGGTAAACAGGTTACCTATCATGATCCTTGTTATTTAGGAAGAGGTAACGGTGTCTATGAATCTCCAAGAGATATTATAAGAAAATTAGGAGTTCAACTTAAAGAGATGAAACAACATAAAAACAGAGCTTTATGTTGTGGTGCAGGAGGAGCTCAAATGTTTAAAGATGCAGAAAAAGGAGATAAAGAAATTAATATTCTAAGAACAGAACAAGCATTGGAAACAAATGCAAAAATAATTGCGACAGGATGTCCTTATTGTAATACAATGATGACAGACGGTGTTAAGTTTCATGAGAAAGAATCTCAAATCATAGTTAAAGATATTGCTGAATTAATTGCAGAGGCTGATAATTTATAATTCTCATCGTAGAAACAATTACCATCCATGATTATAAAAAATTTTATCAAAGCTGCTAGACTTAGAACCTTACCATTGTCTATTTCAGGAATTATTTTAGGAGGTTTTTTAGCTATGTCAGATGGTTTATTTAACGGTGTTATTTTTAGTTTGGCTTTAATTACAACTATTGGTTTTCAAGTAATTTCAAATTTTGCCAATGATTATGGTGATGGAGTCAAAGGTACTGATGCCATTAGAATAGGAGAGGAAAGAATGGTGAGTTCAGGTAAGATTTCTCCAAAGCAAATGAAAAAAGCAATTATGATTTCGGTTATTCTTACTATTATTTTTGCTCTTTTCCTCATTTATGAGTCCTTTGGTCTAAGTAATTTTGGATATTCAGTATTATTTTTCATTCTAGGAATAGTTTCTGTAGTAGCAGCTATAAAATATACCGTTGGTAATTTAGCCTACGGTTATAGCGGCTTTGGTGATGTATTTGTATTTCTTTTTTTTGGGTTACTAAGTGTTTTAGGAAGTTATTTTTTATTTACAAAAGAAATTTATTTTCTTCTAACATTACCTGCTATTTCAATTGGTCTATTAAGCACAGCTGTGTTAAATCTCAATAATATGAGAGATTATCAAAATGATAAAAAATCAAAAAAAAATACCATTGTTGTCAAAATAGGTCTAAAAGCAGCTAAAAGATATCATTACAGCTTACTATTGCTCTCGTTTATTAGTGCCGTAAGTTATGTAGTTCTTACTTTTACAAAAACAGTTCAATTTATATTTCTTTTAGCTTATATTCCGTTAGTAATCCATGCTTTATTTGTTTACAACAATAAAGAAGAACTTAGGTTAGATGCAGAATTAAAAAAAGTAGCTTTAAGTACATTTCTATTTTCTGTTCTTTTGGGCTTGGGTCAAGTGTTTTAATTTATAACTAGTCATATATAATTCATGAAAACAGTAAAAATTGTTATTACATTCTTAGTTATTCTCTCAGTATTATTTTTTAGTACTGGTTTAATAATTAAAGACAGTAGTTATGATTCTCAAATAACCATTTTAAAACCTGTAGATGATACGTTTGCCATGTTTACAAATGTTTCAACAATAACTAGTTGGAACCCAGAATATAGTTCTGTAGAGATTGTAGACCAAAAGCCTGGTATTACTGGAAGTAGTTATAATATTATCATTCAACACAATGACCAAACTACCATTGTTAAAGAGAAAGTATTGGCGTATGTTAAGAATGAAAAGTTAACCCTGTTTTTTGATAGGGATGGAGTAATTGAAAGAGATGAATATTCTTTTACAGCTGAGGGGAATTCCACGATCATTCATTTGAGTGCTAGTTACCAGGCAAAAAGTTATATCTTAGGATGTGTATTGCCTTTTTTTAAATCTAAATTTAAAAATATTGATGAGGTTTCTTTGAATAATTTTAAAGCCTTTGCTGAAAAATAAATATTTTGATTAAAGCAACTTACTACAAATATATTTTACAATTTAAAACACCTAGTGGAACCTCAAGAGGTATTTTAAAAAATAAGGAAACTTGGTTTTTATATATTTCTAAAGAAGGTAAATTTGGAGTAGGAGAATGTGGGCTTTTTAGAGGATTAAGTATAGATGATAGACCCGATTATGAGGATAAACTAAAATGGGTTTGTAATAATATTGAATTAGGCTTAGATATTCTTTTAGCAAAAACAATTCATTTTCCTAGTATCCAAATTGGATTAGAACAAGCGTTTTTGTCGCTCCAATCACCATCACCTTATAAATTATTTGTTTCTAACTTCACAGAATCCAATAAAGCTATAGATATTAATGGTCTAATTTGGATGGGAGATCGTGAATTTATGAATGATCAAATAAAAGAGAAGATAGCTCAAGGATTTCGTTGTCTAAAAATGAAAATTGGAGCCATAGATTTTGCAACAGAAGTTCAGTTATTAGCATCCATAAGAAAAGAGTTTTCAATTAACGATATAGAATTACGAGTAGATGCTAATGGTGCTTTTAAGCCATCAGAAGCTTTGGAGAAATTAAAGATATTATCAAATTATGATTTGCATTCAATAGAGCAACCTATCCGTCAGGGGCACTATCAAGAAATGGCATTACTTTGTGAAGAAACACCCTTACCAATAGCTTTAGATGAAGAATTAATTGGGGTGTTTGATGTAACTAAGAGAACAAAAATGCTACAAATAATAAAACCTCAATATATCATTTTAAAGCCAAGTTTAGTTGGTGGGTTTAAAGAGAGTTTAGAATGGATAGAGTTAGCCAAAAAATCTGGTATAGGTTGGTGGGTTACTAGTGCTTTAGAGAGTAATATTGGTTTAAATGCCATAGCTCAATGGACTGCAACTTTAAAAAGTAGTATGCCTCAGGGTCTGGGAACGGGAGGTTTATTTACTAACAACTTTGATAGTCCTTTAGAGGTTTACAAAGGAGGACTTTATTATAATAAAAATAAAAACTGGAATTTTAATTTAATATGAATTTTTTACAAACAGGCTACAAGGGTAAAAATGAATCATGGATGTATGTTGTGATGTTTTTTATCGTTTTTTTAGGAAGTACTTTAGGTCAAATTCCCATTACAATAAAAGCCTTTATTGCTTCAGGTAAAGACATGCAGAAGTTTGCGGAAAGTGGGCAGAATTCATTTGCTGACTTAGGGATTGATTCTAATTTATATCTTTTTCTCATACTACTATCATTTATAATTCCATTGTTATTATTTATTCCATTGGTAAAGTCTATCCACAAGAAAAAAATTAGATGGATAATAACTTCAAGAAAAAAAATAGATTGGAGTCGTTTCTTTTTTGGTATTTTCATTTGGGGATTAGTTACGATATTTTTTTTAGGATCAGATATCCTACTCTCTCCAGAAAAATATGTTTGGAATTTTAAACCCATTCCATTTTTTACGCTCTGTTTTGTTGCTATTGTTTTTATGCCCTTACAAACAAGTTTAGAGGAATTATTATTTAGAGGCTACTATATGCAGGGTCTTGCATTATGGATTAAAAATAAATGGGCACCATTAATTATTATGTCAGTTGTCTTTGGTTTATTGCACGGGTTGAATCCTGAGATAGAAAAACTAGGATATATCGCCTTGGTATTTTATATAGGGACTGGATTCTTTTTTGGGATAGTTACCCTTATGGATGACGGAATTGAGTTGGCTATGGGGATGCATGCAGTTAACAATATATTAGCAGCTTTATTTGTTACAACAGATTGGACTGTTTTTCAGACAGAAGCCCTTTTTATTGATGTCTCTGAACCTTCTCTTGGTGTAGAAATGTTTTTACCCGTAGTTGTGTTGTATCCAATTGTATTTTTAATTTTTTCTAAAAAGTATGGTTGGTCTAATTGGAAAGAGAAAATTTTTGGAAAGATAGAAAAACCCTCACTTATTGAAATCGAATAGCTTCCATACAAGTTTCCAAATTAATGGAAAAATATTTTCAAATTCTGAGGAACTTATTAAGTATTCTCAATCAATTTCAAAAGAAATCAATCAGTTTTTAAAAGAATGGTTTTCTGATGCCCACTATGTATTAGTTAATACTTCTGGATCTACGGGTATTCCTAAAACTATTAAACTTCGCAAGGATTTTATGATAAATTCGGCTTTAGCTACTGGTCGTTATTTTCAATTAGGAGAGAACACAAAAGCATTATGTTGCTTGCCTATCAAATTTATTGCCGGAAAAATGATGTTGGTTAGAGCGCTATCACTTGGTTGGGATTTAGATGTAATAGAATCTACCTCTAATCCATTACAAGAAATCACAAAAGAATATGACTTTTCTGCAATGGTGCCGTTACAACTAAGAAATTCAATTTCAAAAATTGACCAAATAAAAACGTTGAT
>Ga0257120_1002249_pt1 | contig 11794 bp, 9 predicted proteins | sample SI106_10metaG_FD_190153 | JGI IMG/M metagenome (GOLD analysis project Ga0257120, IMG submission 190153) | Marine microbial communities from Saanich Inlet, British Columbia, Canada - SI106_10 | ecosystem: Environmental > Aquatic > Marine > Inlet | place: Canada: British Columbia | collected... | reverse complement strand
GCGATGTCTGATCCAGATGTTGAACATGCGCGTGATGCTTTGGCCAAACTTGACCACTTGGTTGTCCAAGACATCTTTATCACTGAAACTGCGAACTATGCCGACGTAATTTTGCCAGCCTCTGCGCTGTATGAAAAAACAGGTACGGTTTCCAACACGAACCGTCAGGTCCAAATGGTGCGCCAAGCGGTTGTACCTCCGGGTGAGGCGAAAGAAGATTGGTGGATCGAAGTTGAGTTGGCCAAACGTTGTGGCTTGGATTGGACATATACGCATCCAAGCGAAGTGTTTGCTGAGATGACAGTGAATATGCGCAGTCTCGACAATATCACGTGGGATCGCCTGACAAATGAAGCGGTGACCTATCCGTCACTTAGCCCGACTGATCCGGGGCAGGCGGTCGTGTTTGGCGATGGTTTTCCACGCGCTGATGGTCGTGCTAAATTTACGCCTGCTAGCGTGATTGCACCTGATGATGTGCCGGATGCTGAATACCCAATGATCCTGACAACGGGCCGTCAGTTAGAGCACTGGCATACAGGTTCTATGACCCGTCGTGCGACTGTGTTGGATGGGCTAGAGCCTGAGGCGAACTGTTCGCTGCATCCATCCACTTTGCGCAAGCTAGGTGTAGAGCCGGGTGGGCATGTACGTCTGACCACGAAGCGTGGTTCGATTGTGATCATGGCACGTATGGATCGTGCAGTGGCACCGGATATGGTGTTCTTACCATTTGCCTTTGTTGAGGCGGCGGCAAACATTCTGACAAATCCAGCGGTTGATCCGTTTGGGAAAATTCCAGAATTTAAGTTTTCTGCGGTGAAAGTCGAAGCTGCTGCTAATGTTATGGCGGCTGAATAAAAAATCAAAAGGTGGGCTTCGGCCCGCCGTTTGCTCAAAACTCAAGCGCGTTTATAGCCGCGTTTTTGGGCGCGAATGCGATAGGCATCTGCGGCGTGGGATGCGTCACGTAAATTGCCAAAGCTGGTGATCGTTTCACAGGGTGCGCCACCTTTGACACCCCATTCGCGCAACACCGACACTTCGGAAAATAGATCCATAGCGATTTCGACACGGTAAAACCGTGGTCTCGCTTTGTGGCTGAGGCGATATAAAACGACGTTTAGCATTGCCAGTGATTCTATCAGTGTTTTCAGTGAGGTGAAGAGCCAATTGTTGTTTGGGCAGGTTTTTGACGTGTGCCCAATTTCTGGTTAGCTCCAGCTGACATCCCCAAGAAAGATATACCCGGCACCATAGATCGTTTTGATCAGTTGCGGGTTCTTGGGATCTTCACGCAATTTAGTACGCAGGCGCGAAATACGCACATCCATCGCGCGGTCAAAACTTTCGCTTGCGGCCCCGCCCAATGACTCTTGCATTTGGGTGCGGGTGATTAGACGCTTTGGGCTATCAAGGAATAGACGAAGCACTTCGCCTTCTGCATGTGAAAAAGGAGTGGCATCACCTGCATCGTCGATCAAAGTGTATGCATCGAAATGAGCAGTCCAACCATTGAATTTGGCGGTATTGCTGGTTTGAGTTACGGCCTTGCCACCGCGCAATCGGGCACGAACGCGCGCAACTACTTCCAAGGGATCAAACGGTTTGATGATGTAGTCATCGGCGCCCAGTTCCAGACCAGTAACCCGATCCTGCACCTGCGCACGGCCAGAAATGATGATAACTGACGCCCCTTGTTCTAATGCAAGACGGTGGACAACCGTCAGACCATCAGTGTCAGGCAAGGACAAGTCGACCAAGCAAACATCAGGTGTGTGCTTTTGCAACGCGGCCTCAAATTCGCGGGCACGTCCAAAACACATCGTCCGGAAACCCGCATCCTCCAGCGCATCAGCCAACATTGTGCGAATGGCTGGCTCGTCATCAAGAATGGTTACTAACGGCGCTGTCATTGTTGCACCTTCGGTTTGAGAACATTGGCCAGATCGTAGGCTGTGAATGGTTTCGCAAGGACAGTTGTCGCGGCTTGGGCCTCATGGTGCAATGGGTCATTTGGGGACAAAGAGGTCATAAGGACGACAGGTGTCTTTCCCTTTTCGATCCGCTTAAGTAAATCCAGCCCCGTTCCTTCGCCGCTTAAACGAATATCTGAAAGGATCAGCGCGATGTCAGGCAGGCTGGCGATGAGTGCGGTTGCTTCATCTGCTGAAGTTGCCTCAATAACGCTGTGCCCCATGTCAGTCAGCATATCGCGGTAAAGCGCGCGTAGATCGTCGTTGTCTTCAACCAGCAAAGCCAAGCCGCCAGTGACCTCAGGGCTAAAACGCAGCGGCAGGCGCAGACGAATGGATGCGCCGCCCTCTGGCGTGTTTTGTAGTCTTAGGTCGCCACCAGCAAGCTTGATAATGTCGTAGACCATGGGCAGGCCTAACCCTGTGCCTTCGCTACCTTTGGTTGTGTAAAATGGGTCACACGCGTGCTTCAAGGCATCTTCGGAAAATCCCGTCCCTGTGTCCGATACCGTAAATTCGATCCAGGTGTTGTGAACCGTTGATGCACTTAGCTTGATAGTTCCGTTCGACCCACAGGCGTCACGGGCGTTCAGGATTAGATTAAGCAACGCGTCTTTAATCGCACCTTGATCCAGTAGAACCGCTTTGTTTGGTAGTTGATCGGTCACTGTGAAAACGACGTTCTCTGGTAGAGTCGGGGCCGCGAGTGTTTCCATCTCTCGCAGCAATGCGTGCAAGTCTGTGACACGCGGACGTTGGACACGTTGACTGGTAATCTCAGCAATGCTGCCCAATAGATCGCCACCGCGTTTTGCAGCATTCAAGGTCCCGTCGATCAAAGGTTTGGCCGCCGAGGGCAGTTCATCAAGGCGTGCCAACTTGGACTGCATCCCAAGAATGATGGTCAGTAAGTTCGAGAAGTCATGCGCCAGTCCTGATGTCACTTGGGCGGCCAGTTCACGTTTGCTGGTTTGCTGTAGTGCTACGCGCGTTTGAGTTTCCAAGGTTACATCGGTGGACAAAACATAGGCACCACCACGGGTGTCAGGCGTAAAGGCAGCGCGGATGCGATGGGCGCTGGCGGCATCTGTGAACTCAGTCAGAGTGTTCTCGCCAGCGAATGCACCGTGAAGCATGGGCTTGATTTTCTCGTAAACGCCCAACCCAAGTGCATCAGAAATATGCATGCCGATGATGTTGTTCGGGCGCCCTGGGATGATCGTGCTGAGTTGCCGATTGGAGTAAGTGTAATGCCCCGTCTCATCGATGTGGGCGATGTGCGCGGGCATCATTTCGGTCGTTAGACGTGTCCGTGCCTCCACTTCTGTAAGGTGCCGTTTCGTTTCGCCAAGCGCAGACACTGTCGCGGCAAGTGCACGGTTTGTGCTGGCCAGTTCTTCAGCGTGGGCCAAGACCTGATCTGTCAGTTCCTCAGAGCGGGCACGTAGCAGCGTCTCTTGTTTTTTGGTGCTGGTGATATCTGTATAGACTGTGATCCACCCGCCTTGGGGTAGGGGGGATCCTTCCACAGATATGACCGTGCCGTTGGAGCGATGACGCTCGACATAGTGAGGTTCAAACGCACGGGCGACTTCGATCCGCTCTGCCACAAAAGCTTCAAGGTCATCAATGTCACCGTACTCACCGCGCAAAGCGAGGTGACGAATAGTATCTTCAAAGGGTGCACCGGGCGCGACCAAATCATCTGGAAGATCAAACATTTCTTTGAAAGGCGCATTACTGACTGCCAGCCGAAGGTCACTGTCGAATATGGTCAAGGCCTGCCCGATCAAATTCAGACCAGCAGCCGTCATAGCATGTGTAGCAGCGTGATTGAGCGTCACGTGTGGCCCCTTAGTGATCGTGATTTCGTGCCCAGTGTGGGGCGGTGATTGCCGGGAATTCAAGCACTGATCGAGCATTGTTACAATTCGTTAGGATTGAGAAACCTTCAGGAAAAAGTTGACCTAAAGGATAAAGTCAGCATCCTTAAGTGACATAGAATCGCTGAAGTGATCGTGGCCGGGAACCTTTGTTGTCGGTTTGGGAGGAGAATACATTGTCGAAGACGCTTGATGGCGCTGGCGGATTAATATCCGTTCCAGCACTTTTGCACCGCAACGCAACTCAGTTTGGGTCCGCTCCTGCGTACCGTGAAAAAGAGTTTGGAATTTGGCAAAGTTGGACATGGTCACAGACCAATGACGAGATCGAGGCACTTGCCTTAGGTCTGCTTGATCTTGGTGTGGCTGAGGGCGATTTCATTGCAGTCATCGGGCGCAACCGTCCGTATTTGTATTGGTCAATGATGGCCGCACAAATGGTTGGGGCCGTTCCGGTGCCTTTGTACCAAGACGCATCTGCCGAAGAGATGGCATATACAATGAGCCATTGTGGGGCGCGTTTTGTGATCGCTGGTGATCAGGAACAAGTCGACAAAGTCATGGAAATCCAAGGCGAGCTTACAGAATTTGAAGCGATGATTTACCTCGATCCTCGGGGTCTTCGCAAATACGATAGTGCAAAGCTAACGCAATATAGTGCAGTGCAAGAAGCGGGGCGCTCAAAGCGCGCGGCACTAGAGCCAGAGATGAAGGCACGTATTGCAAAGCTAAATTACGACAGCACCTGTGTGATGCTTTACACCTCTGGCACCACGGGAAAACCAAAGGGCGTTGTTCTGTCCAATCGCAATGTGATTGAGACGGCCAAGTCCTCATCCGAATTTGATGACTTGCGCCAAACTGATGACATTTTGGCATACCTGCCGATGGCATGGGTTGGCGATTTTATCTTTTCTGTGGGTCAAGCACTGTGGTGCGGTTTCTGTACGAACTGCCCTGAAAGTGCAGATACAATGCACACGGATTTACGTGAAATTGGGCCAACGTATTATTTCGCCCCGCCCCGTGTTTTTGAAAATCAGCTGACCAATGTGATGATCCGCATGGAAGACGCGAGCCCGATGAAGAAGCGGTTGTTCGATTATTTCATGGGCGTTGCGCGCAAGGTCGGACCGTCCATTCTGGATGGAAATCCTGTGAGCTTGATCGACCGGATTAAGTACCAGTTGGGCGAGTTTGCAATTTATGGCCCGTTAAAAAACACACTTGGCTTTAGCCGTGTGCGGGTGGGTTACACTGCGGGTGAGGCGATTGGGCCAGAGATCTTTGATTTCTACCGATCTCTTGGGATCAACTTAAAGCAGCTATACGGCCAGACCGAAGCGACGGTGTTTATCACGGCGCAACCTGATGGTGAGGTGCGTTCAGATACCGTTGGCGTGACGTGCCCAGGTGTGGAGTTGAAAATCGCTGAAAACGGTGAGGTCTTTTATCGTAGCCCAGGCGTTTTTGTTGAGTACTACAAGAACGCAGAAAGCACAGCAGACACTAAGGATGCTGAAGGTTGGGTTGCGACGGGTGACGCTGGATTCATTGAAGAAAGTAGCGGGCACTTGCGGATTATTGACCGCGCCAAGGACGTTGGACAGACCGGAAACGGCAACATGTTTGCGCCTAAGTATGTTGAGAATAAACTGAAGTTCTTTCCAAACATTCTGGAAACGGTCGTTTTCGGAAACGGCAAACCCTATTGCACAGCTTTCGTGAATATCGATCTGACGGCTGTTGGTAACTGGGCTGAGCGCAACAACATTGCATATGCATCCTACCAAGAGTTGGCTGGTCACCCAGAGGTGTTGGCGACTATCCAGTCACATGTTGAAGAGGTTAATGCCTCTGTTGCGCAGGACGCGATGTTGTCTGACTGTCAGGTGCACCGTTTTGTTGTTTTGCACAAACAGTTGGATGCCGATGACGGCGAATTAACACGTACGCAAAAAGTACGTCGTCGCATTATCGAGGAAAAGTTCTCAGATATTATTAACGCGATGTACGATGGGTCCGATACGATCTCGACAACCACAGAAGTGACCTATGAAGACGGCCGTAAGGGCGCCATTTCTGCGACCTTGGATATTCGTGATGCGGCGGTTCAAACCGTCGGCGCAAAGATTGCAGCACAATGAGTGTTGTGAGTGCGGGAGCCTGCGGCGCGAGTTTATTTGGTAAGATGAAGATGGGACGTTTCAATGCTTGATCAAGCTGATGGATACATGACAGCCGACGGTCGCCAGATCGGTCCAGTTGTTATGGAGATGAAGAATATTACCCTTAGGTTTGGGGGTGTTGAGGCGATCAAGAATATCTCCTTTGACATTCGTGAAGGCGAAGTGCGTGCCATCATTGGTCCCAATGGTGCTGGAAAATCTTCGATGCTGAATGTCATCTCTGGGTTTTACGTTCCGCAGGATGGTCAGGTTTTGTACAAGGGTGTGCAGCGCCCACAGATGCGTCCCTATCAAGTCGCCCAACAAGGGATCGCGAGGACGTTTCAAAACATCGCCTTGTTTGAAGGCATGAGTGTTTTGGACAATGTGATGACCGGTCGATTGACCCATATGAAAACGGGTATGTTTTCCCAAGCTTTGTGGAAGGGTCGCGCGGAAAAAGAAGAGACGGCGAACCGTGAAGTTGCTGAAAGAATTATCGATTTTCTTGAAATCCAAGCGATCCGCAAGACGCCGGTTGCGCGTTTGCCCTATGGTTTGAAGAAGCGTGTAGAGTTGGCCCGTGCACTGGCTGCTGAGCCATCATTGCTGCTTTTGGATGAACCGATGGCGGGGATGAACGTTGAGGAAAAAGAGGACATGAGCCGCTTTATCCTATCAATGAACGACGAGTTCGGTACCACGATTGCCCTGATCGAACACGACATGGGCGTGGTCATGGACCTGTCAGATCGCGTTGTTGTTATGGACTATGGCAAGAAAATTGGGGACGGGACACCAGATGAGGTGCGCAACAACCAAGCTGTGATTGATGCGTATTTGGGTGTGGCTCATGATGAATAAATCAGTCCAAAACCCACGTCGTTATAACGTCGGTATCGTGTCGGTATTGCGTCGGTGCGCCAAGGGCGCGTCCCTAAATGTCAAAATGAGAGGGGCGCGATATGCCTACTGATCTTTTATACGGGGCCGAAGTAGTCCTGAACGGTTTGATGGCTGGTGTTCTTTATGCGCTCGTCGCGTTGGGATTTGTTTTGATCTACAAAGCCTCTGGCATTTTCAACTATGCCCAAGGCGTCATGGCGCTGTTTGCTGCGCTGACCCTTGTTGGGATCATGGAAGGTCAGGTGCCGTTTTCGCATCTTATCAACGCAGCCTTTGGCACGGATATTCACCACTTTGGTTGGCATGTTCCTGCCTTTGCGGCGATCCTACTCACGCTGGCGGTCATGGTCGGGTTTGCCTACCTTGTTCAGCGCTTTGTGTTCCGTCATTTGGTTGGCCAAGAACCAATCATCTTGTTCATGGCAACCATTGGATTGGCCTACTTCCTTGAGGGTGTTGGCGATTTGATGTGGGGGTCCGAAATCAAAAAGATGGCCGTTGGTCTGCCGCAAGGTGGCAGCCTTTGGGTTGAAGAGAACACCCAGTGGCTGGGCTTTGGCAACGAGGATTTCTATGGCTTCTTTATCGACAAGTTAGACATGGTTGCGACTGTGATTGCTGTGGTTTTGGTTTTGGCATTGGTTGCTTTCAGCCAGTACACAAAACAAGGCCGCGCGATGCGTGCGGTGGCCGATGATCACCAAGCAGCCTTATCAGTTGGTGTGTCGCTGAATTTCATCTGGATCTTAGTGTGGTCACTGGCGGGCTTTGTCGCCTTGGTTGCGGGTATCATGTGGGGCGCTAAGTCAGGCGTTCAGTTTTCCCTATCTTTGATCGCGCTGAAGGCATTGCCGGTTTTGATGCTGGGTGGTTTCACGTCGATCCCTGGTGCGATTGTTGGCGGCTTGATCATCGGTGTGGGCGAGAAATTGTTTGAGTTCTCGTTTGGTCCGATGTTGGGCGGCGCGACAGAAAACTGGTTTGCATATGTACTTGCGTTGGTTTTCTTGGTGTTCCGTCCCCAAGGTCTGTTTGGGGAGAAAATCATTGAACGTGTATGATCAATCCAGAGCTGTAAACAGTTTGATCGTGAATGCGGCAAGCACGGTTATGCCCAGTGTTGATGCAATGGCGATGTTGCCTGTGATGGCCCAGGTTGCTGTGGCGCACAACACGGCAGCGACCAACCACAACAGCAACGTATCCCACAAGGTATCTGACCTTGGAGTGGATCGTTCAACCACTGTGGAATCAGTTTCCAATGCGTCTGGAACACTGTCCAAGATCGCGGCCTTCTGTTTGTCGAACTCAGCTTGGGACAACGCGCCACTGACGCGTTTGGCCTCAAGCAGCCGCAAATCGTTGAATATTGTCGACATGGATCCCACTCCGTTTTCTCACGGAATGTGTCGCATCGGAAATAGGGCAGAATGTGGCAAAGCGCTGAAAAGTGAATTGCTGGTTAACGCCGCGTTGAAAACTAATGAAAACGGATCGCGTGTCGCGGTTTGGGGAGCACACTAATGTTTTATCGTGAAGCTGGCGATTTCAGCACATCCTATCCCGAAGACAGCCAAACCTTTCCAATCCGGTTTGATCGCTATCGTTATTATTTGGTTCTGTTTGTTGCGATCTTCGTGATCCCATTCACAATCAATGACTATTGGGTAAATTCGATTTTCCTACCGTTCTTGATCTACGCGATCGCTGCAATCGGCCTGAACATTCTGGTTGGCTATTGTGGTCAGGTTTCCTTGGGCACAGGTGGTTTCATGGCTGTGGGGGCGTATGCCTGTTACAAGTTGATGACCTCGTTTCCCGAAGTCAGCATGTTAATCCTTGTCTTAATCGCGGGTCTGATCACGGCGGGTGTTGGCGTCTTGTTCGGTCTGCCGAGTTTGCGGATCAAAGGTTTCTATTTGGCGGTGGCCACCTTGGCGGCACAGTTCTTCCTTGTTTGGTTGTTCAACCGTGTACCGTGGTTTTATAACTACTCGGCGTCTGGCCAAATCTCGGCTCCTGAGCGCACAGTCTTTGGGATTGAGATCACAGGTCCGAATACAGAAGCATGGGCGACCTATTTGTTCTGTCTGGCCTTTGTTATCTTCAGCGCGGTTATTGCGCGTAACCTTACGCGCGGTGCTTTTGGTCGCAAATGGATGGCCATTCGCGATATGGATATTGCTGCGGAAATCATCGGGGTGAACCCGTTGATGGCAAAGCTAAGCGCGTTTGCTGTTAGCTCGTTCTTTATCGGTATTTCAGGTGCGCTGTTCTTTGCATTGTATTTGGGCGCGGTTGAAGTGGGCGAGGCCTTTGGCATCACCAAATCATTCACCGTTTTGTTCATGATCATCATTGGCGGCCTTGGATCAATCTTTGGATCCTTCGCCGGTGCTGCGTTCTTGGTGGTCTTGCCGGTTGTTCTGAAATTGGTTGGCGTGGACTGGTTGGGTTGGCCAACAGACATCGTTGCCCACTTGCAGTTGGTGATCGTCGGTGCGTTGATCGTGATCTTCTTGATCGCGGAACCGCATGGTCTGGCGCAGCTTTGGCGTGTTGCCAAAGAGAAATTGAGATTGTGGCCCTTCCCACACTAGTGGGGCGGCTACCAATAATGGCGGGAAAAACCCTGCTCAACGAACGCTGGTCAACGCCAGCACATATCGAAAAATCCAGGGAGGAAAAATCGATGAAAATGAAACTAGGAACAATGGCAGTCGCCGCCGTAATGGCAGCAAGCCCAGTTATGGCGGACCTTGTGTTCCCATCACTAAGCTATCGCACGGGTCCATATGCTGCGGGCGGTATTCCGTTTGCTGATGGCTATGCGGATTACTTCAATTTGTTGAACGCACGTGATGGCGGCATTGGTGGCGTTATGACCTCTGTGCCAGAATGTGAGACAGGCTATAACACTGAAAAAGGTGTTGAGTGCTACGAGTCTACAAAAGGCGAAGGCGCGCTTGTGTATCAACCGCTGTCTACAGGCATCACATATCAGTTGATCCCAAAAGCGACTGCTGATGGCATTCCAATCCACTCAATGGGTTATGGCCGTACGTCTGCTGCGAATGGCGATGTTTTCTCAAACGTCTTCAACTATCCGGCAAACTACTGGAACGGTGCGTCTGGTGCGATCAACTATCTGATGTCTCAAGGCGACATCGCGGGTAAGAAAATCGCGCTTGTGTATCACAACTCTGCTTACGGCAAAGAGCCGATCCGCACGTTGGAAGAGCTGTCTAAAAAGCACGGTTTTGAACTGACATTGTTGCCAGTTGATCACCCGGGCCAAGAACAGAAATCACAGTGGCTACAAATCCGTCGTGAGAAGCCTGACAATGTCATCATGTATGGCTGGGGCGTTATGAACCAAGTTGCGGTTCAAGAAGCTGCAAACATCCGTTACCCAATGGAAGACTTCATCGGTATCTGGTGGTCCGGTTCTGAGAACGACGTTCTTCCTGCAGGCGATGCAGCCAATGGCTACAAAGCATTGACGTTCCACGGTGTTGGTAATGACTTCCCTGTCTTTGCAGACATTCAGAAGTACGTTGTAGACGCAGGCAATGCGGCGGGTGCTGGCGATCAAATTGGTACGGTTCTTTATAACCGCGGTTTGTATGCGGCTATGTTGGCAGCAGAAGCTGCGAAAACAGCACAAGAAATCCACGGCACTGCAGACATCACAGCGGCGATGATGCGTGACGGGATGGAAGCGTTGGAAATCACTGAAGCGAAGATGGCGGCCCTTGGTCTTCCAGGCTTTGGTCCAGAGTTCAACGTATCCTGTGCCAACCACGGTGGTCCGGGTCTTGTTGGTATGACCCAGTGGGATGCATCTGCGAAAACTTGGTCTTTGATCAACGAATTCGCACCATCTGACATGGATGTCATTCAGCCATTGATCGATGAAGATTCTGCAGCCTATGCGGCAGAAAACAACATCGCATCTAGCTGTAAGTAAGCTGACTATTCTGGCGGCGCTTTTAGTGCCGCCAGTTCCCCCAGAATTTTTGCAACAATGAAGTGAACCTTATGTTGGACAGCGGACAAGACACTGAGACCCTACTAGAGGTCAACAACATCGAAGTGATCTATAATAGCGTGATCCTTGTGCTGAAGGGCGTCAGCCTATCGGTTCCCAAGGGCGGTATTACGGCATTGTTGGGCGGCAACGGTGCGGGCAAGACGACCACACTGAAAGCAATCTCAAACCTTTTGGCGTCAGAGCGTGGTGAAGTGACCAAAGGCTCCGTCAAATATCGTGGTGAGGATGTTCATGAAACTGATCCCGCCGACATGGTGAAACGTGGTGTGGTTCAGGTGATGGAAGGTCGTCACTGTTTTGAACACCTCACGATTGAGGAAAACCTGCTGACGGGTGCGTATACGCGCAAGGATGGTAAGGGCGCGATCGCGGCTGATCTTGAGATGGTGTACAACTATTTCCCGCGTCTGCGCGAACGGCGCAAATCCCAAGCGGGCTATACATCGGGTGGTGAGCAACAAATGTGTGCGATTGGCCGCGCTTTGATGTCCCGCCCTGAAACGATCCTTTTGGACGAACCATCCATGGGTCTGGCCCCACAGTTGGTGGAACAGATTTTCGGCATCGTGAAGTCCATTAACGAAAGCGAAGGCGTATCGTTCTTATTGGCTGAGCAGAACACCAACGTCGCTTTGCGTTTTGCCCACTATGGCTACATTTTGGAATCTGGTCGTGTTGTTATGGATGGTCCTGCTGCTGAATTGCGCGAGAACCCAGATGTGAAGGAATTCTATTTGGGCATGTCTGATGATGGACGCAAATCGTTCCGTGATGTGCGGTCGTATCGCCGTCGTAAGCGTTGGTTGA
>Ga0257120_1002241_pt1 | contig 11828 bp, 12 predicted proteins | sample SI106_10metaG_FD_190153 | JGI IMG/M metagenome (GOLD analysis project Ga0257120, IMG submission 190153) | Marine microbial communities from Saanich Inlet, British Columbia, Canada - SI106_10 | ecosystem: Environmental > Aquatic > Marine > Inlet | place: Canada: British Columbia | collected... | reverse complement strand
TGGACTGTTCTTTGAGATGTTTAAAAATTGAGTTAGAGATGGCTTTTAGTAGGGTTTCGAGACTGGTTAGAGCCTGAGAACATAAAAAAAGCCCTTACATCTCTGTAAAGGCTTTATAACTGGCTCCCCCTATTATTCAAAGTTGCAACACAATTTCTTCTTTTGACAATCCACTCGCCTTGTAAGAAATCCAATTCTCCTTCAACAATAACAATTAAATAATGAGTGTAAACTTCCTCTAATTGTGAAGGAAGTGGCTCGATGATTCCTTGGTTTCTGACTTGTGGCTAACGTGTTTGTATATGAAAAGTAGCGGATTTTATAGTACGGAATTTTCTGTTTATGCTTGATGTTAAATTTATAAAATATATATTTGCTTTAGATTTTAAATAGCTATTTTCTATAAACGTTGTTAGCTACTGGCTTTATTCAATTCAGCTTTCAGTTCCATTATTCCGATAAGTTTAATTGGAATGTTATTAGGCAATACTCTTTTGCAATTTTTGGCTTAAGTAATGGCATTGTGCGAATTTCAAATGTGCATGGAATTGTGTTTCATATATTAAAATTATTTGATAATTTTGTATACTATAATTAGCAATTAAATTAAGAATTTTATTAGACAAATGATTTTAAAAAATATCAAAAAGGGCATTAATGTTGATAACTCACCACAGGAAATAATTAAAAATATTTCAAAACTAGAATGGAAAGATGGACTTTATGGAAAACAGAGTTGGGGGCATTCATTGCATAAAATTGCTCCTTACGTTGGACGAATAAAACCACCTTTCGCTCATTTTTTAATAAAATATGTTACAAAACCTGGAGATATAATTTTGGATCCTTTCTGTGGAATAGGTACTATACCTTTAGAAGGAAGTTTGTGTGGAAGAAATACTATTGGAGTTGATTTAAATCCTTATGCTATTGCTGTTTCGAATGCTAAAACACAACACAATTTAAATCTTGAAGATTTAATAGAGTATGTTGAAAATTTGGAAATAATTTCTAAAGGAGTTTCAATTAGAAAAATACCAGATTGGGTAAAAGAATATTATAATAAAAATACGCTTAAGGAAATATTATATACTTTGGATATCCTTAAAGCAGATAAACAAAAATTCATCTATGGATGTTTAGTAGGAATTAGTCAAGGACATAGACCAGGACATTTATCTAAACCATGTGCGTGGACACTACCATATAAACCTAGGCCTGATGATCCTGGTGAATATAGAGATGTGAAAACAAGATTAATCGCAAAGATTAAAAGAAACTATAAAGATAAGATTGAAAGCTCAGGTTCTATTAAAATTTTAAAAGAAGATTCTAGAAGGCTATCTCTTGAAAATGAATCTGTAAACCATATTATTTCATCACCACCTTATTATAATACCTTGGATTATGTTAATAGCCATAGATTAAGATTGGCAATTTGTGGTGTTTATAATGAAAATGAAAAAAAAGCATTAAGAGATCAAACAATTCAAAGATATAAGGATTATATAGATGAAATGAGAAAGGTTATAGTTGAGTTGTATAGAGTTCTAAAACCCGGAGGATACTGCGTTTTTGTTGTTGGAGACCATTTTAAAGGCAAACTTGTAATCAATACGTCAGAAGAATTAGCAATATTGTTTAAAGAAATTGGTTTTACTTATTATGGATCAATTGAAGATCCTATTCCAGTTAATAAATCAGTACAAAAAACCACAAAAAAAGTAAAATTTGAAAGGATAATGCTACTGCAAAAATAAATGGATATCAATTACACAAAATCGGGAAAAGTTTTTAATCAGCACCAGTACTGGACTAAACAACCTCTTGAGGCTATTGATTATTTTATTTTGAAGTATTCAAATGAAGGAGATTATGTTTTAGACCCGTTTTGTGGAACAGGTATGACTGGTGTCTCTGGCTCTAGACTAAATAGAAATGTAATATTAAGTGATATAAGTAAAATTTGTAAGCACATTTCTAAAGGTTATACTTCCTTTTATAATATCGATGAAACGAAATTTAGTAATGCTCTAAATCAAGTCACACAAAATTTGGAAGAGTATTATATTACTCAATGTCCAATATGTCAAAAAAATAGTAAAATTTTATTTTCAATAATCGAGGAAGTATATTCTGATGAATTTGGTATTTCATTAAAACAAGGTGAGTCTCTTTTTAGGAAAATTAAACAAGACGAACCAATTAAAACTCCTAGAGGTAAAAATATAGTTTTTAATGGTTTTGAATTAATACAGTTAGCATATAAATGTGAATGTTCTTCAACCAAACTTTATAAGACACCAAATAGAGATGACCTGATTAAATTTAAAACAAAAAACTTTATTGATAGTGTGTTGCCAAATGATTATTTCTTTGGGAAAGAGCCAGTAAGAAACTTTAAAAAAGGAATAAAGAAAGTTAAAGATTTGTATTCGAATAGGAATTTAACGGTTCTATCTCATTTAAAATACCGAATTGATTTAATTGAAAATGAAGAAATTAAAACTCTTTTTAAGTTTGCTTTTACTTCAGTGTTATTTAATTGTTCATTGATGAGTAGGTATCGTAAATATGAGAATACTTCAATTAAAATGGGTACATTTTTTATACCTCCAGTAATTAAAGACAATAATGTTTTAAAGAGTTTTTGTGCAAAAGTTAATAGTATAAGAAAGAGCAATATTGAGTTGTATTCAGAACGTCCTCTCGGAGCTGTTAATATAATTGGAGAATCTGCCAGTAATCTAAAAACAATAGATACTAATAGTATAGATTATATATATACTGATCCACCATATGGAGACATACTTAGTTATTCAGAATTGAATTTAGTTTGGGAATCTTGGTTAAAAGAATTGAGTGATAATGAAAATGAAATGATTATTTCTAAAGAAGTAGGTAAAACCGAAAATCATTATTTTGAATTATTTGAGAAGTTTCTTGCAGAAGCAAGTCGAGTATTAAAAAAGGATAAAATTCTTACGATTATTTTCCACCATCCAAATATTGATTATTGGAAGAGGTTACAATCAATTTTATTAAACTCAAATTTCACACCAATTATTGAAGAGTTGCCTACTAGATTAGTTTCAGGTAATAAAACTTCGTCCCAACATGTAACTAAAAAAAACACTCAATCTTTTCTTGCGTTTTCATTTATAAATAAAAAGCAAAACCAGTTTGAAGTACTAGAATTAATTGAGGAAGAAAAGCTTGTTGAAATTAAAAAGTTATTATCATCTCTAAAGACGAAAGGGAGTCATTATCAGTATGATGTTTTAATTAATAGTTTGTTTCCAAATTATCTGATAAAATCGGAATACATGAACTTGATTAAATGATTTGGATTTCTCCACTGTTAAAAGCTGTCTGAATTGCCTTTATTAAATCGTTTTGTCGATTTTGAAAAATATTCACTGATGCAATATCCTCTAATACTTTTTTTAATTTAGGATCATTAAATTTTAAATCATCAAAACACTTTACATTTACTTTAGGATGGTTAAAAATATATTGGAACTCTTTTGAGTTTCTTTGTGACAACAGTTTTATTTCATTTTTTCTAAGTCTTATAAAAATGGCATAATAATTTGAGCTTTTTGGTCCCGAATAAATTTCAACCAAATTTTTTCCTAGCATTCCATGACCATCGCGTTTGGTTGAAGTAGTTAAGGCTGCATAGTTTTGAGTATACATTCTAGAACGACTACTTATTCTTTTTCCTCCACTATCATGTAAATTTGTTATTAGTTGAATACTGCGAGCTCCATATTTGCTAGAACCAAGATGGAACTTCATAACAGAAATTATATCATCTATGGTTTTTTGAAGTTCATTTTTTATGCCTTCTTTTTCTTTTACAGATTCAATAATTAATTTACATAAAACCTCAGGTGCATAAGCATCAATTACTAAAAACCAGCCTTTTTCTTTTTCAGAAATAGCTATTGCTCCAGTTAATAAACCTTTATGGATTTTTGCTGGTTTAATTTTAATTTTACTATCTACGTTGGTTTGATTAGTACCTGATTTGGAATATGATTCCCCATGCATTGGTACGAATGTAACTCCTATAAAACCATTAAGAGCAACACCTGTTGAATGACTGAATCTATTTAATTGACCATCTCCAAATTGCCCTCTTTCTGTTCCAAATGTTCCTTCTACTATTACTAGAGGATTCCCGTTATATATCCATCCAGCATCATTTGACCCTAAAACAGCATTTGTATTTGGATCTTTAAAAGTTAAACCACCATTTGCGAATAATCTACCGTCTTCAGAAGATTCATCAAAAACTCTTAAAGTTAATTTATCTCCTAGACCAATTTTGCTTAACTTTTTAATAACTTCAATATGAATATCTTTTAAAATATTCTTTATTCTTGTATCACTTGTATAGGCCATTATATTATTTTAATTAATTCTGGTATAGAAATATTCATCGCAAAATCAATCAAATGAAATGATTTGATTTCATCTTTAGTTAAACCATATTTGTTAATAAGGTATTGCATTAAAAGATTGAAATTTGCATTACCCAATAAATTCAATTTTACATTGACATTTATCCAGTCTCTATCAATTTGTTGACTTACAGAGTTTACCATCAAAGATTTTTTACTTTCATTAATTTTTAGAATATTTTGATCTAAATAAAACTCACCAAAATTTTCACTTCCATTATTTTTACAATTTGGAATGATTGAGTATATCTTATTTGCTAATTCGACATTAGAATATTTATTCATTTGCCTTATGGCTTGATCTATCGAAGAGTTATCGGATTTAACCTCTCCAATAATTAAATCATAATTCACTTTACTAACTGTAAAATCTGTTTTCTTTTTAATGGTTATAAAATTCTTAATAACAGGAATTTTATTAATTAAAATTCCTTCATTTGACGACAGGATACTAAATTCTCTTAAAGGGTTTATTATATCGGTTTTAAAAGCTGAAAAATCAGGAATTCCACCATTTAACCTTTCTCCTTTGTATAAATAGTTTTGTTGAAACCAAGGTGTTTGATTTTCAACAATGTACCCTTTTTTTATATAAAAAAGAGAAGTGAAATACTCATAAATTGATTCTTGACTTTGACCTGACTCAAATAATTTATATAGAACGAAGTTCTTTGGATTAAAACCATGTTTTTCAATTTCATTATAAACATTTATATCAATATTACTATTTGATCCTGTTGAGATTTCATTTATTAAAATGTATTTATCACCACTAAAGACATCAGGATAGAGTCTTAACAATTTATCTGCAGAATTGCCTTCTGACAAACTCCTATTAATATTTCTTTCGAATAAACCAGGACTATATATATATGAACCTTCTTGAAATACAGCTCGATGTATAAACGTTTCGTTTCTACCTTTCATAGTTACACCGATTGGTTCTACTAGATAATTAGCGCCTGTAATAGCACTAAAATCAAAAGCAGAATATGCCTCCATTTTAATAACTGTACCAATTCCTTTTAATTCTAATAAATCAAAAGGGATTAAGTTGAAGATATTTAGTAATTCTGTTTTTTTTAGTGCCATGGAGTTACCTACTTATTCAAATAGTTTATTGATTTTCACATCTAATGAGTTAGCAATTTTTTCAATATTTATAAGAGTAATATTTTTTTCAGCTCTTTCAATCATGCCAATATAGGTTCTATGCAAATCAGCTCTATAAGCCAATTCTTCTTGAGAAAATCCTTTGACTTTTCTTAATTGCCTTACACGTTTTCCAAACTGAATTAATATATCTGAATTTACTTTCATTGCTAACTTTAGTATACACAAAGCTAACTATAGTATTCAGTTAATACCACAGACTAAAGTTAGCATTTGTCAAAAGTGAGGAGATGAAAGCTTTTTTGATTTTGTGAAGAATGAGCAAAATTGAATATGCTTGAATAAGCGTTGGCTCTTCAGTTGGAATTTTTAATGTAAGTTCGGATTTTTGTTCAGCTTGCGGCTAACTTGTTATATGGGGAATAAACTTCCTGTTTATAAGTTGTTATTTCCTGATAAAAGGAACATTTCTTCTCGGTTATTATTTTAATTCAAATATAATGAAACCGACGATAAAGAAACAAAAAACAACTTCTGGAGTACTGTAAGTTAGACACCTTCGCGATGGTCAAAATTCTGGAGAAACTACTACAAATATAAAACTGATTTTTATAGAAAATTCTGGAAAATTTATTTTCTAGTTTCAATTGAATAACCTCCTTTCTCCTCTTTTTTCTGAAAATATTTTTCTCGCAACTCTGAGCTCCCTGTACAGATACCAAAAAAGGGGTATTTAAGGAGGGATACGGCAGGGGGTCCTGCAGGGAGGTCCCCCACGGGATGATCCTTCACCAATTTTAATCGGCAAAATCCATTAATCACAATAATAGCGTACACTTTGATTTGTGAGTGTTTTAATAGCGATAAAATATAGGTTTTATGAGGCATGAGGGGTGTTGCTGCTATAATTTTAGGGTATAGATAGGTAAACCTTAAAATTATGAGTATTTCAATATTGTATACAAGAGTTTCGAGCGTAGATCAGAAAACGGATCGGCAAAGAGTAAAAGAAAATGAATTTGATAAAGTTATCGAAGATAAATGTTCGGGATCCATTCCAATTTTTGAAAGACCCGAGGGTTCAACCTTAAAAATCCTAATAGATCGAAAATTGATCAAGTCAATTTCTGTTTGGCAAATTGATCGTTGCGGGCGTGACCTCAGAGATATTATAAATTTTATTCATTACACCACTGAGAGAGGAATCCCTGTCACTTTCCTATCTCAAGGTTTACGTACTCTGGATAAAGATGGAAAGGAGAACCCAATCTCAAAAATGATCATTTCGATACTTGGGGTGGTTTCGGAAATGACCAGGGCTCAGATATTAGAAAATCAACGGCAGGGGATAGAACTGGCCAAACTCGACCCAAATAAATACTTAGGACGAAAACCCGGCTCGGTTGAAGTCCACGAAGAGTCCTTTCAAGCTATATCTAAACAAAACTCTTCCTATGATTGAAAACTTAAGCGTCTATTGGGATAAATCGGATGGAAAGACCAAACAAAAGATTCTTGGTTGCATCTTTACCGAAAAATTCGAAAATTTTGATTTCGAGAGTTGCAACAACATTTTCACTCCAGAGATCGAATCTATTATGTTAGCCAGTAAGGTTTTAAAAAGTGGTAAAAAAAGACAAGAGGTCAAAAATGACCTCTTGTCTAATATGGCTCCTCCTCTTAGGCTCGAACTAAGGACCCTCTGATTAACAGTCAGATGCTCTAACCACACAAGAACTTGATTTTTAGACACTTAAGAACAGATAATATTAATGTCTGTCAAAAGTGTGTCAAAAATGAGTGTAAAATATCCAAAAGTAAAGTCTGATAACAAGCAACGTTTCTATGTAGTATTTTATAATAACAGCAAACGCTACAGGTTGTTTAATGGTTCAAAAATTAATTCTAATCTCTATCCAAATTCGTATCCTGTTGGCAAACGTTTTGAGGTAGCTCAATTGTTAGCTGCTGAGGTGTTTAAATTCATAACAAGTGGCTTAAGTATTCAAGAGCCCTTAAAGGTTATTAATAAGTCAGATTTAGAGTGTTTTAAGTTAGCATTAGACGCTAAACTGCAAGGAGAATATTCAGATAAATACAAGTCAATGCTGAGGTTTGTTTATTATAGTTTCACATCTAAACTTACTGATGGAAACATCACTTCTAATGACGTTAAATCTTATCTCAATCACTATGCTTTAGGAGTGTCGTATAACACCATTAAAAGACACCTCAGCGTGCTTATAAATGAAGCAAGAAACATAGGAATGAACAGCAATCCTATGGAGAGTATTAAAGCAATGAAAACAAAGGCTAAACTGCACAAACCTTACAGCGATATTAGGCTCATACTTGAAGAGATAAAGTTGTTTAATAATAAACTGTATTTATGCTGTATAATGACCTATGGATGCCTGCTTAGACCTCATCGTGAGATAAGGGAGCTTAAGTGGTCTGACTTTAGTGATGATTTAAGCTATATTCATTTGTCTGGTAATAGAAATAAGTCTGGCAAGAACAGAATAGTTCCTGTACCTATTTACATAAGAGAATTGCTTATTAAAGGACAACCTCATCACAATATATTTACAGACACTGCAAGACCTTTAAATGAAGACTATTTTAAGACGCTTTGGAGTCGATTTAAGAATGTTTCTAAACTGCTTGAGCAAGACCAAACACTCTACTCATTTAGACACTCAGGAGCTATAGAAATCTTTAAAAGAACAGGTTCTATAACCAAGCTACAAAAAGCTATGGGGCACTCTTCAATTAATGTGTCTCTGACTTATTTACGAGGGTTAGAAATAGCAGAACTGAAGGAGGAAGATATGCCTATGGTTTGATTTTAAGAAAACTATTTACTGTATCTTTTTATTAGACCATAAACTCCAACAGGCCAAAATAAAACTAACCAAACCCAAACCCACGATGTATTATACCAAGACTTATTAGAATTATCTTTATTTTTTATGACTTCATTAACAATAGATTTTTTAATAGATTCAATTTCTTGGTCTGACTTTGTTAGTGCATTAGATAATTCATCTGTTAAAGTGCTTATGTGTTCATTCGCATAGGTAACTTCTTGAGATTCATCAAATGAACCAATTTTTCTTTTCACTTCTATATTTACTTCTGTTTTCATTTCAGAAATTTCAGTTAAATTAAAGTCTATGTAAACCCCTAAACTCAAAAATTCAGAGGCTTCAAGAGTAGCAGAATTGAAAGCCACATTTGACTTGGTTAATTTATATTTCTTATTAAGCTTTGTTATAATTTGAATAGCATCAAAGGTTTTAGAAATAGCGAAAGGAATTGTGAATGTTTTCTTTGGATTTGGAATTGAACCTATCATAATAATTAATTTTAAATTTAACAAATATAACAAATATAAGTCTAACCTACTTAAGAGGTTTAGAAATAGTTGAACTTAAAGAAGTGTATGATTAGTTATAGTCATAGAACATCTTACGAAGCCAAGTTTCCATAAGTTTAGAAACCGTAAAAAGTTCATATTCAGGACGCATATAGTTTTTGAGGTATAATTCTTTATAAAAAAATTCTAAATCGGTCTCTTCCCAATAAGCACAATTAAATTCCTCAGGCATTAACTCCATAGCAACTTCTTCCCATTTTTTTCTGTAATCGCTTAACTTTACAATATCTTCATCTGCCAACTCTAAATAAACATAAGACAAAGGATCATACTTAACCCATTCTTGGTCAACCTGATTGACGGGTTTTTTAATCATAGCCACTAAAACATTTGTTGAAACATCTAGTTCTTCTAACCTTTTTAGTTCTTTTGTAGAAGTATTAAAATAGCAATCAGAGGTCTCAATTTTAGCAATTAAAGTCTGCTCCTTAAAACCTAATTTAATCATTTCAATGATTGACTGATTGTTTAATGGGAATATATAACCCCGAGCTTCAAAAACTGCTCTCCAAGAGCCAGCTTGTTCAAATATCTCCCAACCTTCAATCCGTCCATCTAGATCAATGCCTTCTTTTATCTCGCAGTATTTTAAGTCTTCTTTTTTTAACTTTTCAAGAATTTCATTTTTAACTTTTTCTAAAGTCATTGGAGATTTTGAAGTATTAATAATATCTTCTTGCCCAAAAGAGCTAAAAGAAATAAGTAATGCGAGTGTAAATAGAATATTCTTCATAATAAGTTAGTTTACCCAAATATAAGAAATATTAGTTTAACCTAAAGAGGGCTTAGAATCTAAAACACTTAAGAATTAGACAAAACACACAGCATAAAAAGAGTTTGATTAATCAAGTTTTTTCAATTAGGCTAATGATTTAAGAAAGACCTAGTTATTACTGTTTGTTTAGCTGATTTTTTTCTACGTATTAAGCTAAATGTTTTTTTGCGTCTTTGAGGACTTCAAAAAACCACTACTGGTATAATTCAAAATTAAATGTTTAGTTAACTGATATTATACTGAATTCTTAATATACAAATGAAATAATAGTTCTTAATATGCTAGTCCACTTAAAGTTCATAATTTTATTTTAATTTAGTGTCCTAACATATCATATGTGGTGCAGTTTTATGAAACAATATACTATTAAGGGATTTGCTGATTTACTTATAACCTCAACACAGTTTAATAATCAAAAAACAAGAGATAAAAAACTGTTATTACTTGACAGGTGTAATTGGCTTATATCTTCTATTATAAGGTTACACATAAAACTAAATGAACCATATGATAAATACCTTAATCTGCAATCACAAATATTAAAGAAATATATAGGCGATAGGACATATAAAGATATTCAATTATGTTTGATTGGATTAGGCATCATAATAGAAAACCCTAAATATTCAACAAGTAAATTCTCAAAATCATTTGCTTTATCACCAAAAGCAATTAAGTTAGGCATCAAAAATACTATTGTATATTCTAAAAAGTTTAACACAAAATTAAATGCTTTAAAAAAAGTTAATTATGAAGACACTTTTTCAAATCCTGTGTTAAGGAAAATATTAGTTAATACATCAAAGTTGTTAGTCGTAGAAGAACCACAGTATTATGCATTGCAAATATTACCAAGTTCAATCTATGTTGAAACTAAAAATGGTCAAGTAGACATCTCTGAACCCGTAAACCAATTTAGAGTTGACCGATATGATGCGTTTTACAATTCCTTTTATGCACTTAACAAGGTTACAGACCCAAAAGTATTATTTAACTCATCCATCAATTATACACCTACCATTTCTAAATCTGGTAGAATATATCACGTGATATCCTCAATGCCAAAACTAATTAGAGAAAGCATCAGAACCAAGTCTAATGAGTTAATTTGGGAAGTAGATATGTGTTCAGCTCAACCTTCAATTATCTTTTTAGAATGGTTAAAATACGTTCAGGCAAATAACATCAAACACGTTGAAAAGGAATACAACCATTGCCTTAAACTTCTTTTAAGTGGAGGTATCTATGTGTATGTTCAAGAGAACTCGGAATTCTATAAAGGTTTAAGTTATGAGAAACTTAAAAAGAGTATTCTATCAGCAATTAATGCAGAAAATAAACCAACTCAACCAAATAAAGAATTAAGTAGGTTATTCCCTAATGTAATGATGTGGGTTAATGCAATTAAAAAGAACTCGGGATACAAGAAAGTGAGTTTTCTAGGACAAAGTGCAGAAGCTGATATATTTGTTGAGGTGTATAAAAAAATACCAAATGATAAATTTGCATTAATCATACACGATTGTATTTTAACTACTGAAAAGGATATTTTGCTTGTAAAAAACCTATTAGAAGATAGAGTTCGTAAACTATTTAGTGATGTAATACTAGAACATCATAATTTAGACAAACTGTTTAAAACAAGTTTAGTTTCAATACCAGACAATATGCTTGAAAAAACTCAAAGGAATGCATACTTTAAAAAATGCTTTGAGGAAGGTGTTGTTGATTGAACCCATAAGAAACAATTAGCTCAGTAGCTTTGGAACAAAGCGTGTGGAGAAAAGGGCTAAAAGCGAAAAGAACAGAAATGTCTGTCAAATGTCTGTCAATTTTTTAGTAAATTTAGACTGTTCTTTGAGATGTTTAAAAATTAAGTAAGAGATGGCTTTTAGAAGCTTTTCGAGACTGGTTAGAGAGTGAGAGCAATAAAAAAAGCCCTTACATCTCTGTAAAGGCTTTATAACTGGCTCCTCCTCTTAGGCTCGAACTAAGGACCCTCTGATTAACAGTCAGATGCTCTAACCAACTG
>Ga0257120_1002237_pt1 | contig 11837 bp, 8 predicted proteins | sample SI106_10metaG_FD_190153 | JGI IMG/M metagenome (GOLD analysis project Ga0257120, IMG submission 190153) | Marine microbial communities from Saanich Inlet, British Columbia, Canada - SI106_10 | ecosystem: Environmental > Aquatic > Marine > Inlet | place: Canada: British Columbia | collected... | reverse complement strand
TTTAAAGTAAGACCCCATAGGCACATAGGTTTTGTCTTGTTGATTTTTCGTTGTTCGTTATTTGCTAATTAACATTACCGTTCAATTTAGGGTTGAAACTCAAGATTTAAAATATGACCACATAGGCACATAGGTTTTGTCTTGTTGATTTTTCGTTGTTCGTTATTTGCTAATTAACATTACCGTTCAATTTAGGGTTGAAACTCAAGATTTAAAATATGACCCCATAGGCACATAGGTTTTGTCTTGTTGATTTTTCGTTGTTCGTTATTTGCTAATTAAGATTACCGTTTAATTTTGGGTTGAAACTCAAGATTTAAATATGATCCCATAGGCACATAGGTTTTGTCTTGTTGGTTTTTTGCTGCTCGTTATTTGCAATTTTACAATTTTAAATAATCCTAGCCCAACCATCCTTCTCTATCTAAACTTCTATACTGAATGGCTTCTGCAATATGAGTTGGAGAAATATCGGTCTCATTTGCCAAATCGCAAATGATTCTAGAAACTTTTAAAATTCGATCATAAGCTCTTGCGGAAAGGTTTAGTTTTTCCATGGCGGTTTTTAATAGTGTCAAACTTTCTTCGGAGAGTTTGCAAAACTCTCTGATTTGCTTAACACTCATTTGTGCATTGTAATGCACGCTTTCAAATTCTGAAAAACGTTGAGATTGAATTTCTCTTGCAGCGGTTACTCTTTTTCTGATGTTCATAGAAGATTCTCCTTTTCGTTCTTCGGATAATTTTTCAAAAGGAACAGGAGTCACTTCAATATGAATGTCTATTCGATCCAACAAGGGCCCTGAAATTTTGCTTAAATAGCGTTGCATTTCCTGGGGTGAAGAGGTCATTGGTGAGTTTGGGTCATTAAAATAACCGCTCGGACTGGGATTCATGCTTGCTACCAACATAAAACTACAAGGATAGGTCACTGTAAATTTTGCTCGAGAAATGGTTACGTCTCTGTCTTCAAGAGGCTGACGCATCACTTCGAGGACTTCTCTTTTAAACTCGGGCAATTCATCTAAAAACAACACTCCATTGTGAGAAAGAGAGATTTCCCCTGGTTTCGGATATTGTCCACCACCTACAAGTGCCACATTTGATATGGTGTGGTGTGGACTTCGAAAGGGACGGTGATACATCAAACCTTGATCTTTTGTATTGCCAATTACCGAATGAATTTTTGTGGTTTCAAGTGCCTCTTGCAAGGTCATTGGTGGTAGTATGGAGGGCAATCGTTTTGCCAACATGGCTTTTCCCGAACCTGGCGGACCAATGAGTATGATGTTATGCCCCCCAGCTGCAGCAATTTCCATACAACGTTTGATGGATTCTTGCCCTTTTACATTTGCAAAATCAAACTCTGGAACATCGAGGTTGCTGTAAAATGCTGCTCTTGTGTCAATAATAGTGGGTTCAATTTTTTCATCACCATTGAAATGATTGATAACTTCCATTATATTGTTTACTCCAAGAACTTCTAAATTATCTACAATTGCAGCCTCTTTGGCGTTTTCTTTTGGGAGAATAAAATATTGAAAACCTTCTTCGCGTGCTTTAATTGCCATGGGCAATACTCCTTTGATGGGTTGTAAACTACCATCCAAAGAAAGTTCACCCATGATCAAATATTGATGGATATTCTCTGACTGAATTTGATTGGAGGCCGCCAGAATTCCGATGGCCAAAGTCAGATCATAGGCGGCACCTTCTTTTCGGATATCGGCAGGTGCCATATTGATGATGATTTTCTTTCCGGGAAGGGTATAGGAATTGTTTTTTTAGGCAGCAGTAATTCGAAACGAACTTTCACTAACGGCTTTGTCTGGGAGGCCCACCAAATGATATCCAATCCTTTTGTCGATATTTACTTCTACCGTAATGGTTGTTGCTTCAATACCAAAAACGGCAGAACCATAAACTTTAACGAGCATGTTTTTTTATTTAAAGATAAAAATTTTTCTTTTAAATCAAAAAAAATACTGTTCATGGTTTTAGAATTTTAATGAGCACTGAGGGACTTTTTGTCAATAATGTAAAAGGGAGCTAAATTTTTTAACACTTGAAATTAATGTAATTTTCTAAAAAAAAACTCCTACAATGATTTTTTCATTGTAGGAGTTTCTATAACCTTGTCGATTAAAAATTCTTATGCCGAATTTCTACTCGCATTGATGTTTCCAAAAAGTGAGCGAGTTACTATTTTTTCAAAAACAGCCAACTCTTCTTCTTTTCCTGTTTCGTGTTGAAGCTCTTGGATTTGCTTTAAGGCATATTGTTGAATAGTCAATAAAGGCAACACAATATGTTCTCTAACGGCAATAGAGGCTCTTCCTTCAGGGAAATTCTCCATCAACTCTTTTTGTCCAGAAAGTTTCAACAACAATCGTTTTGTGGTATTGTATTCTTCAAAAATCAGTTTCCAAAAATCGCCATAAATAGGATCGTCTGCCATATAAGCGGTGAGTCCGAAAAATGATTTTGTCAAACTCATCATACTATTTTCTAGCAAGGTTTTAAAGAAATCGGAGGCATTGTAAAACTCAACAACTTCATCAAATCGATTGGCGTCTTCGTATTTTTTAAGTGCAGATCCTACTCCAAAAAAACCAGGAACATTTTGTTTCAACTGGCTCCAGCTTCCTACAAAAGGAATGGCTCTTAGGGCAGAGAAATCCAATTTGTCTGAGGATGCTCGTTTGCTAGGACGACTACCAATATTGGTTTTCGCATAGTATTTTAAAGTACTCATTTCCTCTAGATAAGGTAAGAATTGAGGGTGATTTTTAAAATCTACATAGGTTTTATAACTTGTTGCCGCCAAATCTTCTATAATGGTTCTGTGGGCATCGTTTAATTGGTCTTTGGTAAAAACATCGTTTTTAATTCCAGAACTCAATAATTGCTCCAAATTGTATTGTGAAGAGTTTAGGGTTCCAAAATTAGAACTGATGGTTTGTCCTTGAACCGTTAATTGAATTTCTTTATCTTCTATGGTTGGGCCTAAAGAGGCATAAAATTGATGTGTTTTTCCACCTCCTCTGGCTGGTGGGCCTCCACGTCCGTCAAAGAAAATGACTTCAATACCAAACTCTCTCGAAATTTTTGTCAAGGCTTCTTTGGCTTTGAAAATCCCCCAGTTGGCCATCAGGTATCCACCATCTTTGGTTCCATCAGAAAATCCTAGCATAATGGTTTGCTTGTTTTTTCTTGTGGAAAGATGCGTTCTATAGGTTTCATTGCTATAGATGGCACGCATCACATCTTCTGCATTGATTAGGTCGTCAACAGTTTCAAAAAGTGGAATCACATCGACAGACAATCCTTTTTCAAACCCGCATAAATTCAGCATTGCAAATGTTTGCATGACATGAAGTGCCGATTGGTTGTTACTGATGATGTAGCGATTTGCCCCGCGTTCTCCATTTCTTTCTTGAATGGTTTTTAGAGCATAGATAGATTCGATGGTTTTTACAGACATTTCATCTGTCAAAATACTTGGATCAATACTTCCTTTGATTCCAGATAACACCTCAACCTGTTCTTTTTCAGAAAGACTATGGTAGTTTTTCGGGAAGGTGGTGTCTCCAGTCGCCAATAAATCGGTAACGATTTGTGTAAAAGCATTGTGATGAACTCGACTGTCTTGTCGAATGTCTAGGGTTGCAAAGTGAAAACCAAAAATGCGAACTTTGTTAATTACATCGGTCAATTCTTCAATAAATAAGGATTGATGTTCGTTTTTGACAATTTCACGGGCAGTTTCTAGTTCTTCTAACAATATTTTCTGAGAAAAATTGAGGGTAGAATAACTTCGAACCATGTGTTTGTAGAGTCTTTTTTCCAAACGAGATAAAATTTCATGGACTCCACTAAAGGTGAAACGTCTTTTAAGTCGTCTAACATCTCTGTAATAGTTTCTTAAAATGGTTTGACGCAAACGCTCTGCAACATCCAAGGTAATTTGGGTTGTAACAAAGGGATTTCCATCTCGATCACCTCCTGGCCAAAAACCAAGATCGATGATTTGATTGTCGATGTGTTCGCCATCAAAAATATTCGTCTCAATATAGTTCTGAATTTTACTTACAGAATGATAAAAAACATTTTCTAAGTACCAGATCAAACTTACAGCTTCATCATAAGGTGTTGGTTTTTGCTTTTTAAAGAAAGGTGTTTTTCCCAATTGAGATAGTAGGTCTTTTATTAATAACAAGTCGTTACGCTGAATGGCGCTATCCAAATCGGTAATAATTCCCAAGACCTCACCAGGGTAAAATTGAGTAGGATGTGCCGTGAGTACGATACGAACTTTAAAATCTTTTAAGTGTTTTTGAAGTTCCTCTTTCTTATCTTTTGAAAAGGCCGTTTCTTTAGAGTTTCGAAGCGTTCCAATACCGTCCATATTGTTTACAATTGGAAAGGCGGCATCTTCAATAGCATCAAATAATACTACTTGACGTTCGATATACTGAATAAATCGAAAAAGTAGGTCTTTCTTTTCCTTTTCCGATGGATTTTCTTGGTATTTATTGAAAAATGTTTCTACAATTTCTGTAGGATTTTTTCCTGCAGCAAAACCTTTTTTACAAACATCATGAAACAATGGCAATAGTACGCCAGTATTGCTAATGGTGTCAAAAGGGAGAGTCATAAAAATGCTGTTATAAATTTGATATGTTGACAGCACATTTTCGTTAAATCGAGCTAATTTGGGTAATGCAGACATTTTTTAAAATTTAAGATTGAAAACTACAAAAAACTAAAATGAAAAGCTGTGTTTTTTCGGTAATAATCAAGCAATTATTTTATTAAAACCACAAAAGTTAAAGCTGATTTAAGAGAAAATCGAAATTCAGAATTGATTTATTGGGCTAATAATTCGGGTTGAATTCTATTTTGGATACAATGTAGGTTCCATCGAGTCGGGTCGTTTTTGTATGAAATTTCTCTGATGAATTTATTGTTTTGATAACGCTGATAATCATCCAGTTGAAAGATTATTGGCTTTTTTGACATGTTTTTAAATTCGACAGGCATTGGGTTCAAGTCGGAATCTAAACGATAGGTCCATTGCATTTCAAAAGAACCAAGACCGAGTCGTTTGTTGAGTGAGCTAAAACTGTTCCTATCTTCGGTATAGGAGCTAAAGGTATAAATACTCTTAGGAGCTTTTTTTTCGATTGATGCTTGTTGTTGGGCATGGAAAGAACCAACATAACTGACAAATAAGATATAAAGGATAGTTCTTTTTTTCATGCTAGCTTGTGTTGATTCTTTATTATTACATCAAAATTGATGCCCAAAAGGCTTATTTTTTATTTTTTTTTAATCCATGCTGTAGCCATGCATAATAGGAGTCTCTATCGCTGTATTGAATGGGTGCACTTAAAATTTCCAAATCGGCATTCAACAATACATAATAGGGTTGAGAGGCATTTTTAAAATTTACAATTTGAAAAGTGGCCCATTTGTCACCATAAGTTTTAATTTTTTTTAGATTTCCGTTGGCCTTCAAATAGTCAAATTGTTGAGCTTCGGGCAGTTCTTTTTCGTTGTCGTCTACATACAACGAAATTAAGATATACTCTTCTTTTAAAAGGGTGTATATGTCGTTTTGACTCCATACATTTTCTTCCATTTTGCGGCAATTTACACAGGCCCATCCCGTAAAATCGAGTAAGATGGGTTTGTTTGTTTCTTTTGCTGCAGCAAGGCCTTCTTCAAAATCTTTATAACAGTTAAGACCCAAAGGACAGTCGGATTGTTGTTGATAGATGCTGTAAAATTGTGGAGGTGGAAAACCGCTCAAAAGATTGAGTTCCCAAGTGGGAGTTTTCATCACGCCAGGAATTAAATACACCACAAATGCAAGGACTAAAACTCCAAAAGATATTCTTGAAAAAGATAGTTTTTTGATGGGTGCATCGTGTGGAAATTTGATTTTTGCAAAGAGATACAATGCCAATCCTGTGAAAATAACCATCCAAAGACCGATAAAAATTTCACGTTTGAAAATTCCCCAATGACCTACTAAATCAGAGTTTGACAAGAATTTAAAGGCAAAGGCCAATTCTAAAAATCCTAGAATCACTTTGGTAGTGTTTAACCATCCTCCTGATTTTGGCAAAGAATTTAGCCAACTTGGAAATAAGGCAAACAAGGCAAATGGCAATGCCAAAGCAAAACCAAACCCCCCCATTCCTGCGGTCAATTGGTTCGCAGTCTCTCCCGATGCAGAAAGGGATCCTGCTAACAAAGATCCTAAAATAGGTCCGGTACATGAAAAAGAGATGATGGCAAGGGTGAGTGCCATAAAAAAGATTCCTGAGATACCTCCAACTTCTGAGGCTGAATCCATTTTATTTCCCCAAGAACTCGGTAGGGTTATTTCGTAATACCCAAAAAAGGAACCTGCAAAAAATACCAAGACCGCAAAAAAGAATACGTTGAGCCAGATATTCGTTGAAATAGTATTCAATACATTGGGGTCTAAGCCATCTATCAAATGAAAAGGAACACTCAAGAGAAGGTAGGTAAGTACAATGAATACTCCATACAGAATGGCGTTGAAAATCCCTTTACTTTTGGATTGAGATTGTTTTGTAAAAAAGGAAACAGTTAGGGGAATCATTGGAAACACACAAGGCGTAAGCAATGCCAATAAACCACCAACAAAACCAAGAAAAAAGATATTCAACAAACTACTGTCTTTTGTAGTGGTATTGCTGTCTTTTAAATGGGAGGTGTTTTTTAAGTTGAGGGTTAATTTTTCGGTCAGTAATTTGCTTTTAGAATCGACTTCAATGACTTGTTTTTGAACTGTAGATCCATTCAAAGAAAAAGTATAGGTGTCTTCAAATTGAATACAAGCGGTTTCACATACTTGCCCAAAAAGGTGCAGTTTTACTTGAGTGAGCTCTTTGTTTGTTAAAACGATTCTTTGAGTAACAATGGCTTTTTTGGTGAAAATAATTTCTTCGACTCCCCAAATATCTGAATACTTTTTCTTGGTAGCGCTTTCTGTTGCTTTTCCTTGTAGTTTGAAACCCATTTCTCCTTCTGGGATAGAAATTGCCATGGGTAAAGAAGCATCTTCTGGATTGTATTGTGAAAATACATACCAGTTTTCTAAAATAGCTCCTTTAAAAGTAACGTCGTAGATGGAGTCGTTAATTTTTTCAATAGAAGTTTTCCAAACCACTGGATTTTCTTTGGTTTGTGCAAAGACAGATATCGAAAAATACAGCAAGTAAGCAAATAATAATTTTTTCATTGAATAGAATTTTTGTCTAAAAGATTTAACTGATTTAAGGTCTTATTATATTTAAAATGCTTGTGGAATGGAAAATTTATATCTCAATTTTTTTCTGTTTGGCGTATTCGAATAAAATCTGTTTGATCATTGGAAGCTGCAAAACGCTGATCTTGTCTTTTGCCGATAATCCAAATGATTGTCTCATCATTGTTGCAAAGCAACCATGTTTGTTCTTTTTCTAAAAGCGAATATTTTTCGTCTTTAAAATATTTGCTAAGTTTCTTTTTGCCCTGCATTCCTAGGGGGTAAAAAGCATCTCCATTTTTCCATTTTCGTATAATCAAAGGAAATTTTAGAGCTTCTTTGGAAACGTAAATACTATTTTTTTGAGGGGTTGATTTTTCAAAGATACGTTCAATTTTTAAATGAATTGGCCATTTGATCTCAGATTCATTTTCTGTAATCAAGTAGCTCGTTGTCTCTTTTTGATGTTCAATTTTAGAAAGGATTAAAAATTCCCGATCTTTCAATAGAACGTGAGTCTTGGAAAATAATTGCTTTCCTGATTGCGCTTTCAATAAATTTAAAACATCGTCATATTCGGTAAAGTGATAGGCTTTTAAAACTTGAAATAAATATGCTTTTGGAGCAGAGAGTTGTAAGACTTTCTGAATGTTGATCTGAAAAGATTCTCTTCCGTTTGTGGTTTGGATGGGAAGTAAAATTTCTGACTGAATTTCTGCTACCCGGTCGGCAACCAATTGACGGCTTTCTTGAAGGTTTTCAATGGTTTTAGAAAAACTGTTCAACAGGCTCGGATTGATCTCTTTGAGAACAGGAACTACTTGGTGTCTAATTTTATTTCTAAGATATTTTGTGGTAGAATTGCTTTCGTCTTCTCTCCAGCTAATCGTATTTTCGGTTGCATATTTGACAATTTCTGTTCGAGAAAAAATCAATAAGGGGCGTACAATATTTTTTTGAATAGCTGGAATGCCCGTAAAACCATCTAGCCCAGATCCTCGGGTGAGGTTGATTAAAAAAGTTTCCAAATTATCATCGGCATGATGGGCGGTTAGGATGTAGTCAAAACCATGTTTGCTTGCCATTTCCTGAAACCATTGGTAGCGTAAATTTCGTGCGGCTATTTGGGTAGATTGTTTGTTTTTTGCGGCAATTTTTTTTGTGTCAAATGATTTTATAAAGCAATTTATAGGGTGTTTTTTTGCGAATTCATTCACAAAAGTAGCATCCAAATCACTTTCGACTCCTCGCAATTTAAAGTTACAATGTGCTAAAGAAATATTGAATTTTAATATAGAAAGTAGCTGCGTCAATACCACAGAATCCACTCCGCCAGAAACGGCAACTAACAGTTTGGCATCCTTTAAGAAAGGAAATTTATTGTTGATATGTTGTTGTAATTGTAGAAGCATTTTCACTTCAAAAGTACTCAATTTAAACTTGAGTTTTCAACCAAGAGCGAATCTGTTTTCGGATTTGTTGCTCGGGCTTTGGTAAGGGTATTGTTTTTCCAAATTGTTTGCTTCTGTTGAACTTTGAAAAGGTCACCTTTACCAGTTTCCATTCTGAAGGATACAAACCTAAAAACGCGTTGAACATGTTTTGTTCATTGGGTTTTTCTTCTAGGCTCTCTGCGGTTTTTTTGAATTTTTCTTCGATGTTTTGAATCATATCTATAAATGTAAAGAAATAGATTCCTGTTGAGGTTTTAAGTCAACAACTTTAGGATCCATTTTGAGTTTGTTTTAGTTTGAACTGACCAAGACTTGTTTCATAGCTTTTGCTTTAAGTAAACATTCTTCGTATTCATTTTCTGGAATGGATTTTGCGGTAATGGCCCCACCCACAGAATAGGAAATATATTCTTTTTCTTGGTCGTATAAAATACTTCGAATGACCACGTTGAAGTCGAAATCATTTTCAGGAGTAAAATAGCCTACTGCACCAGAATATAAGCCTCGTTTTGTTTCTTCTAGCTGTTCAATAATTTTCATAGCAGAGACTTTTGGAGCTCCGGTCATACTTCCCATCGGAAAGGTACTTCGGATAATTTCAACGGGATGTAGGTTGGGGTCCACCTCCGAGATAACTGTAGAAATCATTTGATGCACCTGTTTGAAGGAGTACACCTTGCAGAGTTCTTCTACTTGTACACTACCCATTTTAGCAGTTTTTGATAAATCATTTCTAACCAAATCGACAATCATCACATTTTCTGCCCGCTCTTTTTCGTCTCTAGACAAATCAGAGGCAATTTTTTCGTCATCTATGGGGCTAATCAATCTTTTGGCGGTGCCTTTGATGGGCTGTGAAATTACTTTGGTTCCTTCCTTTTTTAGATACCTTTCTGGCGATGCCGATAATAAAAATTGTGCATCTACCTTTAAAAAGCTTGCAAAAGGCGGTGTCGAAATTTCATTCAAATGACCATATACTTCAAAGGGATTGATGACCGCATTTTCTGCATAAAATTCTTGACAAAAATTTGCTTCGTAGATGTCTCCTTTTTTGATGTGGTCAATTACTTTTGCAATTTTTGTATTGTATTGATCTTTATGAATGCGTAATTTAATTTTGATTTCTGAACTCGTTTTTTCAGTTTTTGTGATTTGTGATTTTTGAATTTCTTGAAAATCATTTTCAATTTCATTTTCTACCATTTTTAGGTATTGAAATTCTACATTATTGCCCTTGATAAAAATCAATTTTTGTGGCTGAAAAAAATAGAGGTCCGAAAACCCTAATTGGTCCAAATTATCAGAAGAAATTTGTTCCACATCATTTTTTACATCATAAGAAATGTAACCAAAAATATAATCTTTTGTTACACTTTGATATTCTTTTAGCTTGTCAAAAGCCTCTTTATAATCTGTCTTTATAGAGGTGAATTCCTCTACAGCCAATGCACAATCAAATGCGGTGTATTGTTGGTCGTACTCATTAGAGTCTAACCAAGCAATGGTTTCAAATTGCTGAGACCAAACAAATACATGCTGTTTGAAATCATCCATTTGATCAATGGGGAAAGTGCGAATAGTTCTTTGCATCATTGCAGCAAAAATACAATTCTTATCAATTAGACGGTAGAATTTTTGAGGGGATTCTGAATGTTGATTTTGGAACTGATTATGGGTATAAAAAAAGCAACCCTATTGGATTGCTTTTTGAAATGAGATCATAAAAAGTAGTACTTGGCTTACGCATTCAGTGGCATTCCGTCCCAAGCAGCTTTTGCCGCTTCTTTAACGGCTTCAGAATAGGTTGGATGACCATGACAAATTCTTGCCAAGTCTTCTGCAGAGGCTCTAAACTCCATTGCTACGGCAGCTTCCATGATCAAATCTGCAACTCGTGCACCGACCATGTGAACACCTAAAATTTCATCGGTATTTTTATCGGCCAATACTTTTACAAAACCATCGATATCTCCACTTGCGCGCGATCTACCCAGAGCCCGCATGGAAAATTTTCCTGCTTTGTATTCAATATTCGCATCTTTTAATTCTTGTTCGGTTTTTCCAACTGCTGCTGCTTCTGGCCATGTATAGACAATTCCTGGAATTAAATTATAGTTGATGTGTGGTTTTTGTCCTGCTAAGAATTCAGCAACAATGACTCCTTCTTCTTCGGCTTTATGTGCTAGCATGGCACCTTGTACCACATCGCCAATGGCATAAATATTAGAAATATTGGTTTGTAAATGTTCGTTGGTTGCGATCTGACCTCTTTCGTTTACGGTCACACCTACTTTTTCCAGTCCTAAACCTTCGGTATAGGGTTTTCTACCTACTGAAACCAAACAATAATCACCAGAGAATTCAATTTCTTTGTTCTTTTTGTCTGTTGCTTTTACTACAATTTGTTTTCCGTTTTTTTCAACAGAAGTTACTTTGTGGCTCGTAGCAAATTTGATCCCTTGCTTTTTGAATACTTTTTGTAATTCTTTGGAAACATCTACATCCATCCCTGGAACAATCTTGTCCATATATTCAATCACAGTTACTTCTGCGCCCAATCTCTTGTAAACAGATCCCAATTCCAATCCGATTACTCCCCCACCAATTACAAGTAAGTGTTTCGGAACTTCTTTTAGTTTTAAGGCTTCCGTAGAAGTAATGATTCTGTTTTTGTCAATTTTAATGAAGGGCAAACTAGATGGTTTTGATCCCGTTGCTATAATGATATTGGTTCCCTCTATCAGTTCAGAAGTTCCATCATTTTTAGAGATTTTTACATGTGTATTGTCTTCAAAAGAACCCAAGCCTTCATATACTTCAATGTTGTTTTTGTCCATCAAATACTTAATTCCTCCCGTAGTGGTTTCAACTACTTTTGCTTTTCGATCCACCATTTTTCCAAAATCGAAAGAAGGCTTTTCAACAGAAATACCATGCTCTTCAAAATGATGAACGGCATCGTAATAATGATGTGAAGAATCTAACAGTGCTTTTGAAGGAATGCAACCAACGTTTAAACAGGTTCCACCCAAGGTTGCGTATTTTTCAATAAGTGCTACTTTTTTTCCTAATTGAGAGGCTCTAACTGCTGCAAT
>Ga0257120_1002234_pt1 | contig 11847 bp, 9 predicted proteins | sample SI106_10metaG_FD_190153 | JGI IMG/M metagenome (GOLD analysis project Ga0257120, IMG submission 190153) | Marine microbial communities from Saanich Inlet, British Columbia, Canada - SI106_10 | ecosystem: Environmental > Aquatic > Marine > Inlet | place: Canada: British Columbia | collected... | reverse complement strand
TTAGCTTCAAATACGGTAATGTCATGCTCTTTATTCAGCATATAGCCACAGGTTAGTCCGGAAATACCTGTACCGATAATTGCTATTTTCTTTTTCATTTCACACTCTTATTATTATTGTTACGCTTATTCGTGTCGCTTCGCTTTGGCTGGCGCATGCGCAAACTTAAGCGATGCTGGATAAATTCGGGTAGGGCATGTAAACCGCGCAAGATCATACTAAATCGCGTCGGAAAGTAAATACTCGCTTTATTAGTTTTAATCCCAGTCACAATATCACGGGCAGCTTCTTCCACCGAAATACTCATCGGCATAGGGAAATCATTTTTATCGGTTAATGGCGTGATGACAAATCCAGGTGAAATAGTCTGCACGTGCACGCCTTTCTCTGCATAGTCAACGGCGCAGCTTTTGGCTATATAATGTAATGCGGCTTTACTCGCACCGTAGGCTTGGCTGCGGGGAAAGGGTAACAAGCGCGCTAAACTATCAACAAACACGAGTTTGTTACCGGATTGCAAATTAGGCGACAAGGCTTTGATTACATTGATCACACCAAATACATTGGCAGCAAAGACACGTTCAAACATAGCCGGTTCAATGTCATCAATATCGACATATTCACATGTGCCTGCGTTGAGTAGAGCAATATCACATTGAACGTTAGCTAATGCTGCTTGGGTTTGCGCTAAGTCGGTGACATCAAACTGACAGGTTGATATGTTGGGCTGCTGGGCTAAGACTGCGAGCTTGTCTGCATTTCTGCCACAAGCAATAACGTTGTAGCCGTGTTGTGCGGCGAGTAACGCGACAGCTTCACCAATACCGGAGGTCGCGCCTGTGATGAGTAGACGTTTCATGCGCGCATGCCTGCTTTAATTTTATTAATGATAAATTTTAGAATGGGAACTTGCTCGTATACCATTTGCCCAAGATCATAATAATCTTGATGGAAAAATATGGTGTCGTCACGCACTTTTAATAAGGTAATGCCATCAACATGAATGGTTTCTCCGCCATTCAAGCGCGGGGTTGCAAAAGACATGGTCCAAGTCACGGTATAGGATTGATGTTCTAAAAGCGGTTGCAATTCATGCGCTGCGATATGATGAATGGCAAACTCACAGTGTTTGGCGTTAACGAGTAAATTTTTAAAGTAAGCGGTGAGTTGACCGAGGCCGTGATGGGTACCTACCGGGTCAATCAAGGTAATATCGTCAGCGTAGATCTTAGTCAGTTGCGCAATATCGGCGACAGCTAGCGTTTGATAAAATGAGGCAAAACGGTCTATTACAGTCATAAATGCTTATTTAATGAAATCATGTATATGGTTACACAAACCTATAATAGATGGATCACCGTGTAATTACTCGCCTTTTATTTAAATATTTTTTAATCCTTTGTCATAAATTGTGCGTATTGTAGAGTGTGTAATATTAATAAGGCATTAATTGTGGTTACGTTACCTTTATTCCCATTGTCAGCGCATGTTCTTCCAGGTGGTAGAATGGCGTTACGTATTTTTGAACCTCGTTATACTAGAATGGTAAAAGAAGTCTGCGCTTCGGATTCTGGTTTTGTTATTTGTATGCTTAATGCAAAAGGTGACAAAACAACCAATGAGGATATTCATCCAATTGGAACTTATGTAAATGTTGTCGATTTCAATTTGCTAGATGACGGATTGTTAGGGATTACCGTTGAAGGTATAAAATGTGTATCGATTGCTAACATTCGAAGTGAAAAAGATAATCTGCGTATTGCTGATTGTGAGGTGATTACTCCGTGGGAGTTTAACTTACAAAAAGATGCGCTACATCCTATGGATATAAAACTTAAAGAGATTTTTGATAAGTATCCAGAGGTGAATTCGTTATACCAAGAAACCAAGTTTGATGATCCAATTTGGGTGATCAATCGCTGGCTTGAACTGCTACCGGTAGACGCTTCGCAAAAGCAACAATTTTTAGCCGATAATGACTGCACGGAAGTTGTACAATACTTAACAAAACTGGTAGAGTAATTTATGATCCTTAATTGATTCACCGCGTATTAATATAAAATACGTAGAAAGGTGGTCATATGCTCGTTGGAATTTCATTGGAAAATAAATTACAAAATACCGGCAAGCCTAAGGACTGTGCAGATGAAATGTCACAGGCTTTACTTGAGGTTGCATCACAACGTTGCAAACGTTCTTACTCTAAGATATTCGGTTATTTTGCACCACGCTTACGTTCTTACGCATTAAAACAAATGGGAAATGAAGCGTTGGCTATGGAAATGGTTCAAGATACCATGACCAACGTGTGGCAAAAAGCGCACCTCTTTAATGTCGAAAAAGGCTCACCATCAACCTGGATATTTACGATTGCTCGTAACATTCGGTTTGATATGCTGCGCAAACAAAAAAATCGTAAAGAAGATATTTGTTCTGATGATCTATGGCCTATTTTGTGTGAACAAACGCCGGATCAGAATGAAGTATCGCTTGATCAACAAGTTACCTTAGAACAAGTTAACCAGTTGTTTAATAATCTTCCGGATAAACAACGCGCCGTGATTGAAGCCATATATGTCGATGGTAAGTCGCAGCAGGAAGTTGCTGATGAATTAGCCATTCCCTTAGGAACTGTCAAAAGCAGAACTCGTTTAGCATTGCAGCGTTTGAAGGATATGTTAGAAAATCATGATTAATTATCACCCTACCGATAAACAATTACAGCAATTTGCAGAAGGTGATATTTCTCCTGCGTTAGCATTAGTTGTTTCAGCTCATTGCGATGTATGCAGTCAATGCCAAGGTAAAGTAGACGATATTAATATCGAATTATCTTCCGTGATTGAAAATGTACGCGCTCATGACTTCAAAGATCCTGCATTTGAAAAAATGCTCACTTCGATAATGCATCTGCCAGTCATTGACACGAAACCTGTGGTTGCTCCTAGAATCGAACTTGATGGTCGGTTTTTTGATGTCCCACGTCCATTACAACGGTTTGTGAAAAACACAGGAAATTGGTCACACTTACTTGGTAAAGTATGGCAAGCGCCAGTAGATTTAGGCGATGCCGGCATAGCGAACTTTATCTACATGGAAAAAGGTGGTCGTGTACCAGAACATACGCACAAAGGGACGGAGTTAACACTGGTTGTTGATGGTGAATTTTCGGATGGCTTAGCTGATTATGATTCTGGAGACTTTATTATCATGGACAATGAGCACATTCATTCGCCTCATTCAAATGCTGTAGAAGGATGTTTAGTCTTTTCGATTGTGGATAAGCCATTGCATTTTACGTCGGGTATTGCTCGATTACTGAATCCATTTAGCCATTTGTTCTTTAAATAAATCTTAGACATAAAAAAGCGCTGATAAAAGCGCTTTTTTTATGACTGTATATTATGTAAAACGTAATATGACCTACAAAATAAACTCACTCTCAGGATAGTTTAATTTCAAAATCTTGATGGCGTTTTGTTTAAGTTGCTCCAAACCTAACTGATCATAACATGACACCATGATTTCTAATGCTTCTTGTACCATGACTGTGTCAGGATAATATTCTAATACATACTGTCCGCGGTTTGCTGCAGCAACATACGCTTCACGGCGCATATAAAAACGCGCAATGGCAATTTCATATTTCGCTAGGCGTGTTTTAATAAACACCATGCGTTTTTGGGCATCGGTTGCATAATTGCTTTCTGGGTATTTGTTCAGTAATTGACGAAAATCATTAAAGGCTTCACGTGATGCAGATGGATCCCGGTCAGAGCGGTCAATATTTAACAATGTTTGGAACAAGTTATCATCGCTTTCCATATTGGTGAGACCACGCATAAAATAAGCGTAGTCCACATCTTTATGATTTGGGTTTAAGCGTAAGAAACGATCGATAGTGGCTAAAGCTTGTGCACTATCACCGCTTTTATAATAGCTGTAGATCAAATCAAGCTGGACTTGATGAGATAATTCGCCAAATGGGTAACGAGAATCGAGATCACTGAGAATTTGTGCTGCACCACCAAAATTACCATTTTTCATGGCTGCTTTAGCTGACGCGTAAATGGCTTGGGGGCCTTTTAATTCAACTGCTTGAAGCTCTTCGTCAGGGGCTGAACTACATCCGCCTAGGACGAATAGTCCGACTAAGCTGAGTGCTAAAATTCTTGTTTTCATTAACTCTTAAACCTTTGTTATCGATTCTTTAATTGGCACAATGCTTATTATTGCACACCTTGGCCTGTAAACTGATATAATTGTATTTTATTTATCAGACTTTTTCTAAATTATCTACTATGTCTCAATCTAATACCACGCAACAAACTATTTCGCTCACCGGGATCGTCGATCAAACTCAATTTGATAAACGCTTAGATCAGGTTTTGGCCGATTTGTTCCCCGAATATTCAAGAAGTAAGCTAAAAGAATGGATTTTAGCTGGTTTTGTCAGTATTGATGGTGAGGTCGTAACGGTTGCTAGGCAAAAAATGAGAGGGGATGAGCAAATTGACATCCACGCTGAAATTGCCGTACAAGTGCAGAATACGCCGCAAGCAATCGATTTAGATATTGTGTTTGAAGATGAACATGTTTTAGTCATCAATAAACCGGCAGGTTTAGTGGTGCATCCTGGAGCAGGCAACGCTGACGGTACGGTATTAAATGCGTTACTTGCGTATTATCCGGCGATTGAAACGATCCCACGTGCAGGTATTGTGCACCGTCTGGATAAAGATACGACCGGATTAATGGTGGTTGCTAAAACGTTGATTGCACAAACTTATTTGGTTGAGCAGTTACAAACTCGCGTTATGAGTCGTGAATACGAAGCCTTGGTATATGGCACTATGGTCTCGGGCGGATTCATCGATGAGCCGATTGGTCGTCATCCAACTAAACGTACGTCTATGGCTATCCGTGCAACAGGTAAAGAAGCGACAACGCATTATCGTATCATTGAAAAATTCCGTGTACATACGCATTTACGTTTGAAACTCGAAAGTGGTCGTACGCATCAGATTAGGGTGCACATGGCACATATTCGCCATCCTATTATTGGCGATCAGTTGTATGCAGGTCGTCCACGTATGCCTAAAGCAGCAAGTGCTCACTTCATGAATGCATTACGTTCATTTAAGCGCCAAGCGTTGCACGCGGCACAGTTATCGTTTGCGCATCCAATTACAGAAGATTGGTTGACGTTTACTGCGCCGATCCCTGCTGATTTCAAGCAACTATTAGAAGATGTCCGAGCAGACACCGTTATCCACGGGATCGAAGAAGATTAATTGATACATATCAACTAAATCAAATAAACCAGCCATTGCTCATCTTTTATTCAATTGATGAGTTGATTCTCTCCTTTTACGTACCCATTATCTATGTATACAACAAATAGATAATGTAATGTGAAGGAGAGTGCTTTATGCGTCTTGATAAATTTACTACCAAATTTCAAACAGCTATTTCCGATGCCCAATCGCTAGCATTGGGTCGTGATCACCAATATATTGAACCTGAACATATTGCGACTGCATTGTTAAATCAGCAGGGTGGCAGTGTGCGCACTATTTTGCAAAAAGCAGGTGTCAATCTTAATGCGTTGCGTTCAGGATTATCGCAAGCACTTGAAAAAATTCCTCGAGTGCAAGGTGCCGGTGGTGATGTCCAATTGGGCCGCGATACGACGGCATGCCTCAACTTGACCGATAAACTTGCACAAAAAAACAATGATCAATTTATTTCTTCTGAATTGTTTGTGTTAGCTGCACTTGAATCTAAGACCCGTTTTGCCGATTTACTCGTCAGTGTCGGTGTGACAAAAGATAAACTGCAAGCAGCCATTGAAACGGTGCGAGGAGGAGAAAACGTTAATGATCCGAATGCAGAAGACGTGCGCGAAGCATTAGAAAAATACACCACGGATCTGACTGAGCGTGCCGAACAGGGCAAACTTGATCCGGTGATTGGTCGTGATGATGAAATACGCCGCACCATTCAAGTCTTACAACGCCGTACCAAAAACAACCCTGTGTTAATTGGTGAACCAGGTGTGGGTAAAACCGCCATCGCTGAAGGGCTTGCGCAACGTATTATCAACGGCGAAGTGCCTGAGGGAATGAAACACAAACGCGTATTGTCGTTGGATATGGGGGCATTGATTGCCGGTGCTAAGTATCGTGGCGAATTTGAAGAACGCCTTAAAGCCGTATTAAATGAGCTGTCCAAAGAAGAAGGCAACGTGATCTTGTTTATTGATGAACTGCATACCATGGTTGGAGCGGGCAAAGGTGATGGCGCCATGGATGCTGGGAATATGCTTAAACCGGCATTAGCACGCGGAGAACTGCACTGCGTCGGCGCGACGACATTAGATGAATACCGTCAGTTTATTGAAAAAGATGCAGCGTTAGAACGTCGCTTCCAAAAAGTATTAGTAGATCAACCCTCTGTTGAAGATACCATTGCGATTTTACGTGGCCTCAAAGAACGTTATGAACTACATCATGCCGTGGATATTACCGATCCTGCGATTGTTGCAGCGGCGAGTTTGTCACATCGTTATATTGCCGATCGACAATTACCCGATAAAGCGATTGATTTGATCGATGAAGCTGCGTCGAGTATTCGTATGCAGATTGATTCTAAACCGGATGAAATGGATAAGCTGGACCGTCGCATTATTCAGTTAAAACTTGAAGAGCAAGCATTAGCAAAAGAAACAGATGAAGCGAGTCTAAAGCGCTTAGGAATTATTGAAGTTGAGCGCGAAAAAGCCGAAGTACGTTACAAAGAGCTTGAAACGATTTGGTTATCGGAAAAAGATGCCATGCAAGGTGCCCAAGGCATCAAAACGCAACTTGAACAAGCCAAAGTTGATTTGGAAATTGCACGACGTGCTGGCGATTTAAGTCGTATGTCAGAACTGCAATATGGCCGTATTCCCGAGCTTGAACTGCAGTTAGAAAAAGCCAATAGTGCAGAAGACTTTACCGCTCAGTTAATAAAAAACAAAGTCACCGAAATTGAGATCGCAGATGTATTATCTCGCTGGACAGGGATTCCTGTATCCAAAATGCTCGAAGGCGAGCGCGACAAGCTCGTTCGTATGGAAGAAGAGTTACATAGCCGAGTCATCGGACAGGATGAAGCGGTTACCAGTGTAGCGAATGCAATTCGCCGATCGCGTGCTGGTCTGGCAGATCCAGCTAAACCGATAGGATCCTTTTTGTTCTTAGGTCCTACCGGTGTGGGTAAAACGGAGTTGTGTAAATCTTTAGCCAATTTCTTGTTTGATTCACAAGATGCCATGGTACGTATTGATATGTCAGAGTTTATGGAAAAACACTCAGTATCACGATTAGTCGGCGCGCCTCCAGGGTATGTAGGCTATGAAGAAGGGGGGTATTTAACCGAGGCTGTGCGTCGTAAACCGTATTCAGTTATTTTGTTGGATGAAGTCGAAAAAGCGCACCCAGATGTCTTTAATATCTTGCTACAAGTGCTTGATGATGGACGCTTAACCGATGGACAAGGGCGCACCGTTGATTTTAAAAATACCGTGATCATCATGACCTCTAACTTGGGCTCGGATATTATCCAAGAGCAGGCTAAAGATGATGATTATGATGCAATGAAAGCGATGGTGATGGCCAGCGTAGGGGCGCATTTTAGACCTGAATTTATCAACCGTGTGGATGATATTGTGGTGTTCCATCCATTGGGTTTAGAAAACATCAAAGCGATTGCGAAGATCCAGTTACAAGGATTACGTTACCGTTTACAAGAAAAAGGGTTTGTGTTGAAAGTTTCTGGCGAAGCATTAAATCAGATTGCGAGTATCGGGTTTGATCCTGTATATGGTGCTAGACCACTCAAACGAGCAATCCAGCATGAATTAGAAAACCCATTGGCATCAAAGTTGTTGAGTCTCACCGACAAGGACAGTGATACGGTGCAAGTCGATGTTCATGATGGACATTTGACTATTGAGTTCACACGTTCTGAATAGATTGCTTCATACCATTAGACTTTTACAGCAGCTAGATTTTTAGCTGCTAGACTTTCAGTTTAGCCAGTAAGGCTTTGGCCTTAGCTTGCTGCTGAAAGTCATCATGGTCTTCAAATAAACGCTCCAGTTGTTTTTTCGCTTCATCAATGCGTCCCAACTTATATAACACATAAGCGAGGTGGTATTTAATCCCTGGCTCAGTACTGTTCAATACATACGCTTTACGAAACTGCCTCAGCGCATTGAGATAGTCATTACGCTGAAAATAAATCCAGCCCATCGTATCTATTATCTGTGCATCTTGTTGATTTATTTCAAACGCCATTTGCACGTATTTATCGGCTTCATCTAAATTGGTATCGATTAAGATATTAGCCAAATTATTATAAATTTGTTCACGTTTGGCGACACTTTTATCTTCTAATAAACGATTGTAGTGGCCTAATGCGAGCTCCCTTTGATTGGTTTGTAGATAAAAATCAGCGACCAAACGCCGCACAAATTGCTGCTCAGGTTGGCTTTTTAGCAAGTTCTCTGCATGCATAGAAAATACATCTTTGTTGAGTCTTTTCATCGTCAGTTCATATAAATATGCACCAGCCTGATTTGGCATTCCATTGTTAAACAACTCGACAAACATAGCTGAAGCTTGCTGGTATTGTTCTTGGGCTCGATACACTTCACCAATAATAAACATGGCTTGGAGTCGGAGCACTGTTTTATCATCTTGGCTAAATGCGTCAAGTACCACTGAGCGGGCTAAAGTGGTCGCTTGGTTATATTGACGGTTTTTTAATAGAATATCGGCCTGTAAAATACGTGCCTGCATATCGAGATTCATATCCCCACGTAACAGAGTTCGGGCGCGTTTGATGTTTTCATAAGCGTCATCAAATAACTGAGCATCACTTTGTAGTTGAGCTAGCTGTACTAGACCAATCGGATTGTCTTGAACGACGTTCGCAATTTTATCGAAGGAGTTAACTGCATTTTCTAACTGGTTAGCTTTTAGATGCAATTTAGCTTGAGTTAATAGATATTGGGGATTCATGAATGATGTCTTTATGAGTTTTTGATTGATCCATAATGCATTTTGATAATTTTCTTTGAGCGAAAAAATCTCCATCATCATTTCCAAAATACTGGTGTTTTTGGGGTTTTTCTCAAATAATGGATTGATCAAGTCATACGCTTCATCGAGTTTATTTAGCGAGATTTTGTTTTGCGCAACAAATTTAGCCACCTCTAAAGGTGAATAAGTCGGGTTAATTGATTCAAGCATGGTAATTGAGGCGTCAAAACGGTTTTGGTAATACATGATTTGGGCTTGTAGAAAAAGAGCGCTAGATAAATTTGGCTCACGTTTTAATACGTTTTGTACTTGGTTAAATGCATCTTTAAGCTTGCGTTCTTGTAATAGTACGGTGGCATTAAGTAAATAAATTTCACGGGGGAGGTCGCCAATCACTCCTTCGGCTCGTTTAATTTCACTATCCATGACTTGACGTGCTCGGGAAGTGAAGCCATTTTGCAGTAGTAGCTCAATATGCAATTGTCGCAAATAAGGGTAATCAACATTGTTAAAAAACGCTTCAAACAGTTTCAAGGCTTTTCGACTTTCTTTACGATTGTTTAATGACCGGACTTCCAGTAAGTTTAATGTGCTTTGGTCTTCAATAAATACCCGTAGTTTACGAATAATTGATTCACATTTGAAACCGCGATCGAGTTTAAAATACAAATTACACAATGTGACTGTAAGTGCTAGCTCTTTCATCACCATTGCATTGTTCTCTTCTAACACGCGAACCGCATTTGGAAATTGTTCTAACTGAATAAACGCATCCACTAATAGTTTGAGCGCGTTCATATTACTTGGTACTTTTTGTACGTATCGTTGTAAATCACCGGCAGCTTGTTCATAATTTTTTTGAAAGTAAGCGGCAAGGGCATTGATTAACGTAATATCGGTTCGATTAACGCGAATATCTTCGGGTAACAAACTTAAAGTTTGCGTGACTTCTTGATAGAGTTTATTTGCTTGCTCATTATTTTCTTCATTAGTGAGCTGTGCATACAGAAGTTTGGTAAACGGGTCGGGGGTGTCTTTTAGCATGCGTTCAATTAACGCCACTGCATTTTTTTGGATTCCACCACGTAGGTAAGCACTAGCTAATGAGCGTTGTATAATGGGGCTGTTAGGACTCTTTGAGTAGGCGAATTCAAATTTTTTTATCGCCCCATTAACATTATCTTGGAGGAGTAAAAATGTACCTTGGAGGTGCTGAGTTTTGGGATTGGCAGCATCTAAGGCTAATGATTCTTGGATCAATGTCGCTGCTTTGCCCCACATATCGTTACTCATATACAACGATGCCATAGAATTCAATAAACGGGTACTTTCTGGCTTTAGCAGTTTCGCTTTTTGGAAGTGCGTAAACGCCATTTCGCTGTTGTTGGTATTGTTATAAGCACTTGCTTGGAGCAAGTAAATTTCGAATTTGTTATCGCGAGAGAGTTTTTGTAATGATACCGTGGTGGCTTTTTTAAATTCTTGCACAAAAATATAGGCACGAAGCAAAGGAACGAGGATGATATTAGGATCTGCGCCGGCGATTAGCGCTTCTTCAAATTCAGTAATAGCCGCTTCAGGAAGATTATTAATTAATAACAGCCGGCCAATCAATATTTTAGATGGTAAATGGTCAGGATCTATATCCACTGCATTTTTAAGATGAATATAGCTGGTTTCATATTCTTCTTTATTAAAGCTAATGACCGCTTCTTCATAATACGCATAGACCGTATCTGAATTTTCTTGAGCTACTGCATCTGTTGAAAATGCGCATGACACGATAAGCGCCGCGCAAAATAATCCTTTAAACCACATTTGTTACATCCTGTATCAAATTCAGACAAATTGTATAAAAAAACGGTGTTGCTCGCCGCAACACCGTTTTTAGAGTCTAGCTATATAAGGTTATCCGCGGATCTTACGAAAACTTAAGGCTGCAATGCCCAATAATAGTAATGCAATGGATGCCGGCGCTGGAACGTCCGCATGCCCAGTACGAAATACAAGATTATCAATACCACCAGAACCTGGCATTCTGATCACTAAACGATCAATACCGGTTGCGTTGAATGCGGTACGCTCAAAGCTGCCATCACCAGTTTGCGGAACAAACCCGAATGATTTTTCATCGTTTCCCTCATAAAATGAAATACGATTAGTATATATTTCAGCATTAGTATTATTTTCTTCAATATCAAAGAAATCAATGCTGACGATATCCACTAACTGGTCAAAATTAAATTCAAAGAAGCCTGCAGGTTGACCGCCTTCATCATTTGGATCATCACATATAGTCGTACTACAGTCTTGATTTTTACTCTCTTGTATAATCAAGATATTGTTTGGCTGACTAGAACCTTGATAGTCACCTATGTTTAAAGCGGTATATTCAGATTTATAGTCGTTATTTTTATTGTTAAATTCTAAATCGTTATCTTCACTTTTATTATTATTAGTATCAAAGGCAACTTGTTTGTTGGCAATATCATTGCCAGAAGCAGTGTTACATATGTTACCTTTTAGCTCTGTATTAGACGCATTACCATTCCAGTTACAGCCCGAAATAGTGACACCAAAATTAGCAAGATATTCATCATTGATAATTTGGCCATCAACAATGTTGCTTCCTGTATCGGTCTTGTCGAAGTCAATAACGTTAAATCCTGCAAATGCCGGTGGGGCTAATAATGAAAGTGCACCTAATGCAGTTATAACAGTCACTGAACGTTTAAAAAAGTTCATAGTACGATCCTTA
>Ga0257120_1002229_pt1 | contig 11865 bp, 6 predicted proteins | sample SI106_10metaG_FD_190153 | JGI IMG/M metagenome (GOLD analysis project Ga0257120, IMG submission 190153) | Marine microbial communities from Saanich Inlet, British Columbia, Canada - SI106_10 | ecosystem: Environmental > Aquatic > Marine > Inlet | place: Canada: British Columbia | collected... | reverse complement strand
TTTTGAAGCCACTGTACAGAACCATCAACATCTAGGTTGATTTGTGCAGGATTAGTGTTTGGGTTGTAAGTACCTAATTTTTCAAGGTATTTACCATCTCTTTTTGCGCGGGCATCTGCCGCCACGATCCAGTAAAAAGGTTTTCCTTTTTTACCGTGTCTTTGTAGTCTGATTTTTACAGGCATAACATTAATTTTTGAAGTTCACGACTTCGGTTTTAATTTTAAATTTTCAAAGGGATCTTTACACAGGTCGTGTTTTAAAAACAATACCCCTTCCAGATTTTTGAGTGTGCAAAGATACCCTAAATTATATTTGTAATTCAAGCAATTACACTATTTTTTATAAGCTTTACTAATCTTTGGATAAGACTTCCGCAAAAAGAACGAACCACTGGCTACAGCGTTTGTTTGTAAGTGGCAATTAAGTGTTGGTTTTTTCTTTGTAAATGTGAACAACTAGAGATAACTTTTGGTCTTGAAAAACACATTATTTTTTACATTTACAAGAGGGGTTTTGCAGGTTGTTTTTTACTTGTAAATGCTTGTTTTCCCATGTTTTGTTGGGCTCTTATACTTTTTTAATTCTAAAATTGCTTTGACTTGTATTTAATTTTTGATACCGAAACCACTGGACTTCCTAGAAATTGGAAAGCCCCATTGACAGATAGTGATAACTGGCCGCGCTGTATACAGATTGCATGGCAGTTGCATGATACCATGGGAAGGGTTATAGAGCATCAGGATTATTTAGTGCAGCCAACTGGATACAACATCCCTTATGATGCAGAGAAAATTCATGGAATTTCTACAGAGTTAGCACAGCAAGAAGGGATTGAGCTTTCTTTGATGATAGAGAAGTTTCAACATGCGCTTTCTAAAGCTTCTTTTATTGTTGGGCAAAACGTGAAGTTTGACCTCAATATTATGGGAGCAGAGTTTCTGCGTTTAGGAATGGAAAACCCTTTGCCTAGCATGCCTCTTTTGGATACTTGTTCAGAAACTACGGCGCAAATGTGTCAAATACCAGGGGGTAGAGGTGGAAAGTTTAAATTACCAACCCTAACAGAGTTGCACCAATTTTTATTTCAACAACCCTTTGCGCAGGCTCATAATGCCACTGCAGATGTAGAGGCTACAACACGATGTTTTTTAGAGCTTGTTCGTCGTCAAATCTTTACTCTTGAGGAGCTTGACTGCCCACCAGATTATTTTGAGCAATTTTCTAAAGAAAATCCCCAAACCATAGCTCTTATTGGCCTAAAGCATATTAATCTCAAGAGGGCCTCAGAGAAAATAAAAAAACAGTTGGAGGCAACTATGGTTTCAGAGAAAGTATCTTCTCAAAAAATCAAAGAGAATATTGCTGTGTTAAAACAGGCTCCTTTTGCCCATCTGCATAATCACTCTCAATATTCTATTTTGCAGTCTACCTCCAGCACTCAAGATTTGGTAGATGCAGCAGTGGCAGACAACCAGCCTGCAGTTGCTATTACCGATACGGGTAATATGATGGGAGCGTTTCATTTTACACGTTCGGTAAATAACCACAATAGATCCTTAAAAGCGGCCTACAAGGCAGATTTGCAGGCCTACAACGCCATAGATGACACTGCCACAGATTTTGATGGCGTAGTGCCAGAAAAACCCCAAGAGCCTACGTATTTAAAAGCAATAGTAGGTTGTGAGTTTTTTGTGTGTACAAACCATAAAGACAAAACACAAAAGGATAATGGGTATCAAATCATACTGGTAGCTAAGAACAAAAAAGGCTATCATAACCTAGCCAAAATGTCAAGCATATCATATATTGATGGTTTCTATTATGTGCCAAGAATAGATCGTGAGGTAATTTTAAAATACAAAGAAGACCTTATGGTGTTTTCTGGCGGTATGTATGGTGAGGTTTCTAGTAAAATTTTAAATGTTGGAGAGAAACAAGCAGAGGAGGCTCTTTTGTGGTGGAAAGAAACCTTTGGTAATGATTTTTACTTGCAAATTATGCGTCACGATCAAGAAGATGAAAATAGGGTTAACCAAACCTTGGTTTCATTCTCTAAAAAACACCAGGTGCCTCTAATTGCTGCAAATAACACCTACTATATTGATCAAAAAAGCGCCAATGCACATGATATTTTATTATGTGTAAAAGATGGTGAGAAACAGGCTACCCCAATAGGTAGAGGTAGAGGGTACAGATACGGGCTTCCAAATCAAGAATATTATTTTAAGAGTCAAGCTGCCATGAAGGCTCTTTTTAAAGACCTTCCGCAGGCCATTGCAAACATTAGTGAGGTTATAGAAAAAGTAAGCCCCTTTTCGTTGCAGCGAGATGTCTTGCTGCCAAAATTTGATATACCACAAGAGTTTCTTGTTGAGAAAGACCAAGAAGATGGCGGGAAAAGAGGAGAAAACAAGTTTTTAAAACACCTTACTTTTTTAGGCGCTCAAAAACGCTACCCAGCTCTTAAAGGGCAGAGTGATGCACATAAAAAAGAAGCTGCTGACATTACAGAGCGCATTAATTTTGAGTTGGATGTAATTCAAAACACAGGCTATCCAGGGTACTTTTTAATTACAGAAGATTTTATTAGAGAGGCAAGGAATATGAATGTTTCTGTGGGTCCTGGTCGTGGTTCTGCAGCAGGTTCTGTTGTTGCATACTGCTTATGGATTACAAACATAGACCCTATTAAGTACAATCTACTTTTTGAGCGTTTTCTGAATCCAGATCGTGTATCGATGCCCGATATTGATATAGATTTTGATGATGAAGGAAGAGGTAAGGTTATGGATTATGTCATAGAAAAATATGGTAGCAATCAAGTAGCGCAAATTATCACCTACGGAACCATGGCAGCAAAATCTGCTATTAGAGATACCGCCCGTGTACTTGATTTGCCGCTGAGTGATGCAGATCGCGTTGCCAAGTTAATACCAAACATGACCAAGCTAAATAAAATCTTTGGCATGGATGAAAAAGCGCTTCGGGGTAAGTTTAGGAGTGATGAGCTACCCAAGGTGCAAGAACTAATTACCCTGGCAGACGGCAAAGACTTAACCTCTCAAACCATTGGACAGGCGAAAATATTAGAAGGTTCGATCCGTAATACTGGTATTCATGCCTGTGGGGTAATTATTACTCCAAGTGATATTACCAATTTTGTACCTGTAGCCCTAGCAAAGGATAGTGATTTATATGTTACCCAGTTTGATAACTCTGTGGTAGAGAGCGCAGGACTTTTAAAGATGGACTTCTTGGGTCTTAAAACCTTGACTCTTATCAAAGACACGGTAAAAATAGTAAAGCACAAACATGGTGTTGACTTAGATCCAGATAACTTCCCCCTCGATGACCAGAAAACCTATGAGCTGTTTCAAAGAGGAGAAACAGTGGGTATTTTTCAATACGAATCTGCAGGAATGCAGAAATACATGAAAGAGTTGAAACCAACTGTTTTTGGGGATCTTATTGCAATGAATGCCCTCTACAGACCAGGGCCTTTGGAGTATATCCCTAGCTTTATTAGGCGTAAAAATGGAGAGGAAGCCATACAATATGATCTTCCTGCTATGGAGGAGTATCTTGATGAAACCTACGGAATTACCGTTTATCAGGAGCAAGTAATGTTACTCTCTCAAAAGCTCGCCGATTTCAGTAAAGGTGATGCAGATGTCTTGCGTAAGGCCATGGGTAAAAAGCAAAAAGCAGTTCTTGATAAAATGAAGCCTCGTTTTATAAAAAATGCTGTTGCCAATGGTCATGATGCGGTAAAACTAGAAAAAATATGGAAGGATTGGGAAGCCTTTGCTAGTTATGCCTTTAATAAAAGTCACTCTACCTGCTATGCCTGGATTGCCTATCAAACCGCCTATTTAAAAGCACATTACCCTGCAGAATATATGGCAGCAGTTTTGAGCAACAACATGAGAGATATCAAACAGGTTACCTTTTTTATGGAAGAGTGTAAGCGCATGGGGCTTGCCATTTTAGGGCCAGATGTAAATGAGAGTTTTTATAAATTCTCTGTAAATGATAAGGGAGCTGTTCGCTTTGGTATGGGTGCTATAAAAGGAGTAGGAGCTAATGCTGTTGCAACCATTGTGGAAAACAGAAAAGACGGAAATTATAAATCTATTTTTGACTTGGCTAAACGCATTGATCTGAGAGCCGCCAATAAAAAAGCCTTTGAAAACTTAGTGTTGGGAGGAGGTTTTGATAGCTTCAATAATCATCGAGCTCAATACATGCATGAAGATGGCGACGGCATTACTTTTTATGAAAAAGTTCTAAAGTACGCAGCTCGTTACCAAGAAACAGAAAATAGCAGCCAAGTGAGCCTTTTTGGAGAGGCAAGTGAAGTGCAAATTCCGGAGCCACAAGTGCCACCCTGTGAGGATTGGGGGACCATGAAAAAATTAAATTTTGAGAAAGAAGTGGTTGGGGTTTACATTAGCGGGCACCCACTTGATGATTTCCAAGTAGAGATGGACACTTTCACAAACTGCCGTGTGGCAGATTTTTATTCCCTAGAAAAACATATTGGTAAAGAACTCACCTTTGGAGGCGTTGTTACAGATGTGCAGCACCGAGAAACAAAAGCAGGAAAAGGGTGGGCTATATTTACGGTAGCAGATTTTGGCGAAAGTTATGATTTTAAAATATTCAATGAAGATTATTTAAAACTCAGACACTTTTTGGTGCCCAACACCATTATACACGGTAAAATTTATATCAAGGAGGGTTGGATGCAAAAAGACACCGGTAAACGCAGTGATCCAAGAATGCAATACAATGGCATGCAACTATTACATAATGTGATGGATAGCCAGGCTAAGAAAATAACCATACAATTACCCATTGAAGCCTTGCAGGATGACACCCTCTTGTTTTTAAAAGAAATGGTAGCTACCCATAAAGGAGACAAGCAACTATTTTTTACGGTATACGAAGTAGAAAACAAAATAAAGCTTAACATGCCAAGTAGAACCCATAAGGTGGATATTTGTAATGAATTTTTAAAAGGACTTCAAGACCGGCAATTAACGTATCGATTAAACTAAGCTAAAGTGTTTGTTGGCTCTATAAATAAAACCAATTAAACCATTGCTGAAACTGATACTTTGACCCCGGGTTTACTGCAAAATTTAACTACTTTTGTAACCAGATTATTAACGATATTTTCTCTGAAGAGAAATGTAAAAAGAATATAGCTATGGCATTAGAAATAACAGACGCAACATTTGAAGAAATAGTATTAAAAAGTGATAAGCCAGTATTGGTAGACTTTTGGGCTGCATGGTGTGGACCTTGCCGCATGGTAGGACCTATCATTGACGAAGTGAGTAATGATTATGAAGGTAAAGCCGTAGTAGGTAAAATGGATGTAGACGCTAACCAAGAGTTTGCTGCAAAATATGGGGTTCGTAATATCCCTACTGTACTAGTGTTTAACAACGGTGAACTTGTTGGACGTCAAGTAGGTGTTGCACAAAAAAGTGTATATGCAGAAGCCATAGACAGCCTTTTGTAATAAATAAAATAAAATCAGTTAAAAGGCTTGGCTTTATGTCAAGCCTTTTCTATTTTTAAACAAATGCTGCGAGGGTTGTTTCTCATGAAATTTTATAGCCGTGTATTGTTGTATAAAGAAAAAATGAAGTGTTCAAATGCAGTTGCGCACGCCCATAGATTATTAAATAACCGCCACCCTGCATGCATGGCACAAGTATAAAAACACAATATGAGTACTCAAAAGAAATCAAAAGTACAGGACACCATAGAAAGCCAACAACTAAATGATCGTACTATATTTTTATGGGGCGGTGTGGATGATAAAACAGCACGTCATGTCGTAGATCGTTTACTATATCTAGACTCTTTAAATCATGATGAGATTAAATTCTACATCAATAGCCCAGGAGGGTATGTAACAAGTGGGTTTTCTATTTATGACACCATCAAGCAAATTAAATCTCCAGTGTCTACCATCTGTACAGGATTGGCGGCAAGTATGGGGAGTTTACTGTTAAGCGTTGGAGAAAAAGGGAGAAGATTCATACAACCACACGCGCGTGTTATGATACACCAGCCAAGTGGCGGCGCAAGAGGGCAAGCAAGTGATATTGAAATAACAGCACAAGAAATTTTAAAAACAAAAGAGATTAGCGCTAAAATTTTAGCTGATAACTGCGGGCAGACCTATGATAAAATCATGAAAGATTTTCAGCGAGACCACTGGATGGATGCCGCAGAGAGTATGAGCTATGGTATTGTAGATGGAATTTTAGAGTAATAGCTAGTTATTATAAATTAACACGTGAATTTAGAAAAGGAAATAAATGAAATTGTAGGGTTTAAAAACCTAGAATTGCTAGCTACCCAAGTGGTAGAGGGGTTTATTTCTGGCTTGCATAAATCTCCATTTCATGGTTTTTCTGCAGAATTTGCAGAGCACAAAATTTATAACAGTGGTGAAAGCACCAAACATATAGATTGGAAACTTTTTGCTAAAACAGATAAGCTTTACACAAAGCGCTACGAGGAAGAAACTAATTTGCGCTGCCACCTTATACTAGATAATAGTAGCTCGATGCATTACCCGGCCCTACAGGATATGCACATTGACAATCTCAATAAAATTGGCTTTGCCTCACTAGCGAGCGCCGCGATCATGAATTTGATGAAACGCCAGCGTGATTCTGTGGGGATGAGCATATACAGCGATCACTATGAGTTTTATAGCAACGAAAAAGCAAGTGAGCGTCATCATCAAATGTTATTACAACAGCTCAATAAAGCCCTTGGGAGTAAAAGTAGTGGCGTACAAACAAATACCTATGAGCATCTACACCTAATTGCTGAAAAATTAAAGCGCAGAAGTTTGGTTTTTTTGTTTACAGACATGTTTCAAAGCGATAAACAGCAGCACGAGCTTTTTGAGGCACTGCAGCATTTAAAGTACAATAAGCATGAAGTCGTTTTGTTTCATACCTATGATAGAGAGAAAGAACTTCGCTTCGATTTTAACAACCGTCCAAAGAAGTTTATTGATACTGAGACCTCAGAACATATCAATCTCTATCCAGATAATGTGAAAGAAAACTATGAAACTGCAGTGCAATCTTACTTTGATACCCTGGCCCTAAAATGTGGACACTATAGAATTAAATACGTTCCTGTAGATGTAAATGATAGCTTTAATACCATTCTCACCACTTATTTGGTGGAGCGTGCAAGGTTTGGTTGATGCCTCATGCAAGACAAAGGCGGGATATCAGAGCATTACAAAAAAAAACAGAAATATTTAAAATAAATGTTTGCAGTTATAAATGGTAGTTTTATATTTGCACTCGCTTCTAGCAATAGAAGTTAAAGACAAGCTTTTAAAGTCTCTAAAATAGTAGCACGGTCTGGTAGTTCAGTTGGTTAGAATACCTGCCTGTCACGCAGGGGGTCGCGAGTTCGAGTCTCGTCCAGACCGCAGAAAAATGTTGTGTTGAGTCCTTTAAATAGGGCTTGTGGTTTATTAATAGACCGATGAGAAGCTTATCCAAACGGATGGGCTTTTTTTGTTTAAGATATTGACGTATATTACGAACAAAACCAACAAATGAGCACATTATCAAATTCTTTCCCAAACCCTATTCATTCAAACAAATACTTAGTCAACGGTGTTCTTAAGCCTTGGACAGGTGCTAAAGCTGAGGTCTATTCAAATATTTATTACAAAGATGGAGCGCCAACGCTATTGGGTTCCGTTCCTGATATGGATACAGAGGCTGCCAACGAGGCTATAAACTCTGCAGTTGGAGCTTTTGATAAAGGGAAGGGTGATTGGCCAACCATGAAAGTGAAGGATAGAATTGCTTGCATGAATACTTTTGTCGAGAAGATGAGGCCACATAGAGAAGAGGTCGTGAGGCTACTGATGTGGGAAATAGGAAAGACTAAAAATGATGCTTGCAAAGAATTTGACAGAACAATAGATTATATCCTAGATACCATTGAGGCCTACAAGAAACTTGATAGAAAGAGCGCAAAGTTTGATAATGAAAGCGGAATATTTGCTCATATTAGAAGGAGCCCTCTTGGTGTTGTACTCTGTCTTGGGCCCTATAACTATCCATTAAATGAAACTTTTTGTTTGCTTATCCCGGCTTTAATTATGGGGAATACTACCATATTTAAACCGGCCAAGCTAGGAGTACTATTAATTACACCATTATTAAAAGCATTTCAAGAAAGCTTTCCTCCAGGGGTAGTAAATATTGTATTTGGTCGTGGGCGAAAAATTGCTGCTCCAATAATGCAGACTGGTTTTGTAGATGTACTTGCTTTAATAGGTCACAGCACCTCTGCCGTAGCACTTCAAGATGAGCATCCATTTAAAAACAGACTGCGATTAATTTTAGGTCTTGAGGCAAATAATCCAGCAATTATTCTTCCAGACACTGATCTTGATCTTGTTGTTCAAGAATGTATTTCAGGTACATTGTCTTATAATGGGCAGCGTTGTACTGCTTTGAAAGTACTGTTTGTACATGCAGATATCGTAGATGAGTTTAATAAACGTTTTGCAGAAGCTGTAGACGCATTGAAATTTGGATTACCGTGGGAGGATGATGTTTTTCTTACGCCACTTCCAGAAAAAAACAAACCAGCATATATTGATGAATTAATTAAAGATGCGGTTTCAAAAGGAGCTAATATTTTAAACAAACGTGGCGGTGAACTTAGTGAAAATTATTGCTATCCAGCCGTATTATATCCTGTTTCAACAGACATGAAAGTCTTTCAAGAAGAACAATTTGGTCCTGTTATTCCAATCATCTCTTTTACTACTATTGACGAGCCACTAGACGCAATTGCAGCTTCACAATATGGGCAACAAGTAAGTCTTTTTGGTAAAGACACCAAGCAGCTAGGACCCCTTATTGATATACTCGCCAATTTGGTTTGTAGAGTCAATCTAAACAGCGCTTGCCAACGTGGTCCAGATATTTATCCATTTACAGGAAGAAAAAACTCTGCAGTAGGAACATTAAGTGTTTTTGATGCACTGAGGAGTTTTTCAATACGCAGTTTTGTTGCCACAAAGGACAATGAATATAACAAAGAAATCCTTGAAAAATTATTAGCATCAAAAGATTCTAATTTTATAACTACAGACTACCTTTTGTAGCGCTTTTAATTGCACATTCTTTGAAGTGGGTTAATGTAACTGCAAATACAATTCTAGTTTTGAGATATTGGCTTAAGGACCACGGCTATCTCATTTTTCCTAAAAAATAGATCATAAGGAGGATTGTATCCAAAGCAATAAAATTGGTTGGTGTGCACAATATCATTGGCCTTTAAAACGGCAATTAATGTGTCTTTATTTTCTTTAATTGTAGCATCACTAGCCCATCCAGAAAAGGTTATTACAGCCATTGTTTTTTGCGGCTCTTGTTTAAAGGTGATGTCTGCTTGATTTGGTTTTGGCAGGGCCTCTTTTGAAATTGCCTGTGGAACCATAAACCCCATAGACGGTGTATCACCTAAAGACATGCTAACGGGAGAAGTCATTGCAATTTTTTCGTTACGTGCATTGGCCCCGAATATGTACCCGCCTAATTTAGAAAACCCTTTGCTTGCATTTTGTTTATACCCTTGATTTGCAAGAGGTACGTTTGTAAATAACCTTGCTTTATAGTTTCTGATTTCTATACCTTCCACGACATCTGCTACAGTGTAAGGGTACATCTCAATATTTGTACTACTTCTATGAATAAAAAACTGGGCCACAATAAATAATACAGCTACTGATCCAACTACTATATAAATTGTTTTCATTGTTTTAATTTATAGTGAATACACCAACCTGAATGTTATAAATCTTGGTTGTATGAATGTTTCTGAAGTAAATACCGAAATGTTACTAGCGTTATTTTGAACTTGAGAATCTATACCCAAAATATTTGTAGCACGAATTTCATATTCAAGGCTAGCATCTTTATCTTTTCTATAAGACAGTGATGCATTCCAAGTTTGAAATGAGTTAATTTCCTCCACCTCATCACTGAGTCTATTGTAAGTAAAATCTGATCTAAGAGTGAATGCTTTTTTAATATAAGCATCAAATTCTATAGAGGGTGCATTGGTGGTAAAGGTAGTGGAGCTTGTTCCTTGGTCATTTTGAGCTATGGTATGTCTATAGCGCAACGTTACATTAGGAGCTACTTTAAAGGTGGTACGTATACTTGGAGTATAGCTTTGAGTAAACCCTTCATTAACAGATTGTCTTCCTTGAACGAACTGATTAATTTTACTGTAATTTAAATTCACACTCAAACTCCCTCTAATTTTTCCAAAGGTTCTTTGCATTCTTCCAAAAGCAGTTACCGTCTCATCTGCAAAACCTGAATTAAAATAGGTGCTGGTTCTAATTACATTTTCAAAGTCTGTTAGACTTCTAATTTGGTCTATGTTTTTTGAATAAGCAACACGTGCAAACACGTTGGTGTAATTAAATAAATTGAAACTTCTGTAAAACAAACTTACATTGTGCGATAGTGCATTTTGAAGTTCTGGGTTACCGTATTGAATGTTGTTAAAACTGTTTAAGATAATACCTTCTGCCAGTTTGGTTACGTCTGTAAACTGGTTTTTCATGTTGTAGTTAAAGGTCAAGCTTTCACTTTTCTTAAGCTGTATGCGAGTTTCAAAATCTGGGAGTATTCTAAAGAAATCTTCACCGTACTGCTCTCCAAACTGTATGTTTTTATTTGAGTAAGCATGCACAGAAAACCCAGGTGTGATCGTGAACATACCAGCTTTAAAGCGGTAATGAACCCCTAGATACATGTCGCTAAAATCATACTGCGTATCGTTGTTTGCTCTTCCTTGATTAAAGGTTGGTGTTGGCTCAAAAAACGCTCCGTTTTCTAAAAACTGGAAAATGTTTGAGTTAAAATCTTGCCTGCTAACAATACTTCCAAGGGTTAGGTTTATATTACTTTTATTATTTATAATGTTGTAATAATCTAGCTTGGCGTCCAGCTGGTTTGATTTGATACGCCTGTCTTGATTTAGATTGTAGTTGTTTAATCCTTGGTTGAGCCCTAGAGCTCTAGCTGTGCTATCATAAGCGTCTTGCTCTTCTGGGGCTAGATCATTATTTAAAGGGTCATTACCCAGTAAAACATTGTAAAAAGGGTCTTCTTCCTTATTTAAATATTGGGCTTCTAGTGCAAAAATATTATTCTCATTAAGAGTGTAATAGTACTTTAGACTCTGGGTAATGCTGTAAGGGTTTACCTGGTCTACTTGCTGTGTTGGTCCAACAACAGAAGATACCTCTGTTTGTGTTTGCTCATCTTTAGAGATACGTCCTAAAACGTCATACTCTAATTGGTTTTCAAAATTTGGCTGAAATGACGCGCTTAGTTTTAAAAGTCCTTGGTCAGAGCGTTGTGTACTGGTTTGTTGTGTGGTCTCATCAGGAATTCCTAAATCACTGTCTGTATATTGTACAAAACTAATCTCTCTTGAAGTAACGCGGTTGCTGTTTAAAATTGCAAACCCAGTTATATCTAGCGCTTGGCTAGGAGAGTAACTAAAGTTGGTGGCTCCTAGTTGATTTTTTACCTCTAGTGCATCCTTCTGGTTTGTTAAAAAGTTTAAGGAGTTGTCTCCCAAATTAATACTTGTCCCACTAGTGTTACTTGGGGCTTTAAAGCCTCCTCCAAAGCCTCTAATATCTCTTCTAGATAATGCTGTTTCTCCTGTATTGTTGAGATCACCAATAAAATTAAGACTAAACTTTGGGCTGTAATAAAAGAGTTTAGGTTGTGCAAGATAAAGCGGCTCATCTTCGCTAAC
>Ga0257120_1002227_pt1 | contig 11871 bp, 6 predicted proteins | sample SI106_10metaG_FD_190153 | JGI IMG/M metagenome (GOLD analysis project Ga0257120, IMG submission 190153) | Marine microbial communities from Saanich Inlet, British Columbia, Canada - SI106_10 | ecosystem: Environmental > Aquatic > Marine > Inlet | place: Canada: British Columbia | collected... | reverse complement strand
TTACAATAATAATTCAAATGATATTAGATTAACAAATATTGATTTCTCATTAAGTGATATTGAGTTAATTAATCAAGATTTTAATTTCATTATTGACGATATTAATTTTGATTTTAAAAACAGGTTAGAATTAAGCAGTTTAAGTGGAATAGTTGAGAAAAAAGACTCGATTATATCTTTTAAAAATTCAAAGATATTCTTTGGAAATTCCAATTTAAACGGAAATTTAGAATTAGATTATTCTGATATAATTGAATCTAATATATATTCTTTAGAGTTTATTAACTCTATTCAAATGAACCTTGAAATTAAAGATTCCAAAATATCATCAAAAGACCTAGGTAAAATATTTACAAATTTTAAAACAAGTTATAATGAGTCTTGGACGATTAATACAACAATTAAAGGTTATTTTAATAACTTACTAGTTAGTAGTTTTTCATTAAATAATAATAGAAACACTATCAAATTAAAATCTGAAATAAACAATCTATTTCAAGATAATTATCTGTATACTATTAATGTTTTAAATTTTGATATTGATTCAAAAGAAATTGACAAAGTTTTTCCTGATTTTTTTGGAACAATACTTCCTTCATCTCTAAAAACTTTTGGAAGATTTAAAATGGATGGTTTTATTGATTTTAAATCTGATAATATAAGTTCAAGGTTTAATTTAATTACTAACCAAGGTTTAATAAAGTCTGATCTTAATATATATAATTTCTCAAATATTGATAACGCTTCTTACGATGGAACAATTGGAGGAGTAAACCTAGATTTATCAAGTTTTGTCAATTTAAAATATGTTAATAACTCTAATTTCAAATTTCAAATTAAGGGTAAAGGATTTACAAAAGAATTTTTAAATTCCTCAGTTAGTGGTGATATTTATGATTTAGATTTTAACAATTATAAAATTTTAAATACAAAAATTTCAGGAAATATTGTAGATCAAATTTTTGATGGAAATATGATTGTAAATGACACTAATTTATTGTTAAATTTTAATGGGCTCATTGATTTTTCAGAAGACTTAGTAGATTTCGATTTTGACTTGCTTCTAGAAAAAGCTGATTTGATTAAATTAAATTTTGGCATTAATTCTGAAATAAGTGGATTCGCAAACGTAAAACTAAGAGGTTCTAAAATTGAAAACATAATTGGGGATTTAACATTAAATGATTTGGTTTTTATCTCTAAAGATCAAACCACAACTTTTAAAAACTTTAATGCTCAGCTTCGATATAATAAGGATATAAGAATAGTTAATATAAACTCAACTGATGCCTTTAGTGGAATTTTTATTGGAGAATATGATTTTTTTAACCTAAGAAATACGTTTCTAAATAGTTTTGGCTCCCACTACAGTAATTATTTAATTGACGATAAATCAAATTTTCAAAATATTTCGTTCAATATTAATTTTAAGCCTAAGTTCTTGTCATTGTTCAATAAAATGATTGATATTGATGAAAACACTTTTTTATCAGGAAATTTTAAATCTAACGGAGATTATTCAGTAAGTCTTAAATCAAATTTTGTTAAATACGATGATTTTACAGCTGAAAATATAGATGCTAACATTAATAATTACAACGGAAAAATTGACATAAAGAAAGTTAGTTCAAATATAATTCAAGGAAAAGAATTTGTTTTAGAGTCAAACTTTTCGAGTGACACTCTTTTTGTTAATTCAAATTACACATCCAGTTCTAATAATTTAAATAAGTTAAATTTTTATCATACTATAAATATTGATAACAATTCAGTATTTGGATTTACTGATTTAGATTTAATAATTAATAAAAAAGAATGGTTGTTAAATGAAACTTTTGACAAGCCTAACTTAACTTTAAACAGAGATTCAAATGAATTTTACGTTAACAATCTATCTTTTAAAAATGAGAATCAAACTATAAACTTAAATATCTCAAATTTCGAAAATCAATCTAAGTATGATATTTTGTTTAATGATGTTGAGCTAAGTAGTTTTACTAATAAAGAAAAAGCTATTCTTTTTGATGGAAAAATTAACGGTAATTTTTTGTTAAATCAGCAAAATGAAAAATTTGATGGAGAATCAAGTTTAATTGTTTCCAATTTAAAATCTAATAATCAATTAATAGGGGATGCTAAATTAAATCTAAATCCCTCAAAAGATCTTAAAAAAATTGATTTAAGTTTTTTTATTGTAGAAAACAACGAAGAGAAATTAAAAATTTCAGGAGATTTTTTGATTGAAGAAGATAGTTATCCACTAAACTTGACATTAAAATCAAAAAACTTTAAAATAAGTCCTTTTTCTAAACTTATAAAAAACTCTATTTCAGATTTTGAAGGTGTATTTAATTCAGAAATTAAAATTTCAGGTAATACGTCAGATCCTATTTTTTATGGTAATATTGAAACCTCAAATGTTGCTTTTAGAGTTCCTTATTTAAATGTAAGATATGAAATAGAAGATAATTCAACTTTTTTTCTGAACGAGCAATCATTTTATATCGATGATTTTAATATTAAAAATAAATTAACCAATACAGTCGGGAATATATCCGGAAAAATTTCTCATAATTTATTTAAAAATTGGTTTTTGGAATTGGACATTAACTCCGATAACTTAATGATTTTAAATACTAAGTTTCAGGATAATTCACTTTACTATGGAACAGGAATGTTCAATGGAAACGCTATTATATATGGTCCAGAAGAAAACCTTTTAATAAACCTTAAAGGATCGACTAATAAAAATACATCTTTATTTATCCCAATTAAAGATTCAGATAATGTAGGAGATTTTAAATTTTTGAATTATGTTAATCCTAACAATGAGTCGACTGAAACTGATAAAATTGATAAATCATTGATAGTTGATTTGGATATTGATTTTAATTCAAATGCTAATCTCGATGTTATTTTAGATTCAGAATCTCAATCTAGAATAAGTGGATATGGAAATGGAAGGTTAAATTTTAAAATAAATACCTTAGGAAATTTCAATATGTATGGAGATTTTGAAGTAGAAAGCGGATCGTATTTTTACAAGTCATTAGGAATAGTAAACCGTGAGTTTAATATTTTAAAAGGTTCTAGAATTGTTTGGAATGGTGACCCTTATTTAGGAGATTTGAATATTAATGCAAAATATGAGGTTCCAGGTGGAGCTAATCCTGCAATATTAATTCAAAACACAAGTTTTAATAGAAAAATCCCAACCAATGTAAATGTAATTTTAACTGGAGATTTTAATCAAATGGAGACTCCTGATTTTGAAATTGAATTTCCAAACACTAGTGGACCAATTAAATCTGAATTGGATTATTATCTAGTTGACAATGAGAAAAAACAAAAACAAGCTTTGTCGTTACTATATCAAAACACTTTTATAGATGAAGTATCCTTATCTGCAGTTTCTTCTCAAGCAATTACAAATAATCTATTTCAAAGTGCTTCAGGTTTAATTGATAATATATTTGCTAACTCTGACGATAAGATGAATATTGGAATTAATTATCTAAAAGGCGATAAAAATGCTGCATCCTCTTTGTTAAACAGAGATAGACTTGGTCTTACTTTAAAAACAGAGATTAGTGATAAAATACTGGTTAATGGTAAAATTGGAGTTCCAGTTGGTGGTATTGAAGAAAATGTTATAATTGGTGATGTTCAAATAGAATTTTTATTAAATGATGAAGGTAATTTAAAAGCTAGATTTTTTAATAAGGAAAATGAATATCAATATTTTGGAAATGATATAGGTTACACTCAGGGAATGGGAATTTCTTATGAAATTGATTTCAATAATATTAAAAATATTTTTAAGAAAAATAATAAATCTAAATCAAGAAAAACATCAAATTAATATTTTTAAATAATTAGTTTGTAATTTTGTATCATAAATTAAGAAAATGAATATTAAAAAAATTGCTGTATTAACCTCTGGTGGTGACTCCCCAGGAATGAATACTGCTTTAAGAGCTGTTGTTAGGACATGTGCTTACAACAAAATTGATTGTGTTGGTGTTTCAAGAGGTTTTCAAGGATTAATTAACGATGATATTAAAACCTTAAAAACAAGAAGTGTAAGGGGAATTATCAATAGAGGAGGTACAATGCTGTATTCCGCAAGATCTGATGAATTTAGAACTAAAGAAGGTAGAGAAAAAGCTTTTGAAAATGTTAAAAAACATAATATAGACGGTATTGTTGTTATCGGAGGAGATGGGTCATTTACTGGTGGACTTATATTTCAAAAAGAGTTTGATATTCCTGTTATTGGAATACCTGGAACCATTGATAATGATTTGTTTGGTACTACACACACATTAGGGTACGATACCGCACTAAATACTGTTATGGAAGCTATTGATAAAATTAGGGATACTGCAATCTCTCATGACAGATTATTTTTTGTTGAAGTCATGGGAAGAGATGCGGGACATATTGCTTTAAACTCTGGAGTAGCTATTGGGGCTCAAGAAATTTTAATTCCTGAACAAAATAATGGAATTGAGCAATTAATTGATTCTTTAAAGGAAAGTAAAAAAAATGGAAAAACATCTAGTATAGTTGTTGTAGCTGAGGGTGATAGAACAGGTGAAAATGTCTTTGATTTAGCTAAAAATGTTGAAAAAGAATTTCCTAAATATGAAATTAGAGTTTCAGTTTTAGGTCACATGCAAAGAGGAGGATCTCCAACTTGCTTTGACAGAGTTCTTGGAACTAAAATGGGTGTTAGGGCAGTTGAGTCATTAATGGAAGGAATTTCTGGAAAAATGATTGGAATTGATAACGGAAAAATTATGTTAACTTCTTTAAAGAAGGCAATAAAAGGTGAAACTAGAATTGATCCTGAATTAATTAGAGTCTCAAAAATTATGAATATTTAAATAATAGTTGTCAATATCTTATTATTTTATAAAAATATTATCAAATTCACATATTAGATAAGTTTTATTTTTTTTTAATAATAGTATTGTGGATTTTTTTTTAGGTTTGCCATCGCAATAAAAAATATAAATTATGTCAAAAATTAGATTAGGAATTAATGGTTTTGGAAGAATAGGAAGAATGGTTTTTCGTGCTTCTTTAAAAAGAAATGATGTTCAAGTAGTTGGAATAAATGATTTATTAGATGTTGAACACTTAGCATATTTATTAAAATATGATTCAGTTCATGGAACATGTAATGCTTCAATTGAAGTTAAAAACGGTAATTTAGTTGTTGATAATAATATTATTAGAATTTCAGCTGAAAGAGATCCTAAACAAATAGCTTGGGATAGTATAAACACTGATATTGTAGCAGAATGTACAGGTATTTTTACTTCTCTTGAAAAAGCTCAACTTCATATTGATGGTGGAGCCAAAAAAGTAGTTATTTCTGCTCCCTCCCCAGATGCTCCTATGTTTGTAATGGGAGTTAATCACAATGATGTTAAGAGTAGTGATTTAATTGTTTCTAATGCATCTTGTACAACTAACTGTCTTGCTCCAGTTGCTAAAGTTTTACATGATGAGTTTGGAATTTCTGACGCATTAATGACTACAGTTCATGCTACAACGGCTACTCAATTTACAGTTGATGGTCCATCAAAAAAAGATTTTAGAGGAGGAAGAAGTTCTTTACTTAATATTATGCCAGCTTCAACTGGTGCTGCAAAAGCAGTAACCAAAGTTATTCCAAGTTTAGCTGGAAAGATTACTGGTATGGCATTTAGAGTTCCTACTGCCAACGTATCAGTTGTTGATTTAACAGTTAAGTTAGATTCTGAAACTTCTTATGATAAAGTTATGGATGCTTTAAAATTAGCTTCTGAAAACGAATTAAAAGGTGTTTTAGGATTCACAAAAGATTTAGTTGTTTCTCAAGATTTTATTGGTGATTCAAGAACTTCGATTGTTGATTATAATGCAGGTATTGAATTAAATTCAACTTTCTTTAAAATTGTTACATGGTATGACAATGAAGCAGGTTATTCAAATAAGCTAATTGATTTAGCTGCTCACGTACATTCACTATAATTATTTAACATTAAAGTAAATGAGATTAATTGTTGATAGCGGATCTACTAAAACAGATTGGATTGCTATTGATGACAATGGGTCTATTATTTTTGAAACATTCACTTTAGGTTTAAATCCACAAGTTTTAACAGAATATATTATTGAAGAACGAATAATCAATAATTATGATTTATATCAAAATAGAAAAAAAATAAAAAAAATTCATTTTTATGGAGCCGGATGTGGAACTAAACCACCAAAAGATCTTCTGAAAAAAGTTTTAACTCCAATTTTTATAAACTCTGAATTTGATATTAAAGAAGATACTTATGCTGCAGTATATGCTTGTTGTAAACCTGGAGAAAAAGCTATAGTATCTATTTTAGGCACTGGTTCTAATTGTAGTTACTACGATGGTAAAGAAATACATCAAAAGGTAACTTCTTTAGGATATGTTTTGATGGATGATGCTAGTGGTAATTATTTTGGAAGACAACTTTTAAGAGATTATTATTTTAATAGACTTTCAAAAGAATTAGAAACTAAGTTTAGAGAAGAATTTAATCTAGAGGCTGAAGTTATTAAAGATTATTTGTACAAAAAACCTAACCCAAACACATACTTAGCAAAATTTGCTAAATTTTTAGTTCAAAATAAAGATTTAAAGTATTCTAAAAAACTAATCAAAAAAGGTTTTAATTTATTTATTTCAAATCAAATTAGACAATTTGACAATTGTAAGGATGTTGATTTGCATTTTGTTGGTTCTATTGGTTTTTATCTAAAAGATGAACTAGAAAAGCGAATAAATAAGAAAAACTTGAAGTTAGGTAAAGTGTTAAGAAGGCCAATTGAAGGATTGGTCGCTTATCATCAAGGGTTATAACTTTATTTCTTAGCTATAACCGATATTTCAATTTTCGCATTTTTCGGTAATCCTGAAACTTCTACTGTTTCCCTTGCTGGAGCAAACTCTTTTTCAAATCTTTTTCCGTAAATCTCATTTACAACGTTAAAATCTTCCATATTGGTTAAAAATATAGTCGTTTTAATAATATCACTATAATCATAATTAGCTTCTTTTAGTACTGCTTCGATATTATTTAAAACTCTAATTGTTTCACTCTCTATGGACGAATTATCCATCTTCATTGATTTTGGATCTAGTGCTATTTGACCAGAGAGGTAAAGGGTACCATCTATTAGAATTGCTTGATTGTATGGGCCTACTGGTTCAGGTGCATTTTTTGAATTTATTACTTTTTTCATATTTGATTGTGAATAATTATTAAAACTAATTAAACAGATTAAAATTAATAGAAAATTTAATTTATAACCTTTTGTCTGGTAATCTTCTTTTATCATATTTTAGATCGCTTAGTAAATCAGACTTAATTCCTATAAAGAAATACCACGATGCTCTAGTGCTAAATGGCACCCAATTAAAATTCATTTTCCAGCTATCTAAGTCTCTTTCAAATCTTAACTGCGTATAAGTCACTCCCTTGTTTTTAAAATCATATCCTGAAGACCCACCAATTCTCCATTTTTTTGATAAATCAACATTGGCAGAAAGCATCAGTGAGTTATTTGTAATGTCTTTTTGTTTTTTGTTATTTGAATATGTTAAAGAGTGTGCAATTCTAATATCCCAAGGAATTTGATTTTGATAGAATTTTAAACCTTTTTCGTCTTCCTCTTCATCCTCTTTATCCTCATCATTTTCATCAAATGAACTATCTGCGAAATCGTTTGCTCTTCCAAATAAATCGTCATTTCTACCACCACTTCTTGAGTTGTCAGACCCATTGGATTTGTCATTTTTTGAATTTTTGCTTGAATATGAAAAACCAAGATTTATATTAGCGCTTGTCATTCTAAACAATCCTCCTCCGTCATTAATATTTAAAGTATTTATTCTTCTTCCGTTCTCATTTACTGTATAAGGGTCAAATGTTGCACCTAAATTTAAACTTAACTTATCTTCAAATAATGATGTTGATGTTGTCATCCTTACTGGACTCCACTTTAACGAATCAGCTGCAATATTATAACTTGTTGAAAAATTTAAATTATTTAAAAGTTTAATTTTTTTTGGTTCAAGTTTCATACTGTCCTTGTCTTTTACTTTTGCCTCAAGAACATTGCTCAGACCTAAACCTATAGAGCTAGAAAAAGTTTTACCTGGAGTTCCGAAAAATCCTCCCTCAAATCTAGTATACTCATTTGTGTTTCCGTTTGCATCAATAATATATTCATCATAATATTTTTCAAAACTTGGATTAATTCCATAAGTAACAGAGGGTCTCATTACATGTCTAATAGATTGAATTTTATTACCCTCTTTGAAATTGAAAACGCCGTACACAGTAGTACCTAGACTAGCACTAAAGCTGTATTTGTTGAACCTATCAAAACCTTTAATTGTGTCTTTTTTGCCAATGATTTGATTGATTATGTCAAAATCATTTCTTTTTATTGTTTGTCCAGTCCACACTTCATCAAATTTTCCACTCAAACTAACACTTAAATGTTTTAAAAATTTAAAGTTTGTTCCTATTGGAATAGAATGTTTCATTCCGTACATAGCGTCATCAAACATTTCTTTCTTTAAAAACAATGAATCTGAAGTTTGTATTCTGTTTTCCCCTCTTACTGAATATTGTAAGTTGATGTTTTTTAAAATTCCCTTTTTTTGACCATTCTTTTTTACAAATGGATAAACTCTTTCAACATTGGCTTGTAGAGTGGGTAAGCTCATGTTTACAGTTTGAGTCCTAGTATTTTGTGAATGTGAAGCTGTTAATGATAAATTTACTGACGGATATCCTCTAAATGTTTTTGAATATGACACTGAAGAATTTAAAGTATTATTTAAAAAATTTGGAGTATTAAGTTGATTTACTGATTCTCTAAAATAATTACTACTTCCTAAATTAACAGATGCTGAAAATCTGCTGTTTGGGTTTGATTTCGAATCCTGGCTATGAGACCATCTAATGTTGTAAATATTATTTTTAGAATATCCAGGGAGTCCTCTCTCACCATTAATTAAGTTTTCAAATCTTAAACTTAGTGACCCGGTATAATTATATCTAACTTTATATTTTGATTCAGCTCTAAACCCATAACTTCCATTTGTATAATAGTCGGCTAAAAGAGTTACATCGAAAAGATCACTAGGAGCGAAATAATACCCTCCGTTTTGAATAAAGTACCCTCTTTCGTTGTTTTGACCAATACTTGGGAATATAAAACCCGTTGCTCTATTCTGAGTTAAAGGAAAATAGGCAAATGGTAAGAATATTGGAGTTGGCACATCAGCTACATATATGTTACTTAGTCCTGCTATAATCTTATTATTTGGTATAAACTTTCCTTTTCTAACTCTTATGTAATAATCTGGGTTTTCTTTTTTTGAGGTAGTGATTTTAGCCTCTTTAATGAAATAAACTGAATCATTTTCTTTTTTTGTAGCTAAAGCAGAAACATTCATTCCACTTTGTTCACTTCTTGAATTCCATATCAATGCTTTTTTTGTATCAAAATTAAATCTGATTGAATCTGGATTAACTTCATCTCCTGCTTGTTTAAAAAAAGGAGGTTGTATTAGTTTTCCTGTTGAATCTTTAATTCTACCAGCGGAAACCTCATTGTTTTTATAGTCTAAAACAATAATTCCAGCTTTTAGTTCTGTATCTTGATAATAAAGTTCAGCCTTATCGTATAAGTATAGTTTTCCTTTATTTTTGTCAATTTTAATATACCCTTTTGCATTTCTAGTTATTTTTCCTAATAATAAAGGTTTTTTCTTAAGAGTGTCATTAGATGAAATACTGTCAATTTCCTTAATATCTTGTGAATAATTAATTTGAAAAGTAAGTAATACTATCAAAATAAAAATTAATTTGTTGAAGTAATTGTTATGTGTATTTATTGTTGACAGATTAAATCGTTTAAGTAGTAAAATTACATATATTTTTCAAGTGATAATTTATTATGAAAAATTTAATTAAGCTTGTTATTAATTTAACTTTATTATGTTTAATTTTTTTAAACTCAAGTTTTTTATTTTCTCAAAAAAAAATTAATGAGTTTACAGTTGTCTTAGACGCTGGTCACGGAGGAAAAGATCCTGGCAATAGAGGAAATGGATATTATGAAAAAAACATAGCCTTATCAATAGCCTTAAAAGTTGGAGCCGAGTTAGAAAAACAAAGCAACATTAAAGTTATTTACACAAGAAAAAAAGATGTTTTTGTAAATCTATTCAAAAGAGCTGAAATTGCCAATAAAGCAAAAGCTGATTTATTTATTTCTATTCATTGTGATTCTCATTCATCTAATGCTTATGGAGCAGGAACTTTTGTTCTGGGTTTACATGCAAATCAAAGAAATTTTGAAATTGCAAAAAAAGAAAATTCAGTTATTTTCAAAGAAGAGAACTATGAACAAAAATATGATGGATTTGATCCTAATTCACCTGAATCTGTCATAAGTCTAGTTCTTATGCAGGAAGATTATTTAGATCAAAGTATAGTGATAGCAGACCTTATCCAAAAAGCTTTTGTTTCGGATTTGAATAGAAAAAACAGAACAGTTAAACAGGCTGGATTTATAGTCTTAAAATATACCTACATGCCTAGTGTTTTAGTTGAAACAGGATTTTTAACAAACAAAAAAGAAGGAGCGTATTTAAATTCTAAAAAAGGTCAAAGAGAAATGTCTGAATCAATTGCTAAAGGAATTTTAAGATATCGAAACTCTATTAATTCTGATGTTATTAAAAATGACAGTCAATTATTTAGCGATTTAGATTATACTGACGAATATTTTTTAAAAATTCAAATCGCTTCAAGTTCAAAAAAAGTTCCTTTAAAATCCTATAATTTCAAAGGATTAAAAAATCTTAGTTACTTAAAAAACAAAAATATTTATAGATATTATTTTGAAAAGACCCAAGATTATAATAAAGCAAAATTAATGTTAAAAAAAGCAGTTAAGAGTGGTTATAAGGACGCTTTGATTGTTGGTTTTAAAAATGATAAAAGTATTTCAATTGAAGAATTTTTATCTTCTTATAAAAATTAAATCTTGATAAAATAATTCATAACTTTGATATAATTCTATAATTATAATTTGAAAAATAAAAACGAAATTAAAACTGGATTTTTAGTCATTATTGGAATAGGCCTGTTCATTTTTGGATTTAGTTATCTAAAATCTAATGATATCTTTGTAAGCGACAGAACGTTTTACTCAATTTATGATGATGTTGAGGGTGTTGTTAATGGCACACCAGTTACTGTTAATGGTTATCCTGTTGGTAGTATAACTGATATATCTTTTTTTACTAATAACCGTTTACTTGTTAAATTCAGAGTTGAGAATGATATCAAGTTTTCTGTTAATAGTATAGCGCAAATTTATGAAACCGGTCTTATTGGTGGAAAAGCACTAGCGATTATTCCTGCAATGGATAACAGTAGAGTAGCTGTAACATTAGATACTTTAAAATCTTCTGTTGCCCCCGGACTAACTGAACTAGTTAACGAAAAGCTTACTCCTTTACAAGAGAATATAGAAACAATGATTCTTAGTGCAAATGATGTTTTAGAGAAGATTAATTCAGTTTTTGATGACCCTACTAGAAATAATTTACGCACAAGTGTTTCCGATTTTTCAGAAACAATTACTGATTTAAAAGAAACTAGTACAATGATCAAATCCATTGTAAAATCTAATAAACTAAGCATAAACAGTTCTATTGAAAATATTAATAATATTTCTAGTGATCTTTCATCTATTTCTAATTCAATTAAATCAAGTGATTTTGAGTTAACTCTTAAGAATTTAAAACTTTCC
>Ga0257120_1002222_pt1 | contig 11887 bp, 10 predicted proteins | sample SI106_10metaG_FD_190153 | JGI IMG/M metagenome (GOLD analysis project Ga0257120, IMG submission 190153) | Marine microbial communities from Saanich Inlet, British Columbia, Canada - SI106_10 | ecosystem: Environmental > Aquatic > Marine > Inlet | place: Canada: British Columbia | collected... | reverse complement strand
ATGCATTAAAAAAAGCCTATCAACTTCCAAGAAAAATAAATACTTCTGCTAGAACCATGGTAGTTATAACTGATGGGTATGTAACTGTTGAAAAAGAAGTCTTCCAGTTAATTGAAAACAACTTAAACAAAGCTAATGTTGTAAGTTTTGGAATTGGAAATGGAGTTAATAGATTTTTAATAGAAGGAATGGCCAAAGTAGGACAAAGCAACTTCTTTATCGCTACATCTGAAGAAGAAGCATATAGGGTATCTAAAACATTTAAAAAATACATTTCTTCTCCTCTATTAACGCAAATTAAGCTTAAACAAAACAATTTTGAAATGTATGATATAAGTCCAAAATCTATACCTGATGTTTTCTCAGACAGGCCAATAATGATTTATGGAAAATATAAAGGAACAGCTACTGGTTCTCTAGAAATTTCAGGATATCAAGGAAATACCAAAATAATTAAAACCATAAAAATCAAAAACAGCAGTTTAAGTTCCAATAATAAAGTTTTAAAATACCTATGGGCTAGAAAAAAAATAGAACAATTAGACGATTATAGAACTCATTTTGGAGACGATGTAAAAGACCAAGTCATTGCCTTAAGTTTAGCTTATAATTTAGCAACAAAATACACTTCCTTTATTGCTATAGACAATGAAATAGTTTCTAATAAGGGAGCATTAAAAACCATTAAACAACAATTGCCAATGACTTTAGGTGTAGGGTATTCATCTGTAGGCGCAGAAGCTGAAATAAAAGGAACAACTGTTTTAAAAAGAGAATTTTCAATCATTATAAAAACAAATACAAAGAACACAAAAAAAATAGAAAAACAGGTATTGAAACACTATTCTAAAATCATAAAAGAATATTTAAAAAAGTATTCAAAAATTAAAATTTATATCAATAAAAAAGGAAACGTCACACAGGTCAAAAGAGAAGAAAATGGCAGATGGGTTGAAGATCTTAAATTATTAAGCATAATGAACAAGATTCCTAAAAAATTAGATATTAAATATGAGGCTATTATTAGCATTAAAAGAATAATGTATCAAGAAAAAGTATAAACCTAAAAATAAATAAAAATGAAGAAAACAAATGTAAGAGCAAGTGCAGTAATTGGATTACTACTTGTAACAGGACAATTTATTAGCTGTGATAAAAAAGTAATAACTACCAATGAAAATACAGCAACTATTATTGAAAATACCAAAATTGAAGAAATCAAAACTGTGGTATTTAGACAACCCGTTGTTTTTATTACCGGCATTGATAAGGAAACCAATGAATTTTACAAAAAAGCACGTGAATATTTTTTAAATAAGAAATATGAAGTAGTAGATTACACCTTTTCTCTTCAAGAAATATTTAGTTGGTTAAATAATAATTATGATGGAAATACCTATGGAGAAATTCACATTGTATCTCATGGAAACCCATGGAAAGGTCTTTCGATGGAAACATTAATTAATGGTGAAAGAGTAACAACAGAGCATGTAAGAAGAGCAATTACAATGGGTAAATTACCAACCTTAAAAGAAGGGATTTCTAAAAATACCAAAGTTGTTTTCCATTCTTGTGGCTTAGGAGAAAATGCTGATTTAATGAAAACACTAAAAGATGCATTTGTTGGCGAAGAGGTTCCTAGTGTTCTTGCATCGCCATATTATACAATTTTTGGAGGTGAGTTTTCTGAACATTATTTAGCAAAGCCTTACTATGTTTTTCATCCTTATGCAAATTCTCCAGGAAAAATAGACTTATCTAAAGAAATCTCCAGAAAATACAGAGAAGAAAAAGATATTGACTGGTATGATGCATTAAACAATGAACAAGAAAGGTATGTTGGTGACCCATATACATACAGGTTTAGCATACCCGTAGCATGGGAATTTGATTTCACTAACTCAGATGAAGAAATACCAACATTTAGAATTCCAGAGGAAATCATGGATTGGATTGAACAAGATGAAAAATTAATGAAGGTACTTAGTAGTTATAATATTCCATTAGAAAAATTCAGATGGAGATCAATAGTAAAAGGAAATAAATTAATCATTAAGGGAAAAACAACCGTTCTATGCGTTCTAAAGCCTCTTATAAAACCTTACGGAGATTTACAACATGTAGAACCAGACACAAATAATCTGCGTTTATATGCAATAAAATAAATTTTGGAATGCTATTTGATTTGATAAGAGAAGTATCTGTTGTTTATAAACAGTTACTTCTCTTTTCAAGGATGTGAACTAATGAAAAAAAACAAAAACTTAAAAATAGTACTGCAATTAATTTTAACTACAGTAGTTAAAATTAATTGTGTTTACATTATGGTGTTTTTCTTTCTATTGTGTAGTTTATCCTTGTATTCACAAAATAGTCAATTACAAAGCTTTACTACAAAAGATGGAGTACCACAATCTCAAGTGAATGACATTGTTCAAGATTCTATTGGCTATTTGTGGTTAGCAACTCAAGGTGGCGGTTTAGCCCGTTTTGATGGGAAAAATTTTAAAGTTTATAATGAAAATAAAGGGTTAAAATCAAATTTTGTTCAATCGTTATTGGTGAAAAACGATTCTCTTTTTATAGGTAGTTTGTCAGGTTTATCAATTCTTGTTAAAGGAAAATTCAAGAACTACAAAAGCCCAAGTATAAGTAGAATTGTTTCAATTGATCAAAAAATACTACTCGCCACAACTAAAGGAGTTTTTGAATTTAAAAATGATTCTATACACGCTATGTCTTCTCTTGTAGCAATAGACTTAGCAACTGTAACTGATATTAAAAAGCTAGACAATGGATATTATATAGCCACAAAAAAAGGATTATGGTTTCTTAATCAATTAGAGAAACCAACATCAGCTACAGAAGTTTATAAAGGCAATTTTACTTCATTAACAATAACTAATGGGTATCTAATTGCCTCAACCTTTAATGAAGGACTACTACTATTTAAAGGAGCTTCACTTGTGAAAAAAGATACCCAATACAAAAAAATTAATTCTGTTCATTACATAGACGATCATTATTGGATGGCTACAGATACTCAAGGAATTATTGTATTGAATAAAAAGTTTGAAAAAAAACAAGCTATTAATCAAAGTAATGGTTTAATGATCACCCAAATAAAATCCATACTAAAAGACACTCAAGATAATATATGGATTGGAACTTCTGGTGGAGGTTTATATAAGCTCACACAAAACAACTTTCAACATTTTGATCAAAAATCAGGATTACTTGGAGATAGAGTCTATGCGATACATACTACAATTAATAATGAAATATGGATGTCAAATTCAGAAAAGGGAATCCTAAGAATAGATCATGCAGGAACTTCAAAAATAACTGAAGATAATGGGTATTTAGATGATGTGAAAATTACTTCTATAGATTCTGATGAATTTAATAATCTATGGATTGGCACCCAAGGTAAAGGGATTTTGGTGTTTAAAAAAGAAAAATACATAAGCAATTCTACAAAAATAAATGATCAAAATAAGTTTAAAAAAGATCTATATTCTAACTATCATCTAATTATAGATACCATTCTAACTGAAAAAACTTTGGGTTCTAATACTATAAAAGATATTGAAATAGATATTGGCGGAAACACTGCATGGGTAGCAACAGCAAGCACAGGAATTATTAAAATACCTTTCAAAAATAACATAGATAACAATTATCAATATTTTGAGAAAAAAGAAGGAATAAAAGATCTACAAATAAACGATTTGTATATACAAAATGCTGAGAAAGTTTGGTATGCTACTAACAACGGAAATATAGGGTATATTGAAAATAATCAGGTAAGAGATTATTACCAAATATTAGATAAAAATGTGGTTATTTCTTCATTAATCATAAAAGATCAACATCTTTTTTTAGGAACTATGGGGGATGGAATATGGATTGCTAATTTAAATAACCCAAGAGAAATTAAACCACTATCTGGAATAAAAAAGTTGAACTCAAAAAACATATATCAGCTTATTTTTGATACAGATGGTAATTTATGGGCAGGAACAGAAAAAGGGGTAAACAAAATTATTATAGATGCTAATACCTCTATGTTAGATGTCTTTTATTTTGGCAGAAATGATGGTTTTTTAGGTATAGAAACCATTAAAAACGCTATCTCAAAAGATGTTGATGGTAATCTGTGGTTTGGTACTATGAATGGTTTAACTAAATATATACCTTCCAACAATCAACTAAAAAAAGTAAAACCTAACATCTATTTTGAAGAAATTGAAGTAGCATATATCCCTTTAGATACTATTAACATAAATACCTATTCTAAAACCTTAAAATTAAGACCACGAGAGAATCATCTTTCATTTCAATACAAATCTACAGATATTAATCATCCAAGAGGTATTGAATATCGTTGGAGATTAAACGGCGAATTTAGCCCTTGGAGCTCTAAAGACTATATAGATTTTGCCAATTTAGACAGTGGAAACTATTTGTTTATTGTTCAATCTAGAAATATAGATTGGATTGAAAGTGAGGTAATAAAATTTAGTTTTTTTATAGAAAAACCCTTGCTTGAAAAATTATGGTTTATTATTGCTGTTTCCTGCACATTAATTTCTATTGTCGTATTTTATATTTTACTGTCCTTCAAAAGAATAAAACAAAAAAATAAGGATAAAATTTCACAACTTGCAATAGAGAATCACATGCTTTCTTTAGAACAAAAGACATTACAATTACAAATGAATCCTCATTTTATTTTTAATGTATTAAATGGTATTAAGGCACTTGGTTCTCAAGGAAAAATTCAACAAATGAATGAAACCATACATACATTTGCCTCATTATTAAGAAGCATCTTAAATAGCTCTAAACTTGAAGAAGTATCCTTGGCTAAAGAAATAAAAACACTAGGTAACTACATGAATCTTGAACAGCAAATGAGTAGTAATTTATTTGAATATACTATAGATATTAAAACCAAGAACATAGACCCTGAGGAACTACTAATTCCTCCAATGTTACTTCAACCTTTTATAGAAAACAGCATTAAACACGGTTTTTATCAACTAAACAAAAAGGGTGAAATAACCATAAGCTTTTCTGTAGAAGAAGAATTTTTACAGTGTAAGATAAAAGACAATGGTATTGGAATTACAAAATCTAAAGAACAAAAAAAACAACACCATGCATCTATGGCAATACAAGTAACAAAAGAAAGAATAGAGAGTTTATCTGGTAAAAACACGTTACATATAACAGAGGAGAATGGTACCTTAATATCTTTTGTAATTCCTTTAAAAACTGACTATTAATTATGAAAAATCTTACAGCAATCTTAGTAGATGATATTCCTGCAGCTTTACAATTATTGGCTTCAGATATCCAACAAAAATATGCATCAATCTCCATTATTGGACAAGCAAAAAGTGTTGTAGAAGCTGCTAAATTATTACAGAAAGAAGAACCAGATATTTTATTTTTAGATATTATGTTGGGAGATGGAACTGGTTTTGATTTACTAGAAATATTTCCAAATTTACGGTCTAATATTATCTTTGTTACCGCCAGTGATGAATATGCCATTAAAGCCTTCAAATTTGCAGCAATAGATTATATCTTAAAACCATATTCTGATAAAGATTTACAGTTAGCCATACAAAAAGCAAGTCTAAAAATTAAACCTGATAAAGAACAATTACGTATTTTGAAAGACGCTATTTCTTTACCTAACCAAAGACCTCAAAAAATTTCATTACATACATTAGATAAAATTATTGTTGTAGACCTAAATGATATTATTCGATGTAAATCTGACAATAACTATACTGAGTTTTTTTTTAGCGACAAAACGAAGATCCTAGTCACAAAAACTTTAAAAACATTTTCAAATTTATTAAAAAGACATCAATTTTTAAGAGTTCATCAAAGTCATTTGGTAAATAGTAAGTACATAAAGGAATTTATAAAGTCAGATGGTGGCTACTTAGTTTTAAAAGACAAAAGTACAGTTCCTGTATCTATTAGAAAACGAACCGAGGTTATGGAAGCATTACATACAATTTAAAAAGGAAGATTCTCTAGGTCTACATTTCCTCCTGAAATGATGACTGCAACTTTTTTGTTTTTAAATAGTTTTTTGTCTTTTAATACTGCAGCAACTGCAACTGCACTTGAGGGCTCTATGATAATTTTCATACGTTCCCAAACAAATTTCATCGCAGCTATTATTTCTTTTTCAGTTACACGGATAATTTTAGTTACATGATGTAGAATGATGGGAAAATTATTACTCCCTAAATTAGTTCTCAATCCGTCAGCTATAGTATTGGTTGTGGTATTCATTTCAATTTTCTTACTAATTAATGAACGATAGGCATCATCAACTTCAAAAGGTTCAGCACCTATGATTTGTGTTTTTGGCGAAAATTGATTGGCAAATAAACAAGTTCCAGCAATGAGCCCTCCCCCACCAACAGGACAAATAATATAATCAAATTTAGCTTCTTGTTGGAGCAACTCAAAGCAAGAAGTTCCTTGTCCGTAAATTACTTGAATATCGTTTGAAGGGTGTAAAAAAGTAGCTCCTGTATTTTCTTGAATTCTTTTTGAAGCTCCTTCTCTAGCTTCTATTGTTGGCTCACATTCTGTAACAAAGCCACCGTAACTTAAGGTTCCTTCTTTTTTAATTTTAGGAGCATTACTAGGCATTACTATATAAGCCGGAACTCCCAAGTTTTTTGCTGCTAATGATACTGCTTGAGCAAAATTGCCAGATGAATGAGTTAGCACACCTTTGCTTCTTTCTTCTTCTGATAACTGTAAAATGGCATTGGTAGCACCTCTAATCTTGTAAGCTCCTGCTTTTTGAAAGTTTTCGCATTTTAAGAATACTTCACAACCAGCCAAATTATTTAATAATCTAGAACTAACTAATGGAGTTAAGTGGATGTGTGGTTTTATCCGATTATAAACTTCTTCTAAGTTGTTTTTATTCATGGAAAGGCTTTGTGTAAAAATAAGAAAACTTCTAAAAACCAAAAAAAGCCTTCTCATTTCTGAGAAGACCTTGTATTTTGGGTAGAAGATGGGGCTCGAACCCACGACCCTCGGTACCACAAACCGATGCTCTAACCAACTGAGCTACAACTACCATGTTACTTTCATAATGTAAACATACATATGTTTTCTTTACTTAAGCGGGTGCAAATATAATTTTTTTTTTAACTCTATGAAAAGAAAAAATTATATTAATTTATCTAAAGACGTAATAGCAATAGAGCGTTCTACAGTAAAACCTTCTGCATGGTTTACTCCAATTAGCCTTCCTAATTCTTTTGCTCTGTATTGTATACTGTCTGTGAAGTTTTTTGAGGTAATAGGTGTTTCTGCTTCTTTACTGTTAGGATCATAAAACTGAGAACTATACGCTAAAACAGCATTCATTTTAACATCCATAAAACCACTTACATCAACAACAAAATCTGGCTCAGTATTTTTCCATTGCATGTAATGATAGACCAGTTTTGGTCTCCACTTTTCTTGTAACTTTCCATCAAGTTTAGTTTCAATTTTTTCTAAACCACTTAAAAAACAAGCATCAGAAACTAACTTACTTCCTTTTCCATGATCAATATGTCTGTCATCTACCGCATTACACAATACTATTTCTGGTTTGTATTTTCTAATAGATTTTATAACTTCCAATTGATGTTCTTTATCGTTTATAAAAAAACCATCAGCAAATTTTAAATTTTCTCTTACAGTTACTCCCAAAATTGCAGCTGCATTGCTAGCCTCTACTTTTCTTAATTCTTTAGAACCCCTGGTACCCAATTCTCCTTGAGTTAAATCTATGATACCAACTTTTTTTCCTAAAGAAATTTCTTTAGCTATAGTGGCTGCAGCACCTAACTCAACATCATCTGGATGCGCCCCAAAAGCCAATATGTCTAATTTCATAAGTCTCCTTTATTTGTTTGTAAAAGTGCTTGTTCTATATCAGCAATTAAATCTTCAGGTTCTTCTATACCAACAGAAAAACGAATTAATCTGTCTGTTATCCCTCGTTCTAGTCTTTCTTCTTCACTTAATAGAGCGTGAGTTGTTTGAGCCGGACTTAATGTTGTACTTTCTACTCCAGCCAAACTTAATGATGGCTTTATGAATTGTAATGCGTTCTGAAATTCCATAGCATCTATACCTTCTGCTAATTCAAAAGACATCATTGCTCCAAAGCCAATCATTTGTGAGGCAGCTGTGGCATGTTTTGGATGACTTTTTAATCCTGGATAATAAACTTTCTCAATCAACGAATTTCCTTCTAAATATTCCGCTAATTCCTGTGCATTTTTTGTTTGCTCTTTTACCCTTAAATTTAATGTTTTCATGCTTCTTTCTAACATCCATACAGTAAAATCGCTTAAATTTCCTCCTAAGTTAATTCCTGTTTCCCAAATTAATTCTATATGTTCTTTTGAAGCTGCAACTGCACCTGCTGATATGTCTGAATGCCCTCCCATGTATTTAGTTGCAGAATGAATAATAACATCTATTCCAAAATCGGCAGGAGTTTGATTTATTGGTGAAGCAAATGTATTATCTATCATGGTAATAATTCCCTTCTCTTTTGCCAAACCGGAAATTGCTCTAATATCTGTAATTCCTAGTAAAGGATTTGATGGAGTTTCTATGTATAGAATTTTTGTGTTTTCTTTTAACAAAGGCTCAAAATCTTCAAACCTATCAGATTCTGTATAGGAATATTCTATTCCGTATTTTTCAAACTCTTTTGCAATAAAATTATAGGTGCCTCCATATATTACTTGCTGAATTACTACATGGTCTCCTTTTTTCAAAAAAGCTAGTAAAGTTGTGCTAATAGCGGCCATTCCAGAACTAAAAATTAATGCATCTTCAGTATGTTCTAGTGCTGCAATTTTTCTTCGCAAGGCTTCTTGATTAGGAGTATTAAAATAACGGGGATATCGTTTAACATCTACCTGATCAAATGCGTATGAAGTAGACATATACATCGGAGAAATAGCTCCTTTAAATTGTTCATCTTTTACTTCACCAATATGAACACATATAGAGTTAATCCCTAGTTTTTTTGATTCTATCATTTTAAAACATATTAAAAAACGAATTTACAAAAGAAACCACTAAAAAGAAACATATTTATAGATCGGTTTTCTAAACCAGAAGAATCAATCATAGCAATGAATAATTTCAATATCTTCGTAGCATGATTTCAGTAATTATTTTAGGGAGTGGAAATGTTGCCACACATTTAATTCATGCTTTTTTAAAGATAGACAGCATCCATCTAAAACAAGTATATACAAGAAATTTGACAGATGTAGCTAGCCTAAAAAGTACTGTTCCAACTATAAATGATTTATCATTATTAGAACAAGCAGATATTACAATTATTGCTGTGAGTGATGATGCTATTGCCACTATTTCATCCAATATTAAAAACTCTCTTGTTGTTCATACCTCTGGAACTGTTGAAATGAATGCTTTAAATAATTCAGGAAACAAAGGTGTGTTTTATCTTCTTCAATCCTTTTCAAAAGAAAAGGAAGTAGATTTTACAAATATTCCTATTTGTTTGGAAGCAGAAAATAAAAACGACCTCATAAAATTAGAAAAATTAGCTTCTCTGTTGCAAGGTACTATTTATCATTTATCATCTATTCAAAGAAAAAAAATTCATGTTGCAGCTGTTTTTGTGAATAATTTCACCAATCATATGTATGCAATTGCACATGATATTTGTGAAGATCACGATGTTCCATTTAATATTTTACAGCCTTTAATTCAAGAAACATCTCAAAAAATTAAAAACTTAACTCCCAAACAAGCACAAACCGGACCTGCAAAAAGAAATGATACAGAAACCATAGAAAATCATCTAAATTTGCTATCCAAAACCCAACAAGAAGTTTATTTAAAAATTACCCAATCTATACAAGATCATGGAAAAAAGCTATAAACAATACCTGTCTCAAATTAATACACTCATTTTTGATGTTGATGGAGTTTTAACTAATGGAATTGTTACCGTACTATCAAATGGTGAATTAATTCGTCAGATGAATATTAAAGATGGCTATGCACTTCGTGCTGCTGTTAATGCTGGGTTAAGAGTCTGCATTATTACAGGAGGTAAAAACGAAGGAGTGAAAATTAGATTAGAAAATTTAGGAATTAAAGATGTGTATATGGGAGCACATGATAAAATAGAACAATACCATGAATTGGTAGATATGTACAATTTGCAATCTGAAAATGTATTGTATATGGGAGACGATGTGCCAGATTACCCAGTAATGAAATTGGTTGGCTTGGCCTGCTGCCCTAATGATGCTGCAACAGAGATTCAACAAATAGCTAAATATATTTCTGATAAAAAAGGTGGAGAAGGTTGTGTACGAGATATTATTGAACAAATCTTGCGTGTACAAGGAAAATGGGAATCAAATTTTGATGCCACCTTTGATTAAGCGAAGCTTTTAATACCATAAAAAAAATTATTAAAAAATTAATACAATCTTCAAAAAATTATGAAAAAAATTTTAATAACTATTCTCAGTATATTTTTTATAACTACAGGTTTTTCACAAACTATTTTTGGTGCTTGGAATTCTTTTGATGAAGAAACCAATCGTCTGGAATCTGTAATTGAAGTTTATGAAAAAAATGACCAGGCATTTGCTAAAATCACTAAGATTACAAATTCAGAAAATCAAGGTGCTATTTGTATCAATTGTAGCGGGGAAAGAAAAGATGCACCTATTTTAGGAATGAATATTCTAACCGGTTTAAAAAAAGATGGTGATGAATGGTCTGGTGGAAAAATTTTAGATCCAAAAAATGGAAAAGAATACAAGTGTTATATTCAATTATTAGATGAAAACACTCTAAAAATTAGAGGCTACATTGGTTTCTCTATGTTTGGAAGAACTGCTATTTGGAAAAGAGCTACAAAATAATAACTCTTGTTTGAAGCTATTTATTATGCTTTTTTTTGAAGCATAGGAACAAAAGCAAAATCTCCTAACTCTTGTTTATCAAATTCTTTTGGAGATTTTCTATGAAACAATGTCATAATTTGTTTTTTATCACCCACAGGAATTAATAACATCCCTCCCACTTTTAGTTGAGCTAATAATGGTTTAGGAACAAAAGGAGCACCCGCTGTTACTATTATTTTATCAAAAGGAGCTTTTTCTTTCAAACCTTTATAACCATCTCCAAAAATAAACTTCTTAGGGTTATAGCCCAACTTTGGTAAAAATAAAGAGGTTTTTTTAAACAACTCGTGTTGGCGTTCTATGGTATAAACTACAGCTCCTAATTCTAACAAAACTGCTGTCTGATAACCAGATCCTGTTCCTATTTCTAAGACACTATCTCCAGGACTTACTGCTAAGGTTTGAGATTGAAAAGCAACTGTATAAGGCTGAGAGATGGTTTGTTCTGCTGCTATAGGAAATGCTTTGTCTTGATAAGCATGATCTGCAAAAGAAGAATCAATAAACAAATGTCTTGGAATTTTTTTAACGGCATTTAACACATTCTCGTTGGTAATTCCTTTCTTTTTTAGCACGTTTGCTAACTGATTTCTAAGGCCTTGATGTTTGGAAGTATCTTTCAATTTATAACTTTATAGAGAAGCCTAAAAATAGAATAATTGATTTTAAATTCCTATAAAATTGTATCTTTGTTATCGGTTTAAAAACAACATCAAAAAAATCAAATTTTATGCTAAAAGCGGGAGTATTAGGTGCGGGTCATTTAGGAAAGATTCACCTAAAATTACTACAACAATCTAATAAATACGAATTGGTAGGTTTTTATGATCCTTCTAAAGAAAATGCTCAAAAAGTTTCTAAAGAGTTCG
>Ga0257120_1002221_pt1 | contig 11888 bp, 10 predicted proteins | sample SI106_10metaG_FD_190153 | JGI IMG/M metagenome (GOLD analysis project Ga0257120, IMG submission 190153) | Marine microbial communities from Saanich Inlet, British Columbia, Canada - SI106_10 | ecosystem: Environmental > Aquatic > Marine > Inlet | place: Canada: British Columbia | collected... | reverse complement strand
CCAAGAATAGTAGAAATAATAGTTAATGTAATTGGAAATATTTTTTGCTTAAAGGCTTCAATATATAGATTGATATAATTTTGTTTTGGAAACTCTTTTTTTAATTTATTAAACCCATTTATAATAAAAATAGAAGCATTTACCGTAATTCCGCTCAATAATACAAAACTTGCTAAACCACCTTGATCAAAATTAAAATCAAACAAATAAAAAGTTAAAAATACTCCAATAAAAGATATTGGAATTATACTCAGAATGATTAATGGCTGTTTGAAACTTTCAAAAAGAATAGCACAGATAAAGTAAATTATACCTAAAACATAGAACAATAATAAACCATAACTATTATCATTTATTAACCGTTTATTACTGGATTTCTCAAAAAAATAACCTAATGGTAATTTAGATTTTAAAATGTCTAACTGATTATTTAGATAGATAGTACCATATTTGGATGCTCCAACATACTTAAATTGTATCAGCCTAACATATTCTTGGTTTTCCTTAAAAATATTTTCATCACCTCTTTCTTTATAAACATTTACTATGTTTTTAAGTATTAAAGGATTATTAATACTATCAATAGGGGTATTTTTTATATTCCAAACGTCATATTTTTCTGCTCTCCTTGACTCCAATCTTACAGGCATATAACCTTTTTTTGTATCAATAGAAATATCTGGTTGCTTTGAAAGAGTAAGTACTTTTAATTCTTCAAGAATATCTATTGGTATTTTTTTTTTTAATGCTATTTTTTCTTTGTCTAGAGAAAAACGATATTCATAAGGAGGTTTTCTAGCCCAATAAGAATTTTCTTTAATAATTACTTTTTGAATTCTTGGATGTTGTTCCAAGGAAGTTTTTAAAGTATCTGCCCATGAGTTTAAATTTTCATAATTATACCCCTTTGCAATTACGGTAAAATTTACTGGCTCACTTGTTCCTCCCAGATTACTAAAGATATTCCCTACACCATATATATCCCAATCTATGCCTCCCAAATCCAATGCTTTGTTAACTAAAATCGATTTTAATCTATACGGAAAAGAAGAATCTTCAAGGCTTTCTTTAAATATAATTTCTATTTCAGCATAATTACCAGTATAAACCCTAGTTGTAAAAGTTTTAATTTCATTAAAATTTTTCAGAAAGTTTTCAATCTCTAAAAACGCTTCATTCATTTGATGAACAGTAGCTCCTTTATCCATTGAACCAGTAATGTGCAATTTTACTTCTTCATTTTTACCATAATAAGCATTTGCAAAAACGTAATCGTTAAATAACCGAAAACTACCTCCCAAATATCTATCAATATATGGCCTTGCATTTTCTATATACCAACTATTCCCAATAGTGCTATTGTAGATTTTTTCAAAAGTGGTATCGTTTTTTTTCAGTTTTAAAGGCAACATAAAGAAAGGTATTCCAAAAATTAAAATTATAAGAGTGATTGCTATTTTTTTATAGCTTAACAATATTTTTAGAATATTGATATATTTTCTGTAGAATGAGTTTTCAAAGGATAATAATTTATTTTCTGACTTTTTATTTTTTACACTTAATTTTATCGATAGAGATGGTATTAGAAATAATGCTACAAAAAGAGATGCTATTAAGTTGATAATAATGACTAATGCAAAATCTATCAAATTCAATCTATTGTAATCATCTAAAAAATAGATTACACTTAAAGATCCTACTGTTGTTAATGTTGAAGCCAAAATTGGCAAAAAAACAGTCGTGCTATTTTGTTTTTTGATATGATCAACCATAACTAGACAATTGTCTATTAACAATCCTAGAGAAATTGTAATGCCAGCCAAAGAGTACAAGTGTATCTCTATTTGAAAGATGAAATAGAATAAAAAAGCAATACTGAGATTTGATACAAGACTAATCGTTATAACAAATAAGTAATGAATATTTCTGCTTATGATAAAAATAAAGAATAACAGTATCGCAATTGTGTATAGAGTACGTTCGTATATTTTATTTAACTCTTTTGTTAGATACTTTGTAGAATCATATGTATTAATAATTTCATATCCGTTAGGTAATAATGATTTGATTTCTTCAATCTTTTCATTTATTTCTTTTGACAACAATATAGTATTGGTGTTTTTAAAAGCATAAATAGACATTGTAATAGCGTTTTTACTATTAACTCTATAATAATCTTGTGGTTCCTGCTCTTGTTCTCTTATAGTAGTTACTTGATCAAGATAAATGATTTTACCATCAATCTTTCTTATAGGAATATGCCAACTCAATTCTTTAGAATGATTAATTGAAAGAGAAATGTATTCTTTATTGTAAATAATTTCCCCTAGACTTCCTCTTTCAAATTCTTGATTAATTGAGTTTAAAATATCTTCTTTAGAAATAGATAGCTTCTTTAATAGAAGTAAATCATAAACAATTATATATTCTTTAGGCATAGCGCCAAATATTTGAACTTTATCTATTCCTTTCAGATAAACCAATTCAGGTTGAATCTTTTTTTTAACTATTTCTTGAATAGAATATAATGTTTCAGGAGCATTAATACTGTAAGATAGAAAAGCACGATTATTTTCATCTTCATTAGGAGCATTAACCCTAATTACTGGGTAGCTTACTTTTTCTGGAAGCTTTTTATATAATTGACGTACTATATTTGCTACTTCAAAACGAGCAATATTAATGTCACTACCTCTATCAAATTCTAAAACAATACTTCCTCTTCCCTTAGTAGATTTGGAGTTAATTTTAGAAACTCCTTTCAAAACATTAAGCCCTCCTTCCAATATAGAAGTTATATCTCTTTCCATATTATATGATGATGCTCCAGGCCAATTATAATTAATATTTATAGAAGACAAGGATTTACTTGGATTCAACCTGACCGATAACTTAGGAATAACAAATACACCTAATATACTTAGGATAAGGAAAGTCATCAAAACTTTAAAGGACGATATAGAATAGGTTTTTTTCAAATTTTCTTAGCAAAATAATTAGAATACGAACATAGTAATTCTAAGCTATTAATTTGATAGTTTCCTATAAAATTTCTTAAATATCCCCATATATAGGGACAAAAACACTCTACCTATTTATAGGTATAAACCCCCCATAAATAAGGATATTTCATCTTTTTTTTACTTTTTTTGTTAGTAGTTAAGATTTTTTTGTGTAGGTTTATCTCGTTAAGAAGGATTAGCTACTCTTTTTAATATTGCTAGCAAAAGAAAGAATGTTTATAAAAAATTGCAATTCATTCTTTTTTAAATTTTATTAAAAAATTATACTTCATAATTTCTATGAGGCGTAATATTGTTTAACTTTTAAATTTTTTAAAAATGAAAAAAAATTTTTTTAGTGTAGCATTTGGAGCTGCATTTTTATTAGGATTAGGTATGGTAAGTTTTACTAATATTGAGAGTTCTTCTGCTCAAACGGTTATCGAATGCCCAACAGGAGATGATTACAAATGTTGGACATCGCCTAACACAACCGTTTACAAAGGCAAAGGTGCCACTGTCATTAAACCAAAAGAAGATAAATAATATCAAATTTTAAACTTATGAAAACACGTAAAATTAGCATTGTGTTATCTATTGTTACCATGTTCATATGCTGCTTATTTGTCTCTATGCAAGAAACTGAAGCTCAGGCGACTATTGAATGCCCAGAGGGACATATATACAAATGTGCTTTAATAGGGGATGTCACTGTTTATAAAGGCAAAGGTGTCACTGTCATTAAACCAAAAGAAGATAAATAATATTAAATTTTAAACTTATGAAAACACGTAAAATTAGCATTGCGTTATCTATTGTTACCATGTTCATATGCTGCTTATTTGTCTCTATGCAAGAAACAGAAGCTCAGACGGATGATCCATGCCCAAAGGGAGATAGATACATTTGTTATACAATAGGGAATGTCACTGTTTATAAAGGCTGTGGTAATCACCCTGGCATTGTATTGAAAGTCAAAGGTAGTATCAAGCCAATTGTCCAAGAAAATAATAACTAAATGAATAGATTATGAAAATAAAAAAAATAATTTCTAATTTCACATTTGGCATGTTGTTTATTGGAGGTCTTGTGTTTTCTTTGGATCAAAGTGAAGCCCAAGAAACCATTGTAAGATGCCCTGGAGGAAATGATTATGTTTGTTACACTTTAACTACAGATGATTTTACTTATCTTGCCAGAAAAGGTAAAGGTGCAACAGTCACCGTTATTGAATAATTAAAATAATTAAGAATTCCACTTAATTTTGTTATTATGCACAATTAGGTGGAATTCAATTTAAACAATGAAAATGAAAAAAAATATAGGGTTAGCTTTAGGTGCTACTTTTTTACTTACACTTAGCTTAACCAATCCCAATTTAATTCAAAAAGCCGAAGCTCAACAAATCGATGTTACTTGTCCAGATGGTAGAACTTACAGATGCGTTGTAACAACTAATCCAGATGGGTCTGGATATATAGTCTATAAAGGTAAAGGCACAACTACAACAATAATCAAATAGATCAGTAAACATTTTGAGGCTATCTATAAATATCGATAGCCTTTTTTGCATTTTATAAAATCCAAAGAATACTTACTACAAAACTATTAGCCTAGAATATATCTTATTAAAATCTTAAATCTATGAGAAAAAAGAAATTATTGTTTATAATCCCAATTTTAGCATTAGGGATTATTTTATATCTTAATTATAAAGAAGACAAAAAAAATGAAATAGTTATTAAAAATAAGAGGACATATAAAATTGATTTAGATTCTTCAAAAGTAGTTAATCACCAACTTTCATTTACTGATGAACTTATTTTTGATAATAAACTATACCTAAACGATTACAGTAACCAGCAAATTATCGAAGCCACATTAGAAGGAAATGAAATAAAAAGATACGGAAAGTATGGTGAAGGACCTAAAGAGAACTTATTAATCAGAGGATTTAACATTGATAAAGATGCTTATTACACGTCTGATACTAGAAAGCATGTTGTTTCAAAAATCACCTTTAATGATAGCTTGATTTATTATTATAAAACTAAATCCAACATAGAAACAAGCGGATTTCTGTCCCAGAATAAAATTATTTCTAAAGGAGCTGAAACTAAAGATAATATAAGATATTTAAAATTTGTATTAATTGATCCCGAAAATAAAACTGAGCATGATGTTCGTGTGGATGATTATTTCGATGTTAAATTACCTAACTCTGAGTGGATATTTGATGGGGCCTTTACTCCAAGTAAAGACGGAGGTGCTTTTTACATCACTCACTACAGCAACAACCTTATAAAGTTTAATAATCATGGAAAAATTGAATATGCTAAAAATTTAATTTACGAAGTCCCAAAAATTCAACTACAGACTACTGATGACATGACCGTACCAATTGCAAATGATACACCTCAATATTATAGTGCAAGTGCTGATGAGTACTACATATACATACAATCTTCAATAGGAGACTCAGAGAAAGGAAATAATAACATGATAATTGATTTATATGAAGTGAAAAGTGGTAATTATAAAACTAGTATCGCAATTCCTTCTAATAGTAATGGTTTTTTTCCTAATTCAATCGAAGTATACAAAAATCAATTATTCTTATTTTATGAACAATATTATTCTATTCATAAAATGAAGCAAATATAATTTATTATGATAATTTGGAATTAAACTAACCAACGAATCTTTTGTTTATAAAACATTGAAGAATAGTTTTCCTTTATATTTACATCTTTTATTTTATTTTAATGAGAAACTTAATAATCTTTTTATTATTCTTTTTTCTTCTAGCATGTAATGATATAGTCGAAGAAAACTCCCAACAAACAGATAATGTTAATAATGTAGGAGTAGTTGTAAAGATTAGAACCATAGATATTTTAAGTGAATTTGAAGAACAGGTTCTCTCTAACGGAAAGATTTCTGCTATTGAAAAGTCTAATCTTCAATTTAAAATGAGTGAAAGGATTTTAAGAATTAATGTTTCTAATGGTCAAAAAGTAAATAAGGGTAATATAGTAGCTGTAATCGAAAACGACTTACTAAAGAATAATGTTGATAAAGCTGAAATAGAGCTCAAAAAAGCTCAAAATAAATTTCGAGAAGAAAAGATTAACTATGGAAGCTCTAATCTGACAAAAGAATTAGTTGAAAGACTCAAAATAAAAAGTAATTTATTAGAGGCGAACAATAATCTAGAAAAATATCAGATAGAATATGAACAAACTATATTAAAAGCACCTTTTTCTGGAGTTATTGCTAATTTAGAAAAGAGACAAGGAGATTTTATTACTTCTTCAGATGTGTTTTGTACTATCATTAACCCAAATACTTTAGAAGTTTCTTTTTCAGTATTAGAAAATGAGTTTGGTTTTATTAGTAAAGGTCAAAAAATTGAAATACAATCTTTTACAGATAAAGACAAACAATTCAAAGGAGTTATTACCGAAATAAACCCTATTGTTGATAAAAATGGGCTTATAAAAATAAAAGCAAAAGTTACTTCTAAAAATACTGGTCTGCTAGATGGCATAAACGTAAAAGTATTCATTAACAAACCTCTTGAAGGGGTTATCGTTATACCAAAAGAAGCTTTAGTCTTGCGCACTAATAGAGTAGTTGTTTTTACATATGAAAATGGCTTAGCTAAATGGAATTATGTAGAGTTAGCAGGAGAAAACAGCACAAGTTATGCCATAAAAAAAGGTCTAAAAATTTCTGATACCTTAATTGTTTCAGGTAATTTAAACTTATCTCATGATGCAAAAGTAAATGCTACCTTTGTAGTAGATGATACTGTAAAAAAATAATTTTTCTATGGTAAAGTTTTTAATAAACCGTCCCATAGCTGTTTTTATGGCAACCCTTGCTTTTTTATTGTTGGGGATTGTTGCTTCTACTCGTATTCCTACTTCTTTAATGCCAGACATCCCTATTCCAGAAATTACGATACAAGTAAGTTACCCTAACAATACGGCAAGAGAATTAGAAACCAATGTTATTCGCCCCTTACGAAACCAATTATTACAAGTTGGCAATTTAAAAGATATTACTTCAGAAACACGAGATGGTTTTGCAACGTTAAAACTGTCTTTTGAATATGGTACCAATACCAATTTAGCTTTTGTAGAAGCTAATGAAAAAGTAGATGCATCTTTAAATTATTTACCTAGAGATTTAGATCGTCCAAAAGTTATTAAAGCTTCTGCTACAGATATACCCATTGTAAATCTTACAGTTTCTTTAAAAGAAGATTTCTCTTCAGAAAAGTTTTTAGAACTCAGTGATTTTACCGAAACTGTTTTAAAAAAACGGATAGAACAATTACCTGATATTGCACTTGCAGATATTAGCGGACTTACAAAACCAGAGATTTTAGTAACACCAAATATTCAAAAACTACAAAGTTTAGGAATCAATAGTAATGTGTTAATCAATGCGATTAAACAAAATAATTTTGAGTTAGGTAATTTATTAGTCCAAAACGGAATTTATCAATATAACTTTAAGTTTGCAAATCCTTTAAAAACCAAAATAGATATTGAAGCTATTTATCTGAATATTCACGATAAATTATTTCAATTACAAGATTTAGCAGAAGTGCAACTGCGACCAGAACAAGATAGAGGTTTGGTATATGTAAACGGTAAAAGAGCCATTGCATTGGCAATTATTAAACAAGCGGATGCAAGAGTATATGAACTAAAAGAATCTTTAGAAAAAGTTACAGCTTCTTTTGTAGAAGATTATCCAAATTTAGAATTTTCTACCAACCAAGATCAAACAAAGTTATTAAAGCTATCTATTGATAATTTAAAATCCAGTTTGTGGATTGGTAGTTTGTTGGCTATTCTAATTATGTTCTTCTTTTTACAAGACGTAAAATCTCCATTGATTATTGGGATAAGCATTCCTCTTTCACTAATTATTAGTGTTTTGTTTATGTATTTATTTGGACTGTCTATTAATATAATTTCACTTTCTGGACTTATTTTGGGAGTAGGAATGATGATAGACAATGCCATTATTGTTATTGATAATATTACTCAAAAATTAGAGGCAGGAAATAATTTGATAGACGCTTGTATAAAAGGAACAAATGAAATTATTACACCACTAATAAGTTCTGTATTAACTACGTGTTCGGTATTTTTACCGCTACTTTTTTTAAGCGGAATTACAGGAGCATTGTTCTATGACCAAGCATTAGCAGTTGCTATTGGATTATTTTCTTCTTTGTTAGTGTCAATATTATTAATTCCAGTTATTTATAAGCAATTAAAAAACAAGAATTTTAAGATTGAAAAATGGTTGAAATTTGATATAAGAACACAACGTATTGAGAATTGGTATGAAAAAGGCTACAATTTCTTTTTTAAAAGAAAAGGAATTGTATATGGTATTTCAATTCTTTTTACATTAATAGCAATAATTTTGTTTATGACGATGCCATATTCTCAATTGCCAAAGATTAATCAAAACGAAGCTATTTTAACGATTGATTGGAATGAGAATATTAATGTTACAGAAAACCAAAAAAGGATTCAATCTTTACTTGAAAAAGAAAAATTAGCAAAAACTATTTTTTCTCAAGTTGGAGAACAACAATTTTTATTACAACAAGAAAATAGCAAGAGCTTTTCTGAAGCATCAGTGTATCTTGCAACGAACACCATAAACGAAATTGAAAATGTAAAAGATAAGATTCAAAAGCAATTAAAAGAAGATTATCCAAATGCAACTTTTTCTTTAGAAGAACCAAAGAATATCTTTCAGTATTTGTTTGGAAGTAAAAAAAGTGAATTAACCGCTCAAGTTTTTTCAAGAAGTTCGTTAGAAGTCCCAACGGAAGAAAACCTATCAAAAATTCAAAATTTACTACTAGAAAAAACATCAACAGAAATACCTTTAAAACAAACAGCTTTTATAGAAATATTACACGAAAAAGTAATGTTGTATGATGTTTCTTACAATGATTTGTTAAATGAGTTGAAATCTACATTTAATCAAAACTTTATAGACAATCTTAAAACTGCTCAAAAGTTTATTCCAATAAAATTAAAGTATCAAACAGAGAATTTTGAAACCATGATTTCTGAATTGTTTGTGAAAAATAAAAACAAAGAATTAATTGCGGTTAGAAATTTAATAAAAACCTATCCTACGGAACAATACAAAACAATTACAGCCAATAGGAGTGGGGAATATTTAGCATTTGATATTAAATCAAATAATACTGTTGAAAATGAAATAAATTCAATTCAAAACACTTTTCAAAATCAACAAGATTTCAATGTGCGTTTTGATGGTGGTTATTTTGATATTAAGGAACTAGGAAATGAATTAATTGTAGTGGTTATTGTAGCCCTGTTTTTATTGTATTTTATTATGGCGGCACAATTTGAGTCGCTTTGGCAACCTTTAATTATTTTATTGGAAATTCCAATTGATATTGGAGGAGCATTATTATTGTTGTGGTTATTTGGAGGAACTATAAATGTAATGGCTGCAATTGGAATCGTTGTAATGAGTGGTGTTATTATTAACGATAGTATTTTAAAATTGCATACAATTAACTTATTAAGAAAAGAAGGAAAAACGACTCAAGATGCGATTAAATTAGGCGGTAAATTACGCCTAAAACCTATTTTAATGACCTCTTTAACAACAATTTTAGCATTGCTTCCATTCCTATTTATCGATGGCTTAGGAGCTAAATTACAAAAACCATTAGCTTTGACTGTTATTGGTGGAATGATAATAGGAACTTTTATAAGTTTGTATTTTATACCTTTAATGTATGCTTTGTTAAGTAAAAAAGAAGATTGATGAAAAAGTTATTTAAATATATTATTATTATTAGTTGTTTTTGTTTGATTTCAATTAATACATTTTCACAAAAAAAATGGACTTTAGAAAAGTGTATAGAATATGCTAAAGAACATAATGTAGATATTATAAAGCAAAAAATAAGAGCAAATATTATAAATAGTGATATAAAAATTGCTAAAGGAAGTTATTTACCTGATGCAAGTTTAAACGCCTCACAAAACTTCTCATTAGGAAATTCTTTTAATGTATCTACTGGTGTTGGTCAGCGAGAAAGTAGTTCAAATAGTTTTAGTTTATCTTCTTCATTAAATATCTTTAATGGTTTTTCAAACCGTTATAAATTACAAAAATCAAAATTATCAAAAGAAAAATCTGAGGCAGATGTTGATAGAATACAATTTGATTTAGCTTTAAATATTACTAATAAATATTTACAAGTTTTGTTTAATAAAGAAATTTTGAAAATCGCTAAAGAACAAGTTGCCATTAGTCAGAAAAATTTTAATCGTTTAGAAAGGCTTTATAAGAATGCTTTAACAGGGAAGAGAGAATTATTAGAGATTGAATCTACTTTGGCTTCTGATAAGAAAGAGAAAGCAGTTGCAGAGAATAATTTAGCGAATAGTTTAATTACTTTACAAGAATTATTAGATGTTAAGCAAATTGAGAATTTTGATATTGAAGAAATTCCTATTGAAAATTTAAACTTAAGGTCAAATCAAATTTCAGAGAATATTATTGAGAATAATCCTCAAATAATTGCTTCTAAAATAGATTTAGAACTTAAAAATAAAGACATTCAATTATCGAAAGTTAATTTTTATCCAAGAGTGAATTTAAACTATTCTTATAGTAGTAATTACTTTCATATTTTAGGACAAGATGATGTTGTTTTTAATCAACAAACCAATCAAAATGTTCCAAATGGATTTTTTACACAATTAGATAATAATAGGACTCATTACATTGGAATTTCTGCTACAATTCCAATTTTCAATCGTTTTTTAACGAAAGAGAATTACAAAAAGTCAAAAGAAGAATTAAAAATCTCTGAAGCGGAATTATCAGATAATAAGCAAAAGTTAAGAAATAAAATTACTATAGCAACTAATGATGTTATAGCTTCCAAAGTGTCTTTAGATGCTTCTAAAATAGCTTTTAAAACTCAAAAACAAGCCTTTGAAATAATTCAAACCCAATATTCGAAAGGAAACATAGGTAATTATGAATTTTTAGAAAGTAAGTCAAAACTTGTTAGGAATACTTCGGAATACATTAAGGCAAAATATGACACTTATTTTAAAACTAAAATTTTAAAGTTTTATTTTAAGAGATAAGTTTTAATTATTTCTAAAGTTTCAGTCTTACAATTTTTTCTTTTTTCAAAATTAGATAAGGTGCTTTTGTCTAGTTTAATTTCTTTTTCAAGATTAGAATAACTGAAATTGTTTTTAATTCTATGGATAAATAATTTTCCATGTAAAGTAGTTTCGTTAATTTCTAAAACCTTTGGAATATATTCTAAAAACAAATACGATTTATGTAATGCAAAAATGGTAATTTTTCTTTTGTTGTTTTCTAATTCATACACAAAATTTTTATTTACTTGTAATTGTTTTGCAGTTTGTATTTGAGTTAATTCTCTATCTAATCTTGCTTGTTTAAACTCATCTCCAATTGTAATAATTTCTTTTGGATATTTAGTACTGTCTTTAGGCTTTTTTGTAGATAATTTTAACGGTAAAATGAGAGAAAAGCGATGTATGATTTATCGTTTGTTTGCATTGTATTCTTCATTTCTAACTTTTTATTAGTTTTATTTTTGAAACTAAAATCTTAGTTAACGCCTTGTATATACTGATAATTTGATGCTTCTAGCTCTATTGGTAAAATGAGGGACAGACCCCAAACGTTTTGCCAACATGGTTTTACCAGACCCAGGAGGGCCAATTAAAATAATATTATGACCGCCAGCAGCGGCAATTTCCATACAACGCTTTATAGATTCTTGGCCTTTTACATCAGAAAAATCAAATT
>Ga0257120_1002219_pt1 | contig 11893 bp, 10 predicted proteins | sample SI106_10metaG_FD_190153 | JGI IMG/M metagenome (GOLD analysis project Ga0257120, IMG submission 190153) | Marine microbial communities from Saanich Inlet, British Columbia, Canada - SI106_10 | ecosystem: Environmental > Aquatic > Marine > Inlet | place: Canada: British Columbia | collected... | reverse complement strand
AACACGAAACATCCTAGGTGTTTTTCTCCTTATACTCAGTGGAGTGCTCCTCTTGTCAATGACATCTTACCTTTTTACCTGGAAAATTGACCAGGACCATATCATCGACAGCTCCTTTGGTGATGTTGCCACAAATCCTGATATGGAGATTGAAAACTGGCTAGGAACAATCGGTGCATTCCTAGGTCATACGCTCATTTTTAAAGGATTCGGCATCGGCTCTCTTGTTTTCGTACTCATCACTTTCCTATCAGGAATAAAGGTTTTATTTAGAGTCGATTTATTACCGTTCTGGAAAAGTGTAGGTTATTCAATGTTTACCATGATTTGGACTTCCTTGGCATTAGGGATTCTTTTCAACGAAAGCTCAATGTTATTTCTATCTGGCCGATTTGGTTACTTCATGAATTATTGGCTTAGCGGTATAATGGGAACCATTGGTGCAATTTCAGTCATCCTATTTTCAGCTCTTGTTTTTGCTGTTTTAAACTTCAATTTCAATCTTTCCAAACTATTCAAATCTGAGTCTGATTCAGAAATAGATGACCCTGAAAGTGAAGAAATGTCAACGGATCAGGATGGTAGTGAACTTGAACTTACATCCGATGACGAAGAACTCAAATCAGCGCCAATTGATCTTGACTCCACTGAAAAGGAGCAACCAGAAACAATTGAAAATGAAGAGGATGAAGGCCTTGGGCTGGAAATAGAATCAGAGTCCGCTTTTAATACTGAAGTTGTAGCAGAAGATTCTGTTATGAGTATGGAAGTTGAATCACCCATTGAAGAATCTTCCATGGAAGAGGATATTACCCAAGAATCGAAAAACGAGAATGATGGCGATTTATCCTTAGATGTGGAAGCTCCGAAAGGAGACGAAGCAATTCCAGAGGAGGAAAAAATCAATCCAAACGAAATGGTCGATTACGACCCTTTGCTGGACTTAAGCAAATACAAGCATCCACCGATAGACTTGTTGGAAGATCATGGAGACGGAAGCATCCAGGTTGAAAGAGAAGAATTAGAGTTAAACAAGAATCGCATAGTTGATACACTCAAGAATTACAACATTGGAATTTCAAAAATCAAAGCTACGATTGGCCCAACCGTAACTCTATATGAAATTGTTCCTGAAGCAGGGGTTCGAATTTCAAAAATTAAAAACTTAGAGGATGATATCGCCCTGAGCTTAGCCGCACTAGGAATTCGAATCATAGCTCCAATTCCAGGTAAAGGAACAATTGGTATTGAAGTTCCTAACCAGAATCCAGATGTCGTATCGATGCGCACCGTTATTAAGTCTGATAAATTCCAGCATGCTAAAATGGAATTACCTATCGCGCTTGGTAAAACCATCAACAACGAAACATTTGTTACCGATCTTGCCAAGATGCCACACCTATTAATGGCAGGCGCAACTGGTCAGGGTAAATCTGTTGGATTAAATGCTATACTCGCCTCCTTGCTTTATAAAAAGCATCCTGCTCAAGTCAAGTTTATCCTTGTTGACCCCAAGAAGGTAGAACTAACCCTATTCAATAAAATTGAGCGGCATTTCCTTGCAAAACTCCCCGATGAGGAAGACGCCATAATCACAGACACAAGCAAGGTTGTAGCCACGCTCAACTCACTTTGTATCGAAATGGATGATCGATATGAAATGCTTAAAAATGCTCAGTGCAGAAACATAAAGGAATACAACGCCAAATTCATCAAAAGGAAATTAAACCCTAATGATGGGCACAAGTACCTTCCATACATTGTCTTAGTTGTTGATGAGTTTGCTGATTTAATTATGACCGCGGGTAAGGAAGTAGAACTTCCAATTGCTCGCTTGGCCCAACTTGCAAGGGCAATTGGCATTCACTTAATTATTGCTACTCAAAGACCATCAGTCAATATAATTACCGGTACTATCAAGGCCAATTTCCCCAGCCGAATTGCTTTTAGAGTGACAAGTAAGATTGACTCGCGAACAATCTTAGACACGGGTGGAGCTGAACAATTGATCGGTCGTGGTGACATGCTATACAGCAACGGTAACGATTTAATTCGCCTGCAATGTGCATTTGTCGACACCCCAGAAGTAGAGGCTATTACAGACTTTATTGGAGGGCAACAAGGTTATCCTGATGCCCACTTACTTCCTGAATTTGTCGGTGAAGGCGGAGAAAGTGGCGGGGAGAGTTTTCAAGATATGGATCGAGATGCACTTTTTGAAGATGCCGCTCGCGTTATTGTATTGCATCAACAAGGAAGTGCCTCATTACTTCAGCGAAAATTAAAATTAGGCTACAATAGAGCAGGCAGAATTGTAGACCAACTTGAGGCTGCAGGTATCATTGGACCCTTTGAAGGAAGCAAAGCCAGACAAGTATTAATTCCTGATGAAATAAGTTTGGAACGGCATTTGGAAGTCTTAAATAATTAACCAAGAAATTATGAAACAATTAATCTGCACATTATCAATCCTAGTCATCGGTTTTAGTTCCCTCGCACAACAAGATGGAAAGGATCTAAACCCGAAAGACCCTAAAGCACAAGAAATTCTAGACGCCCTGTCAAATAAGGCTGAAGGTTACAAATCATTCTCAGCTGATTTTGAATACACCTTGATCAATAAAGCCGAAGGAATAAATGAAACTCAGAAAGGCAAGGTTACCATGAAAGGTAAAAAGAAGTATAAATTGGAGATTGCCGGTCAAGAAATAATGAGCGACGGAGAAACTGTTTGGACCTTCATTAAAGATGTAAATGAAGTTCAAATTTCAGATGTACCAGAGGAAGATGAGGAAGAGGGCAACATAATGAATCCTGCCAACGCATTTCACATGTATAAAAATGGTTTCAAATACAAGTATGAAGGCAAAAGCACCATCGATGAAATAGAGGCAGATGTAATCAAAATGTATCCTATGGATCCACAAGGAAAGAACTACCACACGGTGATTGTCAATATAAACAAAGCTAAACTTGAGCTAGTAAGTATGATTGTGAAAGGAAAAGATGGTAACGAATACACTTATCGTCTCAAAAACTTTAGTCCAAACATTGAAATAAGCGATTCAGATTTCGAATTTGATGAAGATCGAGCTGACGATATTATTGACCTGAGAGAGTAGTAAACTCAATCTCTGGCATTCAGAATGTTAATAAGTAAAAAGCCCTATAGTACCGCTACGGGGCTTTTGCATGTCCACCCCTTGATTTTCAACTATTTACAATAATCCCTGTCCACATTATTATGTTTAAAAATGTGCAATAAAATCAGCGCCTTTTGCGGATAGACTGGGCTCTTTATGTTGACTTTTGATGCCTTTCAAAGAAGTATTCATTAATGAACCTTACTTATCTCGGTCACGCTTGTTTTTTACTAGAGACATCTAAGGCTAGGATTCTGTTCGATCCATTCATTAATCCTAATTCTATTGTACAAGAAACTAGAAAGTCTTCTCTGAACAAGGAAATTGTCGGTAAACTAGATTCTGAAAAGATTGAATGCAATTATGTGCTCGTTTCACATGGTCATGAGGACCATATTGCTGATGCTGAGTCAATCCTAAAACGCACTGGTGCCAGGCTTGTAAGCAATTTCGAAATTGTGTCATGGTTTGGTGAAAAAGGCATTTCAAATGGACATCCAATGAATCATGGCGGTTCGTGGAATTTTGATTTTGGCAAAATCAAATATGTGACTGCTGTCCACTCAAGCTTATTGCCTGACGGATCTTATGGTGGCAACCCTGGCGGATTCATCATTGAGGCGGATAGTAAAACAATTTACTACGCGGGTGATACGGCATTGACTTATGACATGAAACTAATAGGTGAAGAATTCAATCTTGATTTAGCCGTTTTGCCCATTGGAGATAACTTCACAATGGGACCACGTGATGCATCTAAGGCGGCTTCATTTATCGGTTGTAACAATATTATTGGAATGCACTATGACACATTTGGCTACATTGAAGTAGACCATAGTGCAGTGCAAGAAGAGTTTGCAAATAATGGTCAATCCATTACCCTCATGTCAATCGGAGAAACCAAAGAAATTTAAACTATTATGGGAAAAATCATAGCGGTAGCAAATCAAAAAGGAGGCGTTGGAAAAACGACTACTAGCATCAACTTGGCAGCAAGTCTTGGTGTACTTGAAAAGAAAACATTGATTGTTGACGCAGATCCGCAAGCGAACGCCACATCTGGTGTAGGATTTGACCCACGTAATGTCAGAACCAGCATTTACGAATGCATTATTAACCAAGTAGAGCCAAAGGATATTATCCTGAACACAAAGAATCCAAATTTGGATATCATGCCGGCTCATATTGATTTGGTCGGTGCCGAAATCGAGATGATAAATCTTCCGAATCGGGAAAGAATGATGCGAATGGCGTTGAACAAGATCCGCGATCAATATGACTTTATCATTATCGATTGTTCTCCTTCCTTGGGTCTAATTACGATAAACTCCTTGGCCGCTGCGGATAGCGTAATTGTTCCTGTTCAATGCGAGTATTTCGCTCTTGAGGGTTTAGGTAAGTTATTGAATACGATTAAGATAGTACAGACAAGAATAAATCAAGATCTGAGTATTGAGGGTATGCTACTCACTATGTACGATCAGCGACTGAGGCTGGCTAATCAGGTTGTAGAAGAGGTGAAAATGCATTTCCAACAATTAGTCTTTGATACTATAATACATCGAAACACACGATTGAGCGAAGCACCATCACATGGTGAATCTATCATCATGCATGATGCCGCTAGTACCGGAGCTGTGAATTATCTAAATTTAGCAAGAGAAATTTTGCAGAAGAATGAAATGACCAGAATTAACGAGAAAGACAAAATAGTGGAGGTGTTCAATGGCGAGTCCTAAAAAAAGCGCTCTAGGCAGAGGTCTTAGCGCACTTCTTGAAGATATAGATTCTGACTTAAATTCTTCTCGATCATTAGATTCGGGAGATTCACATGCTATTGGAAGCGTTGCCAATCTAGCCATTTCTAAAATTGAAGCAAACCCATTTCAACCAAGAACTCGGTTTGAGACCAATGCTTTGGATGAATTAGCTGAGAGTATTAGTCAGCATGGCATAATACAGCCAGTTACTGTTCGCAAGATGGGTGATGGGACTTTTCAGTTGATAAGCGGTGAGAGAAGATTTAGAGCTTCCCAATTAGCTGGATTGTCAGATATACCAGCTTATATTAGGCTGGCGAACGATCAAACAATGCTTGAAATGGCATTGGTTGAAAACATACAACGCCAGGACCTTAATCCAATTGAGGTTGCGATTAGCTATAAAAGATTGATCGATGAATGTGATTTAACGCATGAAGGACTGAGTGAAAAAGTCAGTAAGAGTCGATCAAACATTACCAATTTTTTACGGCTCTTAAAGTTGCCAGCAGAAATTCAAATGGCATTGCAAAAAGGCATGATCTCAATGGGTCATGCAAGAGCATTAATTGGGGTGGATGACGTTCAAAAGCAATTAGAAATTTTCGAACGGATTATTAACGAAGTGCTTTCTGTCCGCGATGTGGAAAATCTTACACGCAAGGCTAAGAAACCAAAAACGACAGGCAACGAGCTGGCTGAAAGAAAACAATACTATCAGACCGCAAGATATAATGTGGCACAAAGTCTAAATGCCAAAGTGGATCTAAAATTCCTACCTAAGGGCAATGGTAAAATCACTATTGATTTTACCAACGATCATGATTTGAATAGGTTGATTCTACTGCTACAAGGTCCAAATCAGAATATTTCTTACTAACTGTTTAGCAAAGAGTCGTTTGTCTTTCTTTGCAATAGTTTAATGCGATTCTTATTCATAATATCATTATTAATTAGTGCGGTATTTTGCAATGCCCAAAGTGATAGTAGCAATACTAAATTGCCTCACAAATTAGATGCAGATAAGCTGGTTTCTAGTGAATCCGACACAGGATTCATCGCTCGACCAACGGAGAGAAACCCAAGACGCGCAACCATATTAAGCGCAGTAGCGCCTGGACTTGGCCAGGCCTACAATAAAAAGTATTGGAAAATGCCCATCGTCTACGCTGGACTTGGAACTGCAGGTTTCTTCTTTTTCAATAATCGCAGGTTTTATAACGAGTTCAAGGATGCATACATTCAGGATGTGAATATTGGTGATGGAGATGTAAGTAAATACTATGATTTGGGTTACACCAAAACGGACATCCAATCTGCAGCCGAACAATACCAGACTTGGATGGAATACTCAGCAGTTGCTTTTCTGGCAGTATACGTTCTACAAATAGTTGACGCATCTGTTGACGCACACTTGTATTATTTTGACGTATCGGATGACTTGAGCTTGAACGTCTCACCTACGATTCAATACACCCCAAATTACAGACCAGTGAATAGCCTGGGCCTTCAACTCACTTTTTGATATGAAGATTGCGCTAATTGGATATGGCAAGATGGGAAAGACTATAGAGTCAATAGCTATAGCTCGCGGGCATTCCATTATTTCTCGCTTGCATTCAAAGAGCGGTAAGACAGATTGGAATGGAATTTCAAATGCAGATGTTGCCATTGAGTTTAGTCGACCGGAAGTGGCGTTAGAAAACTTTAATAAATGTCTAGCTCTAAATGTTCCAGTCGTAACGGGAACCACAGGTTGGTACAATGAAATGACCAAAGTCAAAAAACTGGTTTTAGATGCGAATGGAGCATTTTTCTGGGCAAGTAATTTTAGTGTAGGTGTAAATCTATTTTGGCACATCAACAAGAAGCTCGCTGAATTGATGAATGGACATCGAGATTACAAACCATCTATGATTGAAATACATCATACACAAAAACTAGATGAACCCAGTGGCACGGCTATTACGACTGCCGAACAAATTATTGACGCAAATACACAATACACTGAATGGACCCTAGATGAGGGTAATACAATTGCTTCAGATATTTATATAAAAGCGATTAGAGAAGGAGATGTGAAAGGCACGCACCTAGTTAAGTACGAAAGTGATATTGATAGTATAGAATTGAAACATGAAGCCAAGTCACGCGATGGATTTGCGCTGGGGGCTCTATTGGCAGCTGAATTTTTACTTGGAAAGAAAGGATACTATACCATGGAAGACATGCTCAGAATATAGCTCAACCTAACATCTATTAACAAGACGTAATCGATTTTACCCGTTCAACAAAAAATCTTCTTCAACCCTCCTAAAGTTTGTTTCTTCGTCCCGAATTAGAAAAACACCATGAGCATTATTATTATTTATTCCATCATAGCCATAGGCTATCTATTAGGCTTCTATTTCCTTTTCCCTAAAGCCGGGCGAAAAGCTTGGGAAGGACTTATTCCTGGCTACAACTTCTTCGTTCTAACCAAAATCATTAAGCAGCCTTGGTGGTGGGTTTTCTTATTGGTCTTCCCTGGTGTTAATGTACTGATGCTGATGGTTTTTAATTCAAGTTTGGCAACTGTTTTTAATAAGCGAGAATTAAAGGATCAAATTCTGGCCGTTTTGTTTCCCTTTATCATGTTTCCATTATGGGGACGCACAGATGTGAAATTTGTAGGTCCAATTGACAGAAGTAAATTCAAAAAATCAACTGTAAGAGAATGGGGAGACGCAGTGGTTTTTGCTGTCATAGCGGCCAGTATTATTCGAACCTATTTTCTAGAGGCTTTTACTATTCCGACAGCATCCATGGAGAAGACATTACTTATAGGAGATTACCTATTCGTGAGTAAAATGGCATATGGCCCTAAAGTTCCTCAAACTCCACTAAGTTTTCCATTTGCTCACCATACGCTTCCGTTGACCGAAATTCAAAGTTATTTAGAATGGATGAAACTAGACTATAATAGATTGCCTGGATTTGGGGAAGTAGAGCGCAATGACATTGTTGTTTTCAACTATCCCGAAGGAGACACGGTAACTGTTGAGCTTCAGAGCAACATGAGCTATAATCAGCTCATGAGAATTTACGTTCTATATTTTGGAGAAGAAAATGCAAGGAATTATATTTGGAAAGGAATTCCAAAAAAATTCCACAATACACCTCAAGTTAATGATATCAGAAGATTCCTGAGCAATTTTGATATGACTGAGGGGCGAGCGATTAAGATTATTCGTGAAGGGTTTGACATGACAGTTCGACCTGTAGACAAACGAGAGCATTACATCAAACGTTGTGTAGCTGTTCCAGGCGATGAAATCTTCATTAAAAACAGTAAACTGTTCATTAATGGAGAGACCGCTTACATTCCTCCTATGTTCCAGTTCAACTGGATGATTTCTAGCGAGGCATCCTTGAATCAAGGATTAATGAAGGAAAGAATGGACATCTATTTGAATGATTCTGATCCGTTGAAGAGTCTTCAAAACAGAAATTTCCCTCCCTATATCTACAAGCTTCCTATGACTTTGGATGCAGAAAGCAAAATGGAAGGATACAATTCAGTCAATTCGGTGAATATCAATATGCACCACCCAGCTGTTTCACCTGAAGGGTCGATTTTTCCAAATCAACCTGAAACCGATTGGACGGTTGACAATTGGGGTAAATTGACAGTACCGAAAGAAGGCGCAACGGTCGAACTGACGATAGAAGCTCTTCCATTCTATGAGCGAATTATTTCCGTTTATGAAGGTCACGAGCTGAGAATAACTGATGGCAAAATCATGGTAGACGGATCTGAAAAAGATACCTATACCTTTGAAATGGATTATTATTTCATGATGGGAGACAATCGCCATAACTCAGCCGATTCTCGCTATTGGGGTTTTGTACCGGAGGATCATATTGTTGGAAAAGCAGCATTTATTTGGCTGTCGCTTGATCCAGAAGGTGGAATTCGTTTTGATAGAATGTTCAGTATACCGGAATAATGTCAACATTCCCGCTGTTCTATTCCGGCAGTGTCGGGTATTTTCAAAGCTTGCTTGCTGCTGATTCAGTTCAATTTGAAGTACACGAGCACTTTATAAAACAAACACAGCGTAACCGTCTAGAGATATTAGGCCCAAACGGTAGGCAATTACTCGTCATTCCTACACTCAAATCTGCTGGTAAAAGAACAACTGGGAACGTCAAAATCAGCCATGCCGAAAACTGGCAAAAGGAACATTGGAAAAGCCTAGAAGCGGCATACCAAAGGAGTCCGTATTTCGAATTCTATGAGCACGAATTTGAGCCATTCTATGTCAATAAAATCGAGCTTCTTAGCGACTTCAACCTTCAGTTCATGAAGACTATACTTCGACTACTAAAGCTTGATTTGAATCATACAAAGACGGACGAATATGTTTCAAACGAAAACGATTTACGCATATCAACCTTTCCTTTACTCGAAGACAAACAATACCTGCAGGTATTCGGAGATCGTCATCCATTTGAGCCTAATTTGAGCATACTAGATGCGTTGTTCAATCTTGGGCCACAAAGCGCTGGATTAATTATTTCTTGATAGATCCAAGGGAAGATTCTCGAAGTAGACTTTTTATATTGCTTGTATTCTGAAAAACGTTCGGATAACAAAGCCTCCTCATGGGCTAACTTCAAAATTAGGTTCAAGACAAATACCGCCAAGACCGCAAAATCAATAATGGTTTGTCTGTGCAAAATGATCGAAAAAGAAATGAGGAGTAAACCAGAATACATTGGATGACGGATCCACCTAAATGGTCCTGAAATAATGAGATTACCCAGCTTTTTTGGTTCGGAAAAAATAGTCCATTGAGAGGGATTCATCATAATCACAGCCCATCCTAAGATTATGAATCCAATAAGCTGAATTATAATTAGCGGGCTGTTAATCCGCAAAAAACTTCCAGAGAACACGAAGTACCCTAAACACACGAATTGTATCGAAACAAACAGCAATGATTTCATTGTGCTGTAAAACTGCTTATTTTGTTACAAACCCACACTTATGTCGGACAGAAGATCGTTCATTAAAAAAGCAGGTGCAATTGGAGCAGGAATTTGGGCGTGGCCCATGATAGATTCTGGTTTCGCAGCCGAATCTGAATCTATGCTTTCGTCAATTGCTAATGTCCCCCCTACCGACTTGGCATCTGACGAAGATTTTTGGAGTTGGGTAAGACACAATTACACGACCTCAACAAATATTGTCAACCTCAATAACGGTGGGGTTTCCCCCCATCCCAAAGTGGTGCAAGACACTGTTCAGAGATTTACCGAACTGAGCAATGAGGCTCCCTCCTATTATATGTGGAGAATCTTTGAAAAAGGTCGCGAATCCATCCGAACGAAATTAGCAGAACTTGGAGGAGTAAGCGCTGAGGAGATTGCAATTAATCGAAATACAACTGAAGCACTCGATACCATTATTTTTGGCTTTGACATGCAGAAGGGTGATGAATTTGTTATCAGCAACTTCATTTATCCAAACATGAATCAAGCCTGGATGCAAAGGGAAAAGCGAGATGGTCTAATAAGAAAAGTGGCGAAAATACCAATGCCATCAACAGATGTGAAGGCTATTGTAAAGGCCTACACGGATCAATTCACTCCTAAAACCAAGGTTGTTCTGATTGAGCATGTCGTGAACTGGACAGGACAAGTTTTGCCAGTGGCAGATATTGCTGCTGAAGCGAAAAAGCGTGGAATAAAAGTAATCGTTGATGGAGCACACAGCTTTGCTCACATCAATTTTAAAATATCAGATTTGAACTGTGACTATTTCGGAACAAGCCTTCATAAATGGCTGTGCGCTCCATTCGGCACTGGTATGCTTTGGATGCGAAAGGAGTTAATTACAAAGCATTGGGCACTATTCCCAGGTCCAGAACCAGAAAGCGATGACATTCGAAAATTTGAAATGCAAGGAACTAGGGATGTCCCTGCGGAGCTAGCAATTGGACAAGCAATAGAGTTTCATCTCAGTATTGGCGCGGAAAGAAAATACGAGCGCCTGCACTATTTAAAGCAATATTGGGTCTCAAGGGTAAAAGATCTAGATGGTTTTCAACTTTGGTGTTCAGAAGAAAAAGGATTTAGCGGAGCACTTACAACATTTAGTTTAGAAGGTAAAACAGCTAAAGAAATTCATGATCACCTTTGGAAAACATCGCGAATACATACCACTACAATCAAACATGAGGGTATTGACGGAGTAAGAGTTACACCTAATGTTTATACATCTATACAGAATTTGGATTTACTAATAGGCACAATTCGTTCGATGAAATAACCCGCTTGGGCCCAAACAAAACATCTCTTTGAGCAGTTTAAACTAGTACTAGAATAATCATTCAGCGATCATTCCTCAGAATTGACGGCTTTTCGTAATCTTTGAGAACCTTTAAATTTATTCATGGCGACAAAAAAGCAGGACCCGGAGTTCAATAAAAACGATGACAGCATGCGACTTCTCATCTCTCAGATGAAAAGAAGACTGGAAAAAGTGCATCAAGGTGGAGGTCAAAAACGTATTGACAAACTTCATGGGCAGGGTAAAATGACCGCGAGAGAGAGAGTAGAGATGCTCTTGGACGATGATATGTCCAAAGTGGAAGTTGGAGCATTTGCTGGAGACGGAATGTATGAAGAATATGGAGGCTGCCCCAGTGGCGGTGTGGTTGTATACTTAGGATACGTTCAGAAAAAAATATGTATCGTAGTTGCCAATGACGCGACAGTAAAGGCTGGGGCGTGGTTTCCAATTACGGGCAAAAAGAACCTACGAGCGCAGGAAATTGCGATGGACAATTACATTCCAATTATTTATTTAGTTGACAGCGCAGGGGTATTTCTACCAATGCAAGATGAGATTTTCCCGGACAAAGAGCATTTCGGACGAATTTTCAGGAATAATGCAGTTATGAGCAGCCGAGGAATCAACCAGATCTCGGCCATAATGGGAAC
>Ga0257120_1002215_pt1 | contig 11911 bp, 11 predicted proteins | sample SI106_10metaG_FD_190153 | JGI IMG/M metagenome (GOLD analysis project Ga0257120, IMG submission 190153) | Marine microbial communities from Saanich Inlet, British Columbia, Canada - SI106_10 | ecosystem: Environmental > Aquatic > Marine > Inlet | place: Canada: British Columbia | collected... | reverse complement strand
TTGGATGATTTACAGCAAAGAGTACCGCTCCCTTTTTAGGGACGTTTGTACTTCCTTTTAGGGTAATTTTTTTAGTGTAAAAAAACAAACCAATTTTGATCGTACTCCAAACTAAGGCAAACCAGATTTTTTGAATCATCATGAATACTTCTTCGTAAATATATTATTTTATTTTAAGATTGTTAACAGTTTTTTGGCCCCAATAGGTGGCGAGAAGAATTCCAGAAAACACATCCCAAATTCCCCAAAAAGCAGCCAGCAATGCCATTCCTCCCAAACCGTCAAAAAAACCAAAGATCAATAACAATCCCAGTCCCCCGTTTTGGATTCCAGTTTCCATGGCAATGGTTTTGGTATCTCTTTTGTTGAGCCCAAAACTTTTTGCGGTAGCATATCCTAAGGCAAAAGCAAAGATATTGTGCACTATCACCAGCAAAGCCACATGGTGAATGTGATGAACAAAGACAGCGATGTTTTGAGAAAAAGCAATGGCAATTAGGGCAATAAAAACCAGCATGGATAGGGGTTTTAATGTTTTTTCTATTCTTTTTGCCATCATAGGATGATAGTGTTTGATGAGCATTCCGAGGCCCAAGGGGATGCCTAGTATGAGGAAAACTACTTTGAGCAAGTCTATCCAATTGAGTTCTACCGTTTTTAAAATTTCGTTGGTGGGTGTATACAAGCTTCCCCAAAACTGCAAATTGAAAGGAGTCATAATGATACAAATAAGGGTTGCAAAGGCGGTAAGACTTACTGATAATGCTGCATTTCCACCAGCCATTTTACTAAAAAAGTTAGAGATATTTCCACCTGGGCAGGCGGCAATTAGCATCATTCCCAACGCAAAACTGGGATGGGGTTCGATGACTAGTATGGCTAAAAAAGTAAAAGCAGGCAATACAAAGAATTGAGACAAGACCCCTACAAAAACAATTTTAGGGCTTTTCATCAGGCGTTTAAAGTCGTTAACAGCAATGCCTAAGGCCACTCCAAACATAATAATGGCTATGGCACTATTTAAGATCCATAAGCCTTGGGTATCAAAGTTGATTTTTATGGAGTCGATGTCAATTGGGGCTTGCATGTTTTTTTGGTGGCTAAATGGGGTTAATTTTTAAAAGCATATTCGATGATATTCGCACCCATTTGGAGTGCTTTTAAGCGAACTGCTTCTGGGTTGTTATGAATAGAGGCATCTTCCCAGCCATCACTTAGGTCGCTTTCATAGTCGTAAAAAACGATCAACCTTCCCTCGTAAAACAACCCAAATCCTTGGGCTTGTTTTTTGTCATGTTCGTGAATTTTCGGAATTCCGTTTGGAAATTTGAAGGTCTGTTGGTAAATGGAATGGTTTTGCGGAATTTCGGTAAGTTCAAGATTGGGAAAGACTTTTTTGAGTTCTTTACGAATGAACTTGTCCAAACCATAATTGTCTGAGATGTGCAAAAAACCACCAGAAATTAAATAGTTTCGGAGGTTTTGGGATGCTTCGGGCGAAAAATTTACATTTCCGTGACCCGTCATAAAAAGAATGGGATACTTGAAAAGATCTTCGCTTTCTACGGCAACGGTTTGCAGATTTTTAGAAATGCGGGTTTGAATATTGGCATTGGCAAAATCTATCAAATTAGGAACCGCAGTAGGATTGGCGTACCAATCGCCGCCGCCCTTGTATTGTAAAATTGCGACTTCCTGGGCATTGACCGTAAACAATACCGCGCTGTAGATAAGAAGTAAAATGTGCTTCATTAAATTGGATCTCTAAGATGGGAAGAAAGATACTAAATTCAATGATGCAAAAAAAACGCCCTTAAAAATAGCTAAGGACGTTTTCCAGAAAACAACTTCTCTTTTTCAAATTCTGTTACGAAGACTTTATGGTACTCAAGAGTTAATCGACGAGGATGTTCTTTGAATGTACGGCACCAAGACCAATTTGGTATCGAACAATATAAAGCCCTATTTTGAGGTTTTGAACATTGAATTCTTTCTCTCTTTGGGTTTTTGAGAATACTTTTACCCCATAGATATTATGGATAGACATTGTATATGCTGGTTTTTGAACATTAGGCATAAAATTTTCATCTATTTCATTACCATCGCCATCATCACATATTTCAATACGGTTTATCAAAAATGTATTTGTAGCATTGCTCGATTTTAAAGAGTTGTAGGTCAATCGAACATTATTTTCATTATCACAAGGGTCATCACCTCCTTCTCCGTTGTCACCGCCTCCACTTCTAGAGATCACATCTACATAGGTGTACTTTGTTATTGTGCCTGCACAGGGATTACTAACTTCGCAAACAACAACTGCTAGACCGGGTCTTCCAGTTTTTACGGTTACTTTATTTCCGTTATTAGATACGATGCTCCAGCCACCGGCATAGGGGCTTTTTACACCATGTACATCAAAATACCAATTGTAAGAAGTATTCCCTTTTACAGGATCTACTTCATAGCTCAAAGTTTGCCCTTTTCGCGCTGTACTTTTTCCTCTCATTTGAGTATAATTTATTTTTACAGGTTTCGCCAACCCAACCATTTTTTGTTTTGTATTTTTTTCCAATATTGAAACCCAGTCCAAAACCCAAACCGCCTTTTTTTTCGTTTACAAATAACGATTCATCTGATGATTTTTGGGAATAAATGGCTGCATTTCCATCAATAAAAAAACCAGTATTAGGAGTCTCTCCAAAATGAATCCTGTAATAAGGGATTAGGCTAAAGTCAAACCTTTCAGTATCTCCATCATCACTATCAATTAAAACACCTAATGACACACCGAAAGAGGTTTCGTGAGTCAATGCCCGTTCATAGGTTGCTACGGGGAATCCAGTAACAAATGCTCCAATATTTACTTTAAACTCATTTTTTTTTGAATTGTCGTCATTTTCTTCTCCTTGCGAGTAACTTACGAAAGTTACCAGCAATACAGAAATAAAAAATAATTGCTTCATAAGATTGATTTTTAGTTTTCAACCAAATTTAGACAGCATTCCAGAAACAAGAGTCCCAAATTTCTTAAATACCGGAAATCTGGGACATATTTATTTATAAGTAATTGATTTTTAGATATTTAATTTTTGTTAAAAAGTAGCAAGATTCAGAAATACTGAATACGTATCCAAAATTTGGGACGGGTACAAAAAGCCAATTTGTGGCATTGCTACCTCAAAAAAAGTTTAGGCATTGATAAAGGAAACGATATTTACGGCTACTAATGCGGCAGTTTCGGTGCGCAATCTACTTTCTCCTAAAGAAACCGGTTTCGCGTTTTTTGCCAGTGCTTTTTGAATTTCTTCCGATGAGAAATCACCTTCTGGCCCTATCATAATTGTTATCGTTTCTGTAGGCTTCACAAGGGTTTGCAGTGCTGTTTTTTTATCTTCGTCACAATGTGCAATGCAAAGGGTTCCTTCAAACTTTTGGGCAAGAAAATCATCAAACTTTAGGGGGGCATTCAGTTTGGGTAAGGTAAATTTTAAAGATTGCTTCATCGCTGATTGAATGATTTTCTCAAAACGGTCTAGCTTTACAATTCTTCGTTCCGAATTTGAACAAATGATAGGGGTAATTTCATCAATTCCAATCTCTGTGGCTTTTTCCAAAAACCATTCTATACGGTCATTGTTTTTGGTAGGAGCTATGGCAATGTGTAAATTGTAGTTCCAGGGCTTTGCGATGGCAGTTGCCGATACAATGTCTGCCATGCATTTTTTGTCACTTGCAAAAGTGATGCGTGCCTCAAACAAAAAACCCTTTCCATTGGTGATTTTTAAAACATCATTTTCTTTTTTACGCAATACCCGCACCATATGCTTGCTTTCTATCTTGTCGAAGGTAATTTGCTTAGTGTTGGCAGAAATTTCTGAGTTGTAAAAGAGTTGCATGATTGCTTTTTCGGTGTAAAGTTGTTTCAGGTTGTAAAGTTACAGTTTCTAGCTATAAGTTTGGTGCTGTTGAGAATTTTGAAACGCTCAACTGTGTTTTAGTTTTTTTTTCTTTTTAAAGATGCGCAGCATTCGTTGAAAGAAATTGCCTTTTTTGGCGTAGGAATCCATAGGGCTTTCTTCCAAAGGATTTCCATTATTGTCTAATTCAATATAAGAATCCCGGTGCTTGTTGATTCTGTAGGAGACTCCAATACTTCCATAAAATCCCTGTGTATTTCCCTCCAGCACTCCTCTTGCAGAAGCATTGATTTGAAGATTGGTGGTGAGTAAAAATGCCAATCCAGTTCCAATATTGGTATCTGTTCTTTCTTTTCGATATACCCCTTGGTTTTCAAAAAATGTAGACCATCGGTCGCTAAAGTTGAAGGTTCCTGTGATGATATACGAAAATTCAACAGCATCGGTTCCCATTTTGTCATAGAAAAAATTTGTAATGACATTAAAGTCGTTGCTCAAATCATTTTGCAATAAAATTCCAAATTTTGGAGTCATTTTTGAAGTCTTGTGCACTTCTCCTAAAAAATTTGTATTGAATCCAGCATAGACCGCTACAGATGGGATGAGTCGTTTTTTGTCAAAAGCATGTCTTCTTTTCCAACTTCGTACTTCTTTGCTTTTGTCGGTAAATTTTTGTTGAAACACTAAATATTTTGCACCAATGGTAGCTTTACTGAGTCCGTTTTTAAAATAATGGGAGGTAAAAATATTTTTGAAAGCAACTTGATCTCTTTGGTAGCTCATTTGGGTATTTAGTTCTAGCCTTTCAAGAAAAAAACTGGTTCTAAACAACAAATCTATTCCTAACGCTTCGGGTTGAGAGAAGGTTGGTTTGATGCTTGTTTTTTTATAAAAAATATCACTTTCAAACTGATAGATTCCAGTGCCTACACTATATGGACTCTCAGAAAACCCAGGTTTGTTTGAGTTGATGACATTGGTGTACTGGGCTTTTACTGTTTGGCTGAAAAGACAAATCAACAGAAACAGCAGCGCGCGTTTTGTAGAAGTAGGATTCAATTTTAAAAATTTTAAAAAGTTGTTTTTCATCGCCATACAAACATACTGCAAAATTCTCATTCTTTATTTTGAAGCCATATTTTTTTATCGCGAGCAAACATTTGTAGTTTGTTAACGTTCGTATTGTTTTCAAATTGTTATTTTTGAACAGAATTATTAATCATAAAGCGAAGGTTGAAGTAATGGGTTTAATCAAAACAATTTTATTCATAGTATTTTTCATGTATGTTTTTAAGTTTTTGGCGAAGTTATTTGCGCCTTTTTTACTTAAAAAAGTAGCGAATAAAATGCAAGAGAAAGCTGCAGAACAATTTAGAAATCAACAACCAAAATCGACTGTAAAAGAAGGGGAAACAGTTATTGACAAGGCCCCAAGTAGTCATACGAGTGGCAAAAAAACAGTAGGCGAATATGTTGATTTTGAAGAAATAGAGTAAGATGAATTATAAAAAAAGTGTTCCTTATGTAGTTGCCATTGTTGTTTTTGCTATGGCGGCAATCACCTATTTTCATCCTGTTTTAAAAGGGCAAAAAATTGCACAATCAGACATTACGCAGTTTCGCGGAATGGCCAAAGAAATTCAGGATTTTAGAGCAGAGAAAAATACAGAGCCCTATTGGACTGGAAGTACTTTTAGCGGAATGCCTGCCTATCAATTAAGTGCATATTATCCAAATGATTTTGTGAGAAGGCTAGACCGGATGATTCGATTTTTGCCACGACCAGCAGACTATGTTTTTTTGTATTTCTTCGGGTTTTTTATACTCTTATTGTCGCTAAAGGTGAATTGGAAACTAGCGATTTTAGGTGCTTTGTCTTTTGGGTTTTCAACCTATTTAATCATCATTTTTGGTGCAGGTCATAATGCCAAAGCGCATGCGATTGGATATATGCCCTTGGTATTGGCCGGAGTTGTGTGGGTTTTTCAAAGAAGATATTTATTGGGGTTTTTCGTCACAGCTCTAGCAATGGCATTAGAAATTTACACCAATCATCCACAGATGACCTACTATTTGGGTTTTTGTTTGTTGATTTTAGGAGTTGTGGAATTGATCTATGCAATCAAAGAAAAATTACTTCCTGTTTTTGCCAAGCAATCCGCAATTTTAATCGCTGCGATTCTCTTGGGAATTGGTATCAATGCTCCACGTTTAATGGCAATGAAAGAATATTCCGATTACAGTACTCGTGGAAAATCTGAACTTACAATCGCTCCCGATGGAAGTCCTAAAATTGCTTCTAATGGATTGGATGAAGGGTATATTACTCAATACAGTTATGCCAAATTGGAAACGTTCAACTTGTTTGTTCCTCGATTTATGGGAGGAGGAACGGTTGAGAAGTTGGACGATAATTCTGAATTTTATCAATTGATAGCCGCTAAAGCGGGAAGAAAAGTTGCTGATGAGTATTCGCAACGAGTTTTAACTTATTGGGGAGATCAACCCATCGTAGAGGCTCCCGCCTATATTGGAGCTGTTTTGTTTTTCCTTTTTTTCTTAGGATTTTTCTTGGTCAAAGGAAAAACCAAACAATGGTTGGTGGCTGCAACCATTTTTTCGATTGTGATGAGTTGGGGTAAGAATTTCGAAATTCTTACCAATGTATGTATTGATTATATCCCCTTGTACAATAAGTTTCGTGCGGTTTCATCCATACAAATCATTGCCGAGTTGTGTGTGCCTATTTTAGGATTTTTGGGATTGAAAGCATTCTTTTCGGCAACACGAACCGTTGAGGAAAAAAGGGATGCACTTAAAAAAGCGATTACTGTTTTTGGAGGGTTGGTCATTTTTGGCTTTATTTTAGCTCATCTATTTGCTTCTTTTGAAGGGCTTCGAGACGAACAACAGTATAGTGTTTTACCGGGGTTGATTGATGCATTGATTGTCGATCGGAAATCCATGTTATTGTCTGATAGTCTTCGTTCTATAGGTTTAATGGGAGTTTCTGCTGCGATTTTATGGTTTCTACTCCAACAAAAATTGAAGCAAACACAGGTCGTTTTTGCCTTTGCTATTGTAATTCTTTTCGATTTAATTTTTGTAGATAAACGCTATGTGAATGAAGATGACTTTTCGCCTGCAAAAACAATTGAAAACCCATTTACAGCATCTAGTGTTGATCGACTCATTTTACAAGACAGCACACAATACCGTGTTGCGAATTTTGCGGTAGATCCTATGCAAGACGGACGAACTTCTTATTTTCACAATTCCATTGGTGGCTATCATGCTGCCAAAATGGGGCGCTATCAAGAACTTTTTGATTATCAGATAAGTCAGAGAAATATGAAGGTTTTGGACATGCTTAATGCCAAATATATTATTTTCTCGGATGCCGAGGGAGATCCTCAGGTGCAACTTAATACCGAAGCTAATGGCAATGCATGGTTTGTAGAACAACTACAGCTTGTAAATTCAGCTAATGAAGAAATGCAGGCGCTAGATTCATTGGATTCCAAAAGGGTAGCAGTCTTAAATTCGAAAATCTTAGCTACTTTTCCTACTTCAGATTTTGCAACCACGTTTGAGAAAGATGCTACCACGAACATTCAATTGGAAGTCTATGATGTAACTGAATTGCGTTACCATTCGACAGCCAAAACCCCTCAATTTGCTGTCTTTTCAGAAATATATTACAAAGATGGTTGGAATGCTTATATTGATGGTGTGCTATCACCACATTACAATGTAGATTATGTACTTCGTGGAATGTTTGTTCCTGCTGGAGATCACACCATTGAATTCAAGTTTGAGCCGAGTGTGATTCAACAAGGAAAAATGATTTCATTATCGGCTTACGCATTGTTGTTACTGCTTCCTGTGGGTTGGTTTTTTTATAAAAAGAAAAGAAGATAGAATGAGAATAGGAATGGTTCTTAATGCTAATTTCCCACCAGATCTACGAGTGGAAAATGAAGCGATTTCTTTGATAAATAATAGGCATGAAGTTTTTCTTCTTAACTAAATTAACTTTATTAAAACGAATTAAATGTATGAAATAATTCCCTCCAAAAGATACGAACACACGTTAGCCTTTCTTCAAAAAGTTGTGCCAAGTCCTGCAACAATTTTAGATCTAGGAGTTCGGAATCCCTTTTCAGAAATCATGGAGCAAAATGGTTATACCGTAATCAATACCGAAGGTGAAGATTTAGATGTATTGCCAGAGATTGTTAAAAAACACCAAGTAGACGCTGTTACGGCATTTGAAATTTTTGAGCATTTATTAGCACCATTCAATGTTTTGAGAGAGATTGAGTCAACAAAATTGATTGCGACAATTCCTTTAAATTTATGGTTTGCCAAAGCTTATAGGAGCAAAACAGATTTGTGGGATCGGCATTATCACGAATTTGAAGATTGGCAATTTGATTGGTTGTTAGAAAAATCTGGCTGGAAAATTGAACGAAAAGAAAAATGGACAAGCCCAATTTCTAAAATAGGATTCAGACCTATTTTAAGAAAGTTTACCCCAAGATATTATGCTGTTTATGCTGAAAAAAGTACGCTATGAGAATAGGAATGATATTGGACGATGTATTTCCACCCGATCCACGAGTGGAAAATGAAGCGATTTCTTTGTTGAATAATGGGCATAAAGTTTTCCTTTTTTGTCTAAAATATGGGTCAGAGTCTACTTCAGAAGTAATCAATAAGATTCAAGTAAGAAGATATCCATCCAATACAATTGAATATAAATTGTCTGCTTTAGCCTATACAATTCCATTGTATTCTTTTTTGATGAAATTGAAAATCAATAAGTTTATACAAGCCTGTCAAATTGAAGTATTGCACATTCATGATATGCGAATTGCACAAGCTGTTTTTAATGCCAACAGGAAGTTTCATCTTCCTGTGGTTCTAGATCTTCATGAGAACAGACCAGCAATAATGAAGTATTATCCTCATTTAAAAAAAGCGCCAGGAAAATATTTAATTTCACCGAAAATATGGCAAATAAAAGAGGAAAAATTCATTAAAAGAGCAGACAAAATAGTTGTTGTCACCAGTCAATCAAAAAAGGAAATTTTGAGTAGGGTATCTATTGATAAACGAAAAATTACTGTTTTGCCCAATACTATTAGAAAAAGCTTTTATGAAAATGCAATTATTCAGCCTCAAATTATAAAACAATATTTCAATCATTTTTCGTTACTTTATATTGGAGATACAGGATCAAGAAGAGGTTTGATAACCGCTATTAAATCAATAAAAAAATTAAAATCGAAAATCGAAAATATTAAATTGGTTATTGTCGGAAAAATGCCAAAGAATTCGATATTACTGAAGTTAGTAGAAGACTTAGATTTAAATAGTTTTGTAGATTTTTTGGGGTGGAAAGATCCTTCACAATTTAGTTCTTATATTTCTTCTTGTGATATTTGTATTTCACCTTTACATCGTAATTTACATCATGATACTACTTATGCCAATAAACTTTTTCAATATATGAGTTTTGGAAAACCACTTTTGGTTAGTGATGCTATTGCTCAAAAAGAATTGGTCGAGAATACCAATTCCGGCATAGTACACAAAGAAAAAAACGTATCCGATTTTACTGAAAAAGTATTAGAATTATATCGGAATAAAACATTGAGAACCACTTTGGGAAAGAATGGAGAGCGCTTTGTGAAAGAGGAGTTTTCTTGGGAGAAAACCTCCAAAGATCTTATAGATATGTATAAAACAATTTCAAATTGAAAGCACTCATCATCACTTATTATTGGCCCCCTGCGGGAGGATCGGGCGTTCAGCGTTGGTTGAAATTTGTAAAATATTTACAAGAATTTGGTATTGAACCTGTTGTATATACTGTTGATAATGGGAATTATCCCACGATGGATCGTTCTTTAGAGAATGATGTTCCCAGTAAGGTTGAAATTTTAAAACAATCTATTTGGGATCCAACCGATTTGCTTTTCTGGAAAAAGAAAAAAAGTATTCAAAAAGATGTTTCGAATACGAGTAAGGGCGGCTTTTTTTCTTATGTTCGGGGTAATTTTTTTATCCCCGACCCAAAAATATGTTGGGTAGCGAAATCGGTATCCTATCTTCAATATTATATAGACTCCAATATGATTGATGTCATCATTTCTACAGGCCCTCCGCACAGCATGCATTTAATTGCTCAGAAGTTGCGTCAAAACAATACGATCAAATGGATTGCAGATTTTAGAGATCCTTGGACCAATTTGTATTATCATGATGATTTTAAGCAAGGAGGATTTGCGAAACGGAGAAATAAAAAATTAGAAACGCTGGTTTTACAACAGGCAGACTGTGTTCTTACGGTGAGTGCTACTTTACAAAAAGAATTTTTACAAACTGCAAAACATGTTGAACTTGTTACCAATGGTTTTGATGATGAAGTTCTTGCAAATGTGCCTTCGCAATTGGATGAGAAATTCACGATTTCCTATATTGGGCTTTTGCCAAAACAAAGCAATCCGAAAGTCTTATTTAAAGTTTTGAAGCGCTTATGTAAACAAGATTCTGTGTTTTCTGAAGATTTGCAAATCAACTTTATTGGTGATATTTCCAATGAGGTACGACAAGAGTTGGAAGTGTATGATTTAATTTCTAAAGGAAATTTTGTGGGTCGTGTTTCGCATCAAAAAGCGATTGAATATCAACACAAAGCACAAGTTTTGTTGTTGTTGATTCCGAATGTAAAAGAATCGAAAGGAATTGTGACAGGTAAATTATTTGAGTATTTGGCCGCAAAACGCCCTATCTTAGCAATTGGACCAGAAGATGGAGACTTGTCTAAAATATTAAAAGATACCAACGCTGGTGTTGTGACTGGCTATGAGAATGAAGAGAAATTGTTTCTTGAAATACAGAAGCTATACACCCACTTTAAAAATGGAATACTAGAAGTTGCATCGAAAAACATTGAACAATTTCATAGAAGAAAATTGACAAATCATCTAGCAACAATTATAAAACAAATAGTAGAATAATATGGGAATCGTATTGAAACAGTCTTTTAAAAACACCCTTTTTATTTATTTAGGCTTTGTCTTTGGAGGGGTGAATACCCTGTTTTTATATACCCGTTTTTTGGAGGATGAATACTATGGATTGGTGACTTTTCTTCTGTCTACTTCCAATTTATTAATGCCAATCATTGCTCTGGGAATTCATCATACGATTGTAAAGTTTTTTTCTAGTTATCTTACAAAAGCAGACAAAGATCGCTTTTTATCATCCATCCTTTTTTTGCCCTGTTTGATAGCCATTCCTATTGCTTATTTTGGAAATCTATTTTATGATGAAATTGGTACGTATTTGTCCAAAGAAAATCCAGTGATCAAAGACTATACCTTTGTCATTTATTTGATAGCAGTTGCAACTTCTTATTTTGAAATATTTTATGCCTGGGCAAAAGTGCAGTATCAATCTGTTTTTGGAAATATTTTAAAAGAGTTGTGGAACAGAGTTGTCGTTATGATGTTGTTGTTTGCTTTGTATTTCGATCTGATAAGCAAGCCCGAATTTATCTACTATTTAACAGGGGCCTATTTCTTGAGAATGTTTGTTATGATGCTGTATGCTTTCAAATTGTATATGCCAAAAATTTCCTTTTCTAGGCCTGATAATTTCAAAGATGTCCTCCGTTTTTCGGGATATATTATTTTAGCAGGGAGTGCTGGTGCAATTATTTTGGATATTGATAAATTTATGATTCCTGGAAAAGAATCTTTAGTAACCGCTGCTTATTATGCTGTAGCGGTATTTATTGGGTCTTTTATAGAAGCACCAAGTAGGGCAATGCTAAATATCTTACAGCCTTTGACGTCTAAAACTTTAAATGAAGAAAACCATGTGGAAGTCGCTTCATTATACAAAAAGAGTTCCCTCAATTTGCTGTTAATTAGTGGACTGTTTTTTGTGCTGATCAATGCAAATATAGATCAGTTGTT